>Ga0209833_1000321_pt1 | contig 36132 bp, 48 predicted proteins | sample COGITO_mtgs_1105_3_FD_184797 | JGI IMG/M metagenome (GOLD analysis project Ga0209833, IMG submission 184797) | Pelagic marine microbial communities from North Sea - COGITO_mtgs_110506 (SPAdes) (version 2) | ecosystem: Environmental > Aquatic > Marine > Epipelagic ... | reverse complement strand
CAGGAGCCAATGGTACAAACGGTACACCAGGTTCAAATGGAGATAAAGGTGAACCAGGTTCAAACGGTACACCAGGTTCAAACGGTACACCAGGTTCAAATGGAGATAAAGGTGAACCAGGTTCAAACGGTACACCAGGTTCAAACGGTACACCAGGTTCAAATGGATCTAAAGGTGAACCAGGAGCCAATGGTACAAACGGTACACCAGGTTCAAATGGAGATAAAGGTGAACCAGGTTCAAACGGTACACCAGGTTCAAACGGTACACCAGGTTCAACTGGGCCGACAGGTTTAACAGGCCCAACTGGAGCCAAGGGTGAACCAGGAGAAGGTGGCGGCGGTGGCGGCGGTGGCACATTCTATACACCTGGATTTACCAGCATTGAATCAGGTTGGTTTTCTAATAGTGATTACCCGGAGTCTGTCGTTTTAAATATTCCGATTACAGATGTAGGCTACTACCAAATATCATACAGCATAAACATACACTCTTTATATACTAATAGATCAACACTTGGTGTAAAAATGAGAGGCCCTGAAGGTGATCTAGAAGGAAGTTCTAACCACCAATACTTTAGATATAGTTCGTATGGTAGTCAAAACACTCTTTCTGCAACTTTTTACTATTCACATCAAAGTTTTGATCCAACGAATTTATCCGTGGTTACGTATATCCTTGATGGTGGATGGTGCGCATGGGAGATTGATAGCAATGCAACTGCTGCTCTATCTGGAGTCTGGGTACATCGAATTTCTTAAAAATAAAATAAAAAATGAAGACGGTTAATTATTATATCGAAGATTTAACAACTGGTAAATGTTTACAACTAGCAACTGAGACTGAAAGTTGGCAGCAGTTTCAAGCAACAACAACTTATCAAAAACCAGTAGAGGGTGGTGGAACACAAACAGTTACTATTACACGTACTGCTAGGTCATTCAGTGATTATGATTCAGCATTAGCACATATTGATAACCTACCAAACGGTGAGTATAAAATATTCTCATGGATTGTTAAGTCCTAATCAGATTAATCTGTATATATAGCTTATACACATATTATAATATTATATGGAAATAAGTTATTCAATACCACATTACGATAATTCTCCACAGAATTATTACTGGTTTTCTTCTGCATTTAGCACAGAAGAATTAGAACAGATTCAATCGATAGTTGAAAGGATAGATTCTAAAGAGGCAGGTACTTTTGAATCTGAAGGTTTTTCGGAAGTTAGACGCAGTAAGATTAAATGGTTGCATAAGAATTCAGAAACTGAATGGATCTATGATAGACTTTTAAGCTTAGTAAAAGAGGCTAACGATAGTTTATGGCATTTTGATATTACAAGTATGAATGAAGATATTCAATACACTGAGTATCATGCCGAAGACGAAGGTCATTATACATGGCATCAAGACATTGGACCTGGCATAGCTGCACAGCGTAAAATATCAATTACAATCCAACTTTCTGATTCTGATGCTTATGAAGGCGGCGATCTTCAAATCTGGCAAGGCGGTACTTCAGTACAAGATACACAGCGTGGCGCTGGTGTAGCAGTACTCTTTCCAAGCTATATGATGCACAGAGTTACGAAGACAACTAAAGGTGTTAGAAAAAGCCTAGTACTATGGGTTGGCGGTAATCATTATAGATAAATAAAATAAACTATAAATTATGGCAATAGTAACACCAGGTGATATGATAGAAGGTTATTATGATGACTGGTTAATGTGTGAATAAATGAGAATACTATTCTATCTAGGCTATCAAAAAGAAGAGTTTAATAAAACATCATTCGACAAGGGCTTAGGCCTAGGCGGCTCTGAGATTGCAGCAACTCACGTTGCACATCAGCTAGCACACTTTGGCCATCAAGTTTACGTTTCAGGCTCAGTTAAAGCAGAAAGGTATGACACAGTCACCTGGCTACCAACTAGAGACTTACATAGAAACCATTCAGATCAATTCGACGTAATTATTGCGGTTAATTATATTCACGCTGCAGTTGAATTCAAAGACTGGCATGCCAAGAAGATCTTCTGGGCGCATAACACTGATTACCATAAGTGGTATAAAGGTGAACTACTTGAACATAGCGAACAGTACTTAGAATGGTTCGATCGGTTTGTCTGTTTAACAGAATGGCACCGAGAAGAGTGGTGTAACAGATACGATATACTACCAGAAGAAGTACAGATCATCGGCAATGGTATAGATCCAAGCACATTCATCGGCAAGCCTAAGAAAAAGAAGAACAGCTTTATCTGGAGTTCAGCACCAGAGCGTGGCCTAGAAGAACTCTTAAACTACTGGCCTAACATCAGGTACAACATCCCAGATGCCACACTGAACATCTTCACGCCATCTTATGCGTTAAACCAACTAGAACATATAGCAGATAAGTTAAATGTGCTTAGAAGCCATGGTGTGGCTCTACACGGTAACGTATCACAAGAAGCACTACACAAAGCAATGCTTGAAGCAGAATACTGGCCCTATCTAACACAGTATGAAGAAACTTATTGTATTACAGCGCTTGAGATGCAATACGCCAAGGTATTGCCAATTACAACTCAGGTTGCAGCTCTTAAAGAGACTGTACATAGTGGAATAAAACTGGACTATAATGAAACAGTTTTCCATCTAGCGATAGAACTATTGAAAAGGACAAGCTCAGAACTAAAAGCAAAGTCAGTGGCACAATCATATGAATGGGCTAAAAGACAGAGCTGGCAAGTTCGAGCTCTTGAATGGCATAAACTTGTAAAAGAATACGATGGAACCAGAAAAAGATATATTTGAACAATGGGCTGAGGAGCACAATGCAAAGCCTTGGTACAAAAAGCTGTGGCGCAAGCTCTCGTTAAATTGGGAATTTGAGTACAAATATTTATGGCGAGACTTTAAATGTGGAGTCAAGAGTCTCTGGTACTGGCTGCCTATCATCTGGAAAGACCGTAATTGGGACCATCAATTCATTTTTGATATACTTTCACATAAGTTAAAAGCACAATCAAAATACATTGGCGATAGAGGTATTCATGTCTCAGCTGAAAGAGATGCTGAGGTAATGATGACATGCGTTAGATTAATCAAAAAGGTTCAAGACGAATTCTATTCGATGGAATACATGGAGTATGAAAAGACCAAACACTGGTTCGAGGATGTTCCAGATAGTCCAGGTTATAGTTCATGGGAATCACGTCAGCTTGAAGAAAACTTCGACGATTACTTTAAGAAATATCCACTCATCCACAAAAGAGTATTGAATGGTGAAGGTTGGTTAAAGATAGAGGATTTTACAGACAAACATCAAATCGCAAGTAATATTGCACATATTAATCATGATAGGGCAAGAAAGCTCTTATTTAAAATCATGGAACAAAATATAGAAAGATGGTGGGACTAAGAAAGCACTGGAACCGATTCTTGAACTGGATCCTTCCAGGCAGAAGAGCTAGAATCTTGTCTGAAATAATGAAAAGAGACCAGGAATTGGGATTGTATGATGAGGTTACATTTCCTCTCAAAAAAGATGTCTTTGATAAGATAACAGAAACAAAGTTTTCACAATATAGAATAACTTCAAAAGAAGAAATGGACTAATGGAAAGAATACAGAGATTACAGAATAATATTGCCGAATGGTCAGATGTTGCATTTGGTACCGAAGATAGAACGCTCGGCATCTTGAACCACCTTAAGGAAGAGGTTGAAGAAGTAATTGAGGCAAAGAATAATTATGAAGAGGATCCAACTGGATTAACTCAACAAAGAATGGCAAGTGAATTTGCAGACTGTCTGATCCTGATTCTAGATGCAGCACGTAAAAGCGATCTTAATACAGATCTGCTAATGCAAGCTGCTGAACATAAGATGCAAATCAATCGTAGTAGAGAATGGAAACCAGCCAATGAACAAGGTTATCACAAACATAAATAATATGACAAAAGCAGAAATTATCCAAAGAATTCTAGAAGAGAAGCACATTACTGTCGAAGAGGCAATGACTTTAATGACACATGATTCAATTCCAATGCCAGTGTATAATCCATACACCCCACCTTTTAGAGTTGGAGATGTAGATTGGACATGGGATCCGAATAGAGGACCTTGGTATACATACCAAACATCAACAACTTCAAAGCCAATCTTTGAAACAAGTGACAATTCAGACGTATAAATTATCAAATAAATTAAAATTAACAACATGGAATTACTAAACGAAATTCAAGAAGTATTAAACTCAGTACAAGAAGATGCTACTAAGTTTTATGAAAAAGGAAACAAGGCTGCTGGTACACGAGTACGTAAAGCGATGCAACAAATCAAGTCTCTAGCACAAGACGTTAGAGTTGATGTATCTGAAAAGAACAAAGAGAACGCGTAATACGTTCAAGCGAGAGTAGCTCAGCTGGTAGAGCACAACCTTGCCAAGGTTGGGGTCGCGAGTTCGAACCTCGTCTCTCGCTCAAAGATAAATAGTGTATGACACTCGAAATTTGGATTTTAGAACGTGACGTAGAACAGTTAAAAAGACTGCGCACTGCTTGGCTATCAATGAAAGACAAACCTAATCAAGCGATAAGATATATGTCATCTTGTCCAAAATTAGGATACGAGTGGATCTGCGTCCATATTTCACTTGACGACTACACTATTTTAACTGACCATAATCTTTTAACAAAATAACAAATGGAAGAATTAAAAACTGGCCGAGTACTAGTAGACTTTTATGCAACTTGGTGTGGCCCATGTAAGATGCTGGCCAAGCAGATTGAACAATACGAAGCTGAAGTAGACGACGTTAAAGTTGTTAAAGTCAATGTAGATGAGCATCATGAAATGGCAGGTGCATTCGGCGTAAGAGCAGTACCAACAATCTTCTATATGGAAGACGGTGAAGTTATTGAAAGAGCAAGCGGTGTAAAAACAGTGCCACAATTAAAAGAATTCACTAAAGTAGCTTAAATGAAATGGTTCACTAACACATACAAGTTCTGGTATGATCTTTACAAAGAGATCCGTATCTGGTGGATCTTTAGAAAGACTACACGTAGCAGTGTAGAACTTTTAAATGAGAATGAGCTTAGAGTAGACTGGATTGGTAGAGTTTATACTGTAGTTAACTTGCCAGAAGAAGTAGCCGGAGCGGCACCTCAGGTTCATCAGGCCTATGTTTTACAACAGATCACTAAGTACGGCAATATCATGATGAAGATTGGTTTAGCTGATGTGGTCTACCCAGAAATTGAGCAGATCAAAGACAGTGCGGCCTATCTAGTTGTTCTTTGGCCAGTCTTTGAAAAGTTTGAACTCTTTACAATAATTGGTGGTCTATTAAGAACTACATTTGTAACCGGAGCACTCTATTTTATCTACAGGCTTGCTGTTAACCACGTTGACTTTGCAGCTTTAGGTAACTGGATTACTAATCAATTCTAAGTATTTTGAATGACTATAAGATAGAAAGAGTCCATGAGAATGGAATGAGATTTTACCAAGTGACCGAAGGAGAAGCACTAGTTGCTAAGTTACCATCGGTCACAACTATTTTAGGTGAGACCAAAGATAAATCAGGTCTTGATAAATGGCGCAAGCGAGTTGGTGAAGCCGAAGCAGATCGAATTAGCACACTCTCTATGAATCGTGGTACGATCATGCACCGCCTGATTGAACTCTATAAACCTCTTGCTGGAACTCCAAAAGAGAGACTAGCCAAACTTAAGAAGCTAGCGAAAGAAGACGATGAGGTCAATCAATTCCAACACGACGAACTAGGTAGTCTCTTTTTAGAAGAGGCCTGGAAGTTCTTCTACAAGTTCTACTTTAACCACACAGACTATTTTGACAGAATCAAAGAAGTTGTATTGGCCGAAGAATTCTTATGGACCATTAAAGCCGGTGGCTGGGCTGGAACTGTAGACAACATCTCAGAAATGGTAGACAATACGGTTAAGATCATTGACTACAAGAACAGTCGCAGGCCGAAGCGTGAAGAATGGGTCCAAGACTACTTCCTACAAGCATCAGCCTACTTTATTGCATACTGGGACCGATATGGTGTAAAGGCCAACGGTGCTGAAATCTGGATTGCAAATGAAGAAGACAATCTACCTCAACTCTTTAGTCTAACGCAGTCAGATCTTGAGTTCTATGCCAAAGAGTTTATGCGCAGGCGCAAGATGTTCAAAGAAAAATTCAATATATAAACAAACAAAAAGACAACAATTATGAACAAGTTTGATGAATTCCTAAAGAAACATGGATCAAAGATTATCATTATCTTATTGATTTTAACCTACTTTAAGTCATGTTCAATTGACTCTGAAGTTGAAAAGGTTAAGAAGGATCTAAGAGCAACTGAAGCTGAGATTGACACACTGGCATCTCAAGTTGTAAACGAAGAAGAAATGATCTTATTGATTAAGACGGTTCCAGCTTGGAAGACTTTAAGAATCGAAGAAATTTCAGACAAAGAGCGTATTTCAATCAACGCGCTTGAAGAAAAAGAGAACTAAGAACAATGGCTACTGAAAAGAGAGTTGAAGGTTTTGGCGACGAGATTGCAAGAGTAACTAAGAAATTAGGCTTGGATCGAGTTGCAGAAGAGGTGGCAAAAGCAGCAGGTAAAAAAGACTGTGGCTGTAAGAAGCGTCAACAGAAACTAAACAACCCAGATCTGCTAGTCAATAAAGTTTTCTACGGTAAAAACAAAGTAAAAGATAATGACGAATAAATTAGTAAGTAGATTTATCATCGGTACGTTTGTGACGCTTTACACTCTAGTATCGGTAATTTCTACAATTCACGTAATTGACTTCTTTGAGTTGTCAAATCCATACTGGTTAGCAGTTACACTAGCAATTGGCTTTGAATTGGGTGCAGCTGCTTCACTGGCTTCACTTGTTATTTTAGACAGGATGAACAAGACGCTAGTCTGGGCACTATTCATTACAATTACATTAATGCAGATGCAAGGTAACATGTATTATGCCTTTGTTAATCTAGAAGACTTTCAGACATGGTCAGAACTCTTTAATCTAATCGAAGAAGAGCCACTCTATCAAAAGAGAGTGCTTTCATTCGTTTCAGGAGCTATTCTGCCTCTAGTTGCGCTTGGTTTTATTAAGTCACTAGTAGACTACATTAAACCAACTGAAGACGAACTACTTTCAGAAGACATAGCAGGTTTTGACGACATAGCCAAAGAGGGTTTTGAAGAAGATGATGATTATTTTGATGGTGGTTTTGCTGACAATATGGATTCCGATACTGTAGAAGATGAAATAGAAGAATCTGAAGACTGGGACGAAGAGGAAGACTGGGACGAAGAGGAAGACCTAGAAAATTACGCTGAAGCTAAGGCCAATGATAGAGAAAAGTTTGAAGAGTGGGATGAAGACCACGCTCTAGATCAAGTCTTAAATAATATGGCTGATGAATTTGAAGAGATTGGTGATTTTAACGAAGATCTTAGCTCTGAATTTGAAGGTCTAGATGAAGACTGGGATGTAACTTTAGCTGATGGTTTAGATGAGGACTGGGACGATGAAGAAGACTGGGACGAAGAGGAAGACGAAGAAGTTGCTCTAAAAAAAGCACTAGAGGCTAGAGCTGAAGCGGAGAAGAAGAACTACCTTAAAGACAACGAGTAATATTTACTAACCTTTAAAATAGAGAACATGGAAGGACTGACACGTAAAAAGATTGACCTTTCAAAGAAGTGGCTAACTAAGCCGCTCCACAAAGATACATTCACACAAGTGGTTATTGATGGTAACCATGGCACAATGCACAGAATGTATATGTTGACCAATGAAGTTGAAGCTAGGCAAGACTTCTTAGAGTTAGTGGACCACCCAGAGATTACAATCACTGCAGTTGTCGTTACCAAACCAGGTTATGCACAAGAAGCACGTTCACAGGCAGAATTAATGAAGTGGATGCGCCAACATGTTAAACAGAGACCTGAGTTTACAGTTAAGCTTTACGTTTACGACAAGAAGGCTATGTTAGAGTGTTTTAGTTTTCAGCACACAACTACAAACGAAAAAGAAGTCTATCGAATAATGGATATGCTTGAAGAAAAAGTAATAAATATTGTATGAGTACATTAGTAATAAAACCAGGATATAAGGGTGATCTAGTAGCTTTCTTACAAGAAGCACTAGGACTTGTAGCAGATGGTGTCTATGGTCCTAAAACAAAAGCTGCGGTCCTTCACTTTCAAAGAACAAATAATCTAATAGCAGATGGTATTGTCGGCCCAAGAACTTGGGCAAAAATGGGTATTAACCCACAGGAGTTCTATGCAGACACAGATACTGGAACTTCTGCATCTTGGATTAAGCAGGACCATTTACCAGAAGGTGAGTATGTATACCAGTTTACTACTAAGAAGTGGATCTTCTTGCACCATACTGCCGGTAGATCAAATCCATTTAAAACAGTTAGCCATTGGGCTAATGATAACAGAGGCCGCATTGGTACACATTATGTAATCGGTGGTCTAGCATCTACATTAGATGCTGAAGCTGACCTAACAGAGAACCAAACAGAACACGATGGTGTTGTTGTACAGGCAATTGACGATAAGTACTGGGGCTACCATCTAGGTGCGGTTAAATCATCAGCTATGCATCGACAGTCACTCTCGATTGAAATCTGTTCAGCTGGTATACTAACAAAGGCAGACGACGGCACTTACAGAACTTGGTATAACGCTAAAGTACATCCCTCACAAGTTGCAGTTCTAGATCAGCCTTACAGAGGTTCAATCTACTACCATAAATACAGTGATAAGCAGATAGAGAGTCTTAAAGCACTTCTACTACTGCTAAGAGATAAGCACGATATTGATCTTATGTCGGGTGTGGTTGCGCAGTTACATGCAGACCCTGAAAATCCACATAGAGCCTTTGAATACAAAGAAGAGCTTTCAAAAGGCAGAATCAGAGGAGTCATAACTCACGGTCAAGTAAGAAAGGACAAGTCAGATGTATTTCCACAGAAAGAGTTAATAGAAATGTTACTCTCACTGTAAACATTTTAGCCAATAAGAGTATAACCTTTAAATTAGATAAACATGCAAGATCAACAAACCGTAGCTGCTGAAAACCAGCAGGAGCAAATGACTTCACCTTTTGAGGAAGTTAAAGACATGAGTGACGTAAAAGCATTCAATATTTTAGTACAAGCTGCTAATGCGGCACAAAGAGCCGGCGCACTTAGCGTTCGCGATTCAGTATTTGTAGCAAAGGCTGCAGAACATTTAGGAGACAAGTTTAACAGCACTTTAAATCAACAATAAATGAAGATAGAAGTATCAAACGGAGAGATTCTTGACAAGTACACAATCCTTGAAATCAAGATGAAGAACTTACATGGTGTAGATGATGCAAAAGCAGCAAATGTACACAAAGAGTATGAGACCTTAACACCGAACGTAGATAAGATCTTTGCCAACTGTAAAGACAGAGCGGCTTTAGAAAACCTCTATACAGATCTACGTAACATCAACCAGACTCTATGGAACATTGAGGACCTGATCAGAGACTGTGAACGCGATGAGAACTTTGGCGCAGATTTTATTGAGCTAGCACGCTCAGTCTATTTTACTAACGACGAGAGATCAGTTGTTAAGAAAGAGATGAATCTAATTACTGGTTCAGAATTAGTTGAAGAGAAGGCCTACAAAGAGTATAAGTAATGCATGCAACCTCTGGAGATAAAAAGGTTGCTATTAAGATCAATACACCGGCATTAGGTGATACTATTGCAGCCATTCCAACCTTAAGAAGATTATCACAAGCATATGATAACAAGAAGCTTACTGTTTTTAGCAGTAAGCCTTTCTTGTTTGAAGGCCATCCTCTTGTCTCCGAGGCCAAACCTCTAGACAGCTCAACTGAAGGCTATCATATCTACAATACGTTTAGCAACTTACTAACTGGTAAGAAGCAGATGGGCGAAGAAGATGTTATGTTTAGATACTCTAACATGGACTTTAGACAGTTCCATGCAGTTTCACTTGGTTTTACACTAACCGAAGCTGAGATGGAGATCGACCTCTATATTGAAAGAGAGCGCGAACTGCCCTTTAAAGACTATGTGATTATCCACCCAACTCACACATGGCCAACTAGAACTTGGGCCCAAGAGAAATGGCAAGCATTAATTGATAAGTTAAACGCAGCTGGCATTCCAGTAATTGCAGTAGGTAGAGATTCTAAAGAGTCTGGCACCTACAACACCCAGAAGCCAGTAATGAACGTTGACATCAAACTAGGCCTTAATCTACTTAACGATCCAACAAATGATCCGGCTGAATTACGCTGGATGATGAATCACAGAGCGCGCGCTATTGTAACAATGGACAGCGGTATTCTACATATTGCAGGTACAACAGATGTTAACATCTTACAACTTAGTTCATCAATTGACTATCGCCTGCGCGCACCTTATCGACATGGTTCACAAAGCTATAAGTACACTTATGTTGATGGCGGCTGTGAAATGTGCTCATCAGATATGGCTAGCAACGTAAAAGAGCACGGCACTATTCATAATATACCACCACAGGTAAAATGCATGAAAGGCAAACACTTTGATGAATGTCATCCAACGGCAGATCAAGTATTTGATGCAATTATGGCAATGGAATATGAACCAAGACAAGAAAATAACATAGAAAGTAATATGCAAGAGCAAAAGAAACTACTATACTTAGCGCCACATCTTTCAACCGGTGGCATGCCACAGTTTGTACTGACCAGGCTAAAGGCATTGCAAGAGCAAGATGAATATGAAGTCCATCTTGTAGAATACACACAGTATAGTAACATGTACATTGTCCAGCGCGATCAAATTGCAGATCTAATGGGCGATCGTTTCCACAGTATTGGTTATTTAAGCACTAAAGATAAAAATCAGCGCTCTAATGATCTTAGAGATTATATTGCAGATTTAAAACCAGATGTCATCCATATTGATGAGATACCAGAAGCATTTGACGACTTTAACAGGCTATCAACTAGCTTTATGGAATGGCTCTATAACCCAGAACATAACTGGAGGATAGTAGAGACTTGCCACAACATCTGGTACAACGGACAAGGTAAACAGTTTGAGCCGGATGCATATGCGTTCTGTTCACCACACCACCCAGATAACAGTTTTAAAGGCAACCAGGCATACAAGTCAGTGATTGAATATCCAATCATTAATAATAAGCCAACTGTTGTTCAGAAGGCAGCTGCGAAGGCGCAGCTAGAGATGGATCCAGACAAGGTGCACATCTTAAACGTAGGTCTCTGGACACCTGGTAAAAATCAAGCAGAAGGCGTTAACATTGCCAAGATCTTTAACGAGCTCTTCCCAGACAAGTATCAGTTTCATTTTGTGGGTAATCAAGCCTCTAACTTCAAAGACTACTGGGAGCCAATCATGCAAGATCTGCCCGCTAACGTTAAAGTTTGGCATGAGCGCAGTGATGCTCACACATTCTATCAAGCAGCAGATGCATTCATGTTTAACTCAACGCACGAGTGCAATCCACTTGCGGTGCGTGAAGCGATCGGTTACGGTCTAATCACCTTTACTCGCAGTCTACCACAATATTTAGACATGTTTACTCCTTACATTGTGCCTATGTCTAATAGTCTAGAAGAGAACGCGGATATTATCCTCACATACTTACAGTCACAGGAAAATTTACAGGAGATTTTGCAAGGAGATTTTACAATACCGCACAATGACCTAGCCAGATTTGGCCAACAGCACCTGGACTTGTATCACGTACTTACAGGGTTACCCCAAAGACTTAAGAGTACCAGCGCGGCCGAGCTGCGGCTCTCGTTTGACCATGGGCTAAAACTGCACTGCGATAGCCTACCGGCCGGCGAGTGGCATGCAGACTTCATAGTAGACGATGCGGTCTTCTACCAGGCCAAAGGGCTACAAGAGGGCTACTGGTATGCACCAAGTCCTAAGTGGTGGGCGGAGTGGCAGGTCAAAGTCTACCGGGACGGAAGTCTCTATCAGACCTTAAGACTGGACCTAACTGGCCAAGAGGTATTCGTAAACTTTGAGAGTAGCTCACTGGGCGACACACTCTCTTGGATGGGTCAGATGTTGGCATACAAGGAACAAATGGGCCTCAAGAGGCTCTGGGTCCGAACACACAAAAACTGGCTCTTTGACCAGGAGTGGTACCGTCAGCACGACATTGAGATCGTTGGAGACCCTAAAGCCGCGCGCGCTCAGATCCGGATTGGCATCGGCGTTTTCTACAGCAACGAGGAGCCATGGCAGAAGAACCGACACCCGAATGACTGGCGCCACCAGCCCTTGGGCAAAATCGCCTGTGACCAGCTGGGCATTGACTATGTAGAACTAAGGCCTAAAATGGCGCCGCAGTTCCTAGTCAGCAAGCAGGGCGAACACAGACAGATTGTGATTGCAACCAAGAGTACCGCTCAGGCTAAATACTGGAACAACCCGCGCGGTTGGGATGAGTTTACACAGTGGCACTTAGACCAGGGCTACCAGGTCTTACATGCCAGCAAAGAGGGCGGTGGCCCAACTGGTAGCATTCAGCTGCCGGAACCTTTAGAAGAAGTAGCACAAGAAATAAATAGCGCTCAGTACTTTGTAGGTATTAGCAGTGGCCTAAGCTGGTTTGCCTGGGCCTTGGGTGCTAAAGTGGTAATGATCAGTGGTTTTACACCAGAGTGGACTGAGTTTGAAACGGACTGCCTGCGTATTATTAAGAAGGACAAGTGTTGGGGCTGCTGGAGTTTTGATACATTTGACCGCGGTGACTGGAACTGGTGTCCAAGCCATAAAGGTACAGCACGTCAGTTTGAGTGTACTAAACAGATTGAAGCCAGCGAGGTTATTGCACAAATTATAGAAAGAGGTTGGACATGAAAGTACTAGTTAAATTATATTCAAGATCACTTGGTGACACGGTAGCCTTAATGCCTTGGCTAGAACGCTACCGCCAAGACCACGAGTGTGAACTCTGGCTCTGGGGCAACTTGGCCTTTGCTGAACTCTTTGTCAAGAGTTATCCAGAGATCCGATTTACAGAGGACGATGGTGGTGATTGGGACAAAGTGATTGACGTACACTACAATTTCCACAAGCCTCTTCAACAGGGCATGGCCGAACATCTGGGCTACGAGAATCCAGAATACTTAAGGCCTAAGATTGACAGCCAGACTGGCGCAAGGCCGGTTAAGAACAAGTATGTTGCACTTGGCGTACAATCAACCGCACAGCTTAAGTACTGGAACCACCCAACTGGTAAAAGCAAACGTAATGAAGCTACTAACTGGAACGAGCTCTGCCACAAACTGCGCAAGAGTGGCATTACACCAGTCTGTCTAGAGAGATATGAATTCTACGGTAAAGAGCCTTTCTGGAACGGTGTGCCAAAGAAAGCAGTCAAGAAGATTGATCTGCCGCTTAAGGAGGTGATAAACTATATTGAACACGCTGAGTTCTACATTGGTCTAGGTTCAGGTGTTGCTTGGATTGCACATGCACTTGGTAAACCAGTGGCGATGATTGCTAATTTTACTGAGGACTGGCATGAGTTTGATCTAAGCCTACCGGACTATAAACGTATTACTAACAAGTCAGTTTGTCATGGTTGCTGGAACAATCCAGAACATAAATTTATAGACACCGACTGGGAATGGTGCCCAAAACATAGAGACACTACAAGACAGTTTGAGTGTCATACAAGTATTACACCAGAAATGGTATTTAACGAAATAGAAGATTGGATATGAAACATGTAGTAGTTACCGGTGGTGCTGGCTTTATTGGCCATCATGTAGTAATGCAACTCTTAGAAAAGGGCAACAGGGTCCATGTCTTAGATAACTTTTCTACAGGTAGTCTAGAGAACTTAATGATTAAGACACATGACGGTCAATTGGTCTTACCGTTTGGTCTAACAGTTTACGAGAGCGATATTGTAAATGGCCCACTACCGGACATCAAGAAGATTGACCAGGTGATTCACCTAGCAGCGCCAGTCTCAGTGCCTGAGAGTATTGAGAACCCAACTAAATACTGGGATGGCATCTTCATCGGCTCAAAGAGCATTATTGAATGGGCATACGAGCGCAACTGTAAAAGCTTTGTAGCAGCTTCAACGGCCGCAGTCTATGGTGACAGCCAAGACTTACCGTTAAGTGAAGATAGCCCAGTGAGCCCGATGAGTCCTTATGCTGAATACAAGCTTGAAATGGAAGATCTGCTCAAGGCTTTCAACAGACCAGAGATGAAGTGTACGGTACTAAGATTCTTTAATGTCTTTGGTGAAGGGCAGCGTGATACTGGTGGCTATGTCTCAGCAGTGCCGATCTTCTTAAAGCAGTATGAAAGCTATCAGCCAATCACGGTAACTGGTGACGGCCAACAGACTAGAGACTTTGTCTATGTAGGTGACGTGGCTCGAGCCTGTCAGTTAGCACTAGAAGCTGAATGGCAACATGAACTGCCGATCTACAACGTGGGCTCAGGCCAAGAATATAAGATCATTGAACTTGCTGAAGCTTTAGGCGGCGAGATCAAGTGGATTGCAGAACGAGATGAACCTAAGCGTAGTCTAAGTGATGTTAGTAGGATTAAGGCCGAATTAGGCTGGCATGCGAATGAAGATGTATTAAGATGGTTAAAAGCGAACAAGTAAAGAGAAACAATCTCATCATTCAATATAAAACACATATAGAAACACTTAAACTAGAGGATGTTGATGTTGATAAGGCAATTCAGAAAGCTTTTTTAAGCAGTTTTGATAATGTCTTGTCAATTATATTGAACAGAGAGATAATTTATGCAAAAGCCAGATAAAAAGAAATGGCCCACATGTGAAAATTGCGGTGATAAGATCCCTCCAGGCTTAAAATTATATCGAATTTGTGTTAAATGTCTAACAAGTAACAAAAAATGAGCGAAAATAACGATGAATATGATGTTTGGGTTGCAGTTGGTTCACTCTGTGTCTTCTTACTGCTAGTTTTCTTTGTTTTTTCAGTCATAACTAACCTATAAATGAAAAGAATACTATACATATTAGCCTTAATATTGGCTGCAGTGCCTCTTTATGGCCAAGACACGATCAGAACCGATATTTACACGGTTGTTTACTCACAAGCTTTAGAGCAGCCACTGCATGTTGAATACAAAGTACTTTGCCCTTTTGGTAGGGCAGATAGAGCTGGTATGGACTTCTGGCAACCGGATTCAATTTACACATCAGATGATGCTGATTATGAAGATAATGTTTGGGACAAAGGCCACATGGCTCCGGCAAACTGTTTTAACTGTTCAAAAGACACTCTCTATCAGACATTTAGCTATCTTAATTGTGCACTACAACACCAGTCACTCAACAGAGGCGTCTGGGCGCGTCTAGAGCAATTCGAAAAGGATCTTGCTAAGTTCTATGAAGTTAGTGTAGAGATTGACGTATTGTTTAAAGGAACGCCTAACAGATTGACCACTGGTGCTGTTGTACCGAGTGGTTTTAGAAAGACAATTAAATTTGATGACTTGTTGTTAGTCTTCTACTTTCCAAACGAAGATACATCCGGTAAACAGTGGATAGATTTTTTAGTGAAATAGATGGAATTAATTACAACACACCCAATTAAGAAGTCGGATTTAGGCTTCCATGCCAATCTATTTGGTGGTAAACTATTAGCCTGGTTAGATGCAGCAGCGGCAAGTTATGCAATGCAGGTCTGTGATACGCCGAGAATGGTAACTGTGAAGATCGATGAATGTGTCTTTAATAAGCCAGCTAGAGAAGGCCAGTTAATTAAAATATACGGTGATGTAGTCAAGTTTGGTAATACTAGCGTCACAATGTACCTTGAAGCTAGGGCCCATAACGTTTATTCTGGGCAACAGACAAGCATCTTGTCAACTAATATAGTGTTTGTTAGGATAGATGAGAATGGAGATCCTATACCTATCTCAGAGCGCGTCAAGAATAAATTTTCAATGACGGATTAGAATAGTAGCATAGTTTCCTGATATATAATACATGGAATTGCTAATTAAAAATAGGCAGACCGATATATGAGCAATGTAGATAAATTTCTAGACCTTTTCGCAGGGTTCGAACTATTAGTAGAACCAAGACGAAGAACAACTGATCAAAAGCCGGCTAGAATGGCGGCAACTTCTACCAACAAATCTAGAAGTGATTTAAAAAAAGCACTTAAAAGGCTTACTCAAGAGTATAAGCAAGCGCAAAGATCATTTAAAGCCAATAAGATTAGCAAACAAGAGCTCTTTGACTTTGAATGGCGTATGTTTGAGCTTCAAGAAGAATTGAGGAAGATAGAAGAGGGCGACCAAAACGACCGATTTGAAACAGATCAAGAACTATAGTGAGTTTATTAACGAACAGTTAAAAGTTAAACGTTCAGCAGGTATTGCCATCGTATGGCAAGGCCAAGTCCTACTAGCACATACAACTGGGCGTAACTTTAAAACTGGCTACGGCATACCAAAGGGTGGCATCGATCCAGGTGAAACTGAGTTGCAAGCAGCAATTAGAGAGACCTTTGAAGAGGTGGGTATTAAAGTGCCTAACAAGCTGATCGATCGCAATCCACATACGTTTGCTGTTACTTCACGCAAGTATAAATACAACAAGATCGTAACCTATTTTATTGCAGAGATAGATAGTCTAGAACAGATTGGACTGAAAGAGCCGAAAGTGCCTAAGTCTCAACTGCAAATAGAAGAGGTCAACGACGCAAGATTCTTAGACAGAAGCACAGCTTCTAATGTCATTATGAAGAGCCAGATTGACCTGATAAACACACTGGTCAATAAAGGACTCTTGAAATGAAAGAAATAATCCAACAATACATCGCAGACTGGGGCTGGCTAACGATAGCCGCTATCGTCACGTTTGCCTTTAAAGATGCTGTACAGAACTTTGTGATTGGTATACAGTTTCTGTGGGGTAATGATTTTAACGTAGATGATGTAGTCTGGATTAATGGCAACAAGAAGGCTAGAATAGTACGCCAGAACATCTGGAAGACCACGTTCTATGTCTATGGTCACGAACGTAAGTTCATTGTACCTAACAATATGCTATGGCGCTTGAACGTAGAGAAAGAGTTACCAAGTGGCCATAAATATATAAAAGAAACAAAGGATTAAATCCTACTATAAACCACGATGAAGCATTTAAACAAATATGAGGACTTTTTAGACGAAGCCATGAGGCCTGGTAAACCATACCACGCGTCTAAGATCATGGTCTTCGACTTAGACGATACCCTTGTAATTACAGATGCTAAAATCAAAGTTTGTGATAATAAGACGGGTGAATGTTACTCATTAACACCAGAAGAATTTAACGAGTACGAGAAGCAACCTCATCATGAACTAGACTTCGATGACTTCAAAAGTCTTGAAGTGATGAAGGCCGGCCAACTAATCGAATACTACCTAAAGATCTTTAAAGAGGCTTATAAGATGAAGATTGCTGTAGGTATAGTAACAGCTAGAGATGATCGTGAAATGATCTACAGATGGCTCAGAGAGCATGTAGGCTTTAGAATTGACAAAGACTTAATCTATGCAGTCAACGATAGAGTACATGGTTTTAAAGGCGCTATCTCAGACAGAAAGAAAGAGGCATTTAGAGAGCTAATCGCAATGGGCTATAATGACTTTCAGTTCTTTGACGATGACGATGCTAACCTTAAGCTGGTTAAGTCACTTGAGAAAGAATACAGTGACGTCAAGATACTAACACACAAAGCAAACAAGAAATTTTCAATTAAGTAATATGGGACACACAATAAACGATATTAGAGCGCGGTTTGAAATGGTATTGAATGAAAATGCAAGGACTATTGAAGGTGCTATTTTACCTTCACTACAAAAAATATTAGGTTCAGGTCGAATTAATAATAAACATGGTAATAAAGATCTTAGATTTGACTTGGGTGGTGATGAAAAATCTGCAATTAAAAAAATAGAAGGTGCTCTTAAAAAACTAAAACTAAATCAAGTTAAAATAGATATAGTAGGTGCTGGTGATTATGCAAATGGTTCTAATTCAGGAAAGTTTATAACATATATTGTAACTTTTTTAGAGGACTCAAAACTAAAATCATTAAGTATTAAATCGGGCGATCTTATTAAAATTGTAGATAATAATCCACCAAAAGGTTCGATTAAATCCAAAGAACTAACACCAAGTTCTTTAAATATTCCTGAAGATATACAAATGCAATCTAATGCATTAGAGTCAAATGTTAAGAATTCTATTAAAAAAGAATATGGAAAATCAAATCCATTTATGTATTCATTCCTAACAGAACTTTATGATCTAGTAGACTCACATAGACCATCGGTTAAATTTAATGACTTTAGTGAAATAGTTCCATTTAGTGAGAACATAAAATACAATGAAGGGATTAAAGAGGCTATTAACGGTCTTGGGTCAACAGATTTAAACACTATTGGAAAGGACTTTGGAGAAATCCTAGGAGCGGCCCTGATGTTAAACATAGTAAACACATCAAAGGGTATATCATTCCCATCAGGAAATAACCCATTGGTAGATTTCCATATTGATGGTTATGGAATCTCTTCAAAATATAAATCTGGAGCGGCCCCAACACTTTCAAATATTATTAAGGATTTAAAAGAGGAGAATTTCACTGAAGATTCAGAAAAGAAACTATACGACCTTTTTAAAATAATAGAGGAAAATAGTGTTATTGATGGATATATCAAGGGTGCAGAATTCATGAATCTTCCATCAGCACTGAAGCTAAAAGAATTAGCACCAAATGTCTCACTAGATAATAAATCTTTAGAGAAATTTATACAAGATCAAATAACAGAAGAAGGAGAAGAAGCATTTTATGCTAAATACGTAAAACCATTAGTATATGTTGCTGGAAGAGGTTCTAACTCGTTTGATAAAGTAGACTGGGAAAAGCTTAAAAAGAATAATAGATATGTAGGTCTACTCTCTTATCCATTATCACTTCAATTAATAGATAAGCTAAATGGAAAGTTAGGAGATGGTACATTATTTCTAGACACTCTACAGAAGATAGTTTCTAAACTGGAGGTAAAACAACTCTATATGGACGTTTCGCTGAAAACAGAAGAAATCCAGTTCTATTTAAAAGGATTTGGAGACCAAGACGCTAAGCTCACATTCGAGGCACCAAACGTATCTACACCAAATCCAGGAAATGGTAAATTAGGTTTTAAAATGAAATAAAAAACTAAAAAACTTACTTTTTTACATAAACAAAATGCCACTGTCTAGATATATAATATGAAGGAAATCACTTCTTCATCTCAAACAAAATATCTTTACAGAACATGGCAGACATCATTTCAGAAGAAGCGACTAAACCTTTTGAAGATGTGCCAAACCAAGTAACTGTCAACAGTGAACAATTAGAAGTTCAAGACTCATCATATGATGATCTTGACCTGAAAGGATTGTTAGACGTTGCTGACGACGCTGCAATTTGGGTCTTCGGAGTGGGCGGTCCAGCTTAAAGATCTAAAAGGGGTTCTCAGGAACCCCTTTTTCGTTAGATATATACAAAAACAAGCAAAATATAAAACATGAAACACGTAAAACTATTTGAACAATTTGTTGGAGAAGCAAAAAAATTAAAACCAATTAAATTTAGCGTAAAAAAATCTAGGAAAAATCCATATACATTTAGCGATGAAATGGATAATGATGAATTACACAAATTGCACCTACATGCAAAGGCTATGGAGTTTGCAGAGAAAGAAGAACTTGACGGATATAAACCTGCTGATTATAAAAAAGCGGAAAGAGAAATCTTTGACCTTATGATGTCAAGGGGAGCTAATCCTTACCGTGATAAAAAAACATGGGCTGACGACTGGAAAGAAGATGGCGAAGAAGACAACTTCGATAGTCGTTCGAAAAGATATAGATAATAAAAAAACAATACTAAAATGAAACACGTAAAATTATTCGAACAATTTGTAACAGAAGCTAGAGATAGTCAAATTAAGAGCTGGGCTTGGGACTATTACAACGCATGTAATGACTTAGGGTCATGGGAACGCGCGCTTGAAGACCAAACAGAGGATATAAACTTTCTAGAGTCAATTGATTCTCCTAATCAAAAAGTACAGGATGAAATAGATGGCGCAAAGCTTAATCTAAAGTGGGTGAATAAGAAGATAAAAAAGCTTACTAAAAAGAAGATGGCACTAGAGTCAGAGTTTGAATCTATTAAAGATACTTCTAAAGATGCCGATAAATTAAAAGATATGGCATGTGCTGCTGGTATGTCAACATCAGGTTTACCTTATTTCCAAGATGGAAGGATAGAAGTATACTCTGATGCACTTGAAATTAGTAAAGAAGATATTGATAGGCTTAAAAAAATAACTAAGGAGTATCAAGCTAATTTTGATAAAGAATTGAAAGCAGGTGAAAAACTAAGATCTGATTTCGAAAAGTTTCACGCTAGTATTAAATAAGTCTAATTGACTTAAATGTTTAAGGGGTTCATATGAACCCCTTTTTCGTTAGATATATACAAAAAGCAAATAAAAACAAAACATATGTCTTTTATCAATTTTAACAATAGAACGGCACCTGAAGCTGGCACTTATTCAGCCAGAATGATCGCCGAAGCACTCTATCAAGTAGAGACTAAGAACATCAACAAGATTAAGTCTTTAGTTGAGTCAATTAAAGAGCCGTTGGCTACCGCTGAAGCGCTAAAAATGTTTGAAAACAAACTTGTAGCCCTAAATGCACTACAGACTGCAGCTGCTAACGCAATGCCGGTCAATGAAGGTCAATTCTCATGGATGACTCAAGATACTGGTGAACAAATTGGTTCTGAAAGAGAGAACAGAATCACGGTCTTCATGTATGATAACGAGGGCAATCAGTATAAAGAGGATAAGTACGACGGTTACGGTGAATTCGGTGGCATGGACTACTATGAACTACTTGCTAGAATGAATGGCTATACAGAAGAGGACCTAGAAGAGGTTAAAGGACCATTCAAAGAGATGAGACAGTTAGGGATTGATGTAGCATTTGATAAGTTAAAGACAAAAGATAAAGGCAGAAAGGTACTATTCCCAGCATTGGTTACAGATCCAAGATACAACTGGAAGAAGCACGACTTTACACAAGAGCCGGAAAGTGATCCGAATCAGTCTTGGTATGTAGAGCCTGAGTATGATGAGGACGAGTACTATGAGGCTAATACTAACGAGGCTAAGAAAGAGATTAAGTACTACAAGACTATTTCTAAGAAGGATTGGGAAAAGGCACCTAAAGATTATAAATCTACAATCGACGGTGAACACTACATGATGTTCTTGGATGATAAACTTGGAAGCATCTTAGCTCCAGTTAAAGTTGAAGAGGCCTACACTGAAGATGACATCAACGGTAAGTCTTTAAAGAAAGAGATGGATAAGGTTAACGCTGCAAACGAAGGTTTAAACTGGGATTCTCTAATCGAAAAGGTTAAGAATACAGCTGTTAACGAATGGGGTAGTTCAGATCAAAGCATCATGAACAAGGCAATCCACAAGGATGCTGGTAGCCCGAAGAAAATGCCAAGTCCATTTGACTCAAAGTTAAGAGCGGCTGTAGAAGATGCAGTTGACTTTTACTGGGATGATTGGAAAGAATATGAAACTGACCGAGATGGTCTAATTGACAATGCAGTAAGAGGTTACTTAAGAAGTTACTTTAAAAAGGATTGGGACTTAATGGTAAGAATGTTCGAGCCGATGGAATCAGCGGTTACCGAGGCTGGTATGAACGATCCAGTTCTTATGGCTTTCAGAGCTGCTAAGATGAAGCGCGAAAAAGAATTGGCTAAACCAAAACGTAAGCCACTTTACGGTAAGCAGAGAGAAAAGGCTGAAGATGATCTGTGGCAAATCAGCCAAGACTTAAAAGATCTTTATGCTGATAGAGGTCAAATGCTAATTGACATGGAACAAGAGGCTGAAGTAGAAGGTGGACCAATTGCTGATGAATATGGTGATAAACTAAACAAGATCGAAGATGAGATCCAAAAGTTAATTGCTAAGAGAAGTAAGTTAGAAATGAGACTTGCTGAATCAGTTGAGGTTGTCGAAGACCTAAACGAGAGATCAATCAACAAGATTCAAAAGGACTGGGCTAACGTTACTGGAATGATGAAAGATACGGTAGCAGCTTGGAAAAAAGCAGAAGGTCAAGAAAAAGAAGACTTGCTAACTCAACTTAAAACTTTAACAATTTCAAAGAAAAAGTTAGAAGCTGAACTTAATGATGCAGTAGGTCTTAAAGATGCTGATGCTGAACTTGTAGGTGAAGCTACAATGCAAGAAATTGACAAGAAGGTACAGAAGTTTGTAATTAAGAATGCAAATGACTATGACTACTCAAATCAAGACTCAGCATTTCAAATCTATCTTTCACTAAAGAAGTTATATCCAAGCTTGATTAAAGAATCTGTAGTTAACGAAGCAGTTGCTAAAAATACTAAAATTTATCAAATCGCAACACCAGCACCAAAGGCAATGCTAGTTGAAGAATTAGAAGATCTTTTTGGAGATGATTACAGACATATCGTTACAGAATTTGATGATGATGAAAGATATGAATCAGTATTAGTATTCAATCTAACACCACGTGATATTAAAAGAATACAAGAAGAAATTGGAGATGTACTAATCTGGGAATACTCAATTAAAAAGGGTAAAGAGATTATGGAATCAGTAGTTAACGAGGAAGACTATAGTGACGAGATGAGCTTTGGACAACTTGAAAGTTGTATTGATAATGCTAATATGATTCGAGATAGAATAAAACAGGGTGTTTCATTAGACGCTTGGATGCATAGTCAGATTGCAGTTGCTAAAAATGAGTTAACTTCAGTATTTGATGCTCTTGATGGAGATGATGGTGTAGTTGAAAAGTTTGAGCTAACAGAAGGTGTTATGTCAGACTTACATCAATTAGCAGGTGAAGTTAAAAATGAAGAAGAATTCATAAAGAAGTTCTTTAAGGAGTATGGAGCTAAAGTTAAGAAGAGTCCTGAATCTACCGAATGGGTTAAATCACTCTATAAAGATACTGTTGAAGAATCAGTAGTTACTGAGGCTAAAACTTTAGACCGTGACGAGATGATGGATTGGCTAGAAGGTCATTTAAGTTTTGTACGTACATCAGAAGAATTCGATGGCGCTCAAGGCGGTATCTGGACTACAGGTGAAAATGGCGACGAGTATAAAGGTAACGTAATTTATGACTATTACTCTATGGACCATAAGAACAGAATCTTTGGTGTAGATAAGAAATGGGATAAAGAACTTAACAAAAGAGGTTGGTACAGTGAATGGTATGATGCCGGAACTGTAATGATCTGGCCGATATAATTATGAAGCTATTCAATAACTTTAACGACTTTCTAAACGAGAGTCTAAGATCAGACCTTAAGAAGTTTATTAATAAGAATGAAGACGAACTTAATAAACTTGCAGATGAAGACCAATGGGATCGCATCAATCTAATGCTGGCCGATCACTTTGACGTTAAGGTTGGCTCAAAAGAGGCAAAAGAGATCATTGACGCGTTCATGCTGACGTTCTAAAGCAAAATAATTGCAAAATAATTGACTCGAAATTTTTTAGTTTCGAGTTTTTTTATTATATTTACACTGTAATCAACAACAAAGAGACAATGTACAACATTATTTACCAATCAGCACACACAAGAGAAGTTATCGACACTGCAGAAACAATGCAGGAGGCAAAACAGTTGCAGTCGGAGTATCAAATGACATTTAAGACAGATTTCATCTATATTCAATAATATGATTTATAAGTACTCAGATGAGAAGCTTACCTTTGAAAAGGTAAATCTCAAAAAAGTAGCCTATGTTGCAGCTGGTGTTGCAGCGGCGATCACAATTGCGTTAACACTAACGTCAAGGTACTCACATCAAAGCGGCTTTGAAGCTGGCGCCGAATATGCACTAGAGCATATGCCGGTTGAAGAGAAGATGATGGTCATTACACAAGCACATGACAGTTCATTTAGTCAGGCTAAACTTGTTCAGATGTTGAAAGATCTGAACGTACGTTTCCCGCATATTGTAATGGCACAGGCAATGATTGAGAGTGGTCATTTTCAGTCTAACATCTTTAGAACTAACCACAATCTATTTGGCATGAAACAAGCCAGAATGCGTTGTACTACAGCTAAAGGTACCAATCTGGCACATGCATACTACGACAACTGGAAAGAGTCAGTCTATGACTATGCTTTCTTTCAGTCTAGATACCTACATGATCTTAAAACTGAAGCACAATACCTTGAATATTTGGACCGCAACTACGCTGAAGCTAAGAATTACGACGCTGCGATCAAACGTGTAATCGAGAACGAAGGCTTATTAGAAATGTTTGATTGATATATACTTAAAGAAATCAAACATTTTTATCAATGGTAACAAAGAAATACAGCGAGTATATTAATGAAAACTTTGGCCAAGCGGATGAAGCTTACGGTACATTCTTCGTTAGTCTACTAGGCTTAAGAGATCAAGCTCATATCTTTCACTGGCAAACTGAGTCTTATGCTAGACACCAAGCATTTGGTGCTTTCTATGATGCTTTTATTGCAGCAACTGATGTTCTAGCGGAAATGATTATGGGTATTAAAGGTCGTCCTACTTTGGGCATGAGTGCCTCTATCTCATTAAAAGACTATTCAGAAGAGAATGTTAATGAATTCATCAAGCAATCTTATGATCTACTAGGAGCTCAGCTTGAAATGATCTGTAATTCTACAGAGAATGAAGAAGTATTTGACCAGGCTAGAATTATTATTGCTGAAGTTGACAAACTAAAATATTTACTAACACTAGACTAATGAAACAGTTCTTCGCTAACAAATACGTACAAGGCATTACACAGTATATCAAGGACGAACATTTTGGCACAATGGATTATATTGACTGGTACTGCGAACAAATGGGCTTAAGCCGTGAAGAGTATATGGCTGGCTATAGAATTGCAATAGATCTAAGACTTGCTGAAAACAAGAAGCCTGGACCAGATCCGTATCACACTGGACTTGACGACGAAGATGTTGAGGACAAAGAGGATCAGATTAAGAAGCAGGCTGAAATGGATGATGATGATCCAGATGCTTATAAAGAAATGCCAGGTGACAAAGAGGCCAGAGAAAAAGGTGAAGTTAAAACCTCTAAGCATGTAAAGTCATATCATGAACTTTATGGTGATGAAGACGAAAAGAATGAGGCAGTTGACGCATCTTCTATAGACAATGCTAAATTCAGACTTAAAAATGTTTACAAACATTTAGATGTTGAATATGGTGAAACTAGAAGAGGAGACAAATATGTTCAGATTCACTACATACCTGTAACAAGACCTCAAAGTCAAAATCCTGAATGGGTTAAAGTATTCTATGATAATGATGTAGACTTAAAGAAAATCAGCAAAGAACTTGGTATGGACCTTAAAGAGTCTGTACTAAACGAAGAAAAGGCTGTAGTTGAATCAGTAGTTACTGAAGGTAAGATGCCAGACAAATATATTGGTAACGACGAGATCGTTTTTCTTAAGACAAAAGAGGATTCAAGAGGTGCTAACTACAACCTCTACTACAAAGGTCATGATATTGATGCTGGTGGTAGAAGATTTGGTAGTGAAAAAGAGCTCAAAGACTTCGCGGCTAACTATATCCTATCTAATCAATGGTATAACAAATTAAAGTATGAGGACTCTAAACCACTTCCGGAATCAGTGGTTAATGAAAACATTAGAATCGGTAAAGTACTTGCTATTAAGAAATATAATGCAAAAACAAACCGTGAAGAAGTAGTAGATGTTAGAGTGACTGATTACATTAAAAAACCAGGTTCTAAAGATTTTGTAGAATACGATTTTAAAGGCAAGAAAAGAAAGGTTTCAATCAATGTGTTTAAATCAATGATCGTTGAAGACATAGTTAATGTTACACCAGAATCAATTGTCAATGAAGCAACTATACCAAAGGGCATGAAAAAGCAAGACTTTAAAGATGTTATTGACGGAGATCAGGTTGAGTTAATAGACAAAGGTGGTAAAAGATTTGGTTCAACTACCGAAGTTGATAATCATGAGGTTTTTTGGATTAACGGAAAGCAAAATCGTGAACTACTCAAAAAGATAGGTGAAAAGGAGTTTATTAAACAACTCAAGAAAATCTACGACATTGACGTAAAAGAAGTAATGTAAATAAAGATAAATCGTGAAACATATTAAACTATTCGAACGATTTATCAACGAGGCTGAAAAGGCTAAAGGAGATAGAGGTCCTATTGATAATGAAGCTATTGAGACTGGTCTTAAGAAGAAGGCCGATGATACTGGAGTACCGATTGGTATCTTGAGAATCATTATGCGTCGCGGAATGGCAGCTTGGAAGAGTGGCCATAGACCAGGAGCTGGTCAAGAACAATGGGGCTATGCTCGTGTTAACGCATTCTTAACTAAAGGCGAAGGTACTTGGGGTGACGCTGATAAAGACGCCGCTAAAGAAGTTCGTGACGGTGGTCATGATAAAAAATTAAAGAAGGGATAATGAAAAAGGTAAAACTATTCGAAGACTATAATATAACGGAGAAGAAAATCACACTCTCTTGGAATGATGATGAAAACAGTATTGTATTCTCTGATGGCGAGATTGCACAGGTTGACTATGATGGTGAGTTTAAGTACCGTGACGAGTGGTTTGGCACAGTAGACCATACTGATGCTAAAGACTTAATCAAAGACCTTCAAAAAAGATTTAAAGGAGATCGTTTTGTGTGGATAAGCGAGGCATATCTTAATGAATCTAAAGAATCAGATGCCTTAGCAAAGGCTATTAACAAGTCAATGATTAAGATCGACGATTCTATGTCTTACAAGGACTTTGCATTAGCAGTCGGAAAGATTCTTAAAGATGAATATGGGTCTCATAATTTCGGACCTTTTATGGAAGTCCTACATAAAGATTTAGAAATATAAACAAAAGATATGAAACACGTAAAACTATTCGAGCAATTTATTGCTGAAGGAAGAAATGGAGTTGGTAAATACAACACTGTTAAAAAGGTAGTTGCAGAATTAGGTAGAAGACCTAGTGAACAAGAACTTGCAACATTTATTACCAATAACTATTATGATATTACAGAAGTTGAAAGAGGTGATGATGATCCAAGTGCAAATGATAAAATTGCAGACCTAGTAGCATTCTATAAATTTGATATTGATGATTGGGAAATTGCATGGGCTGATGCTCAAAATGAATCAGTAGTTACTGAAGCTAAGAATACTATTGGTCTTGCATTTAAAGAAGAACAAGATTATCTTGATTTTGTAGAATTTATTAAAGACGAAAGGGGTTCAATTAAAAAAGATTTTGGATGGGATTCTAAGACTAAATCCTGGGAAGTTATAATGGACGTTAAAGTTCTAGATAGAATTTATGGTGAAGGAACTCCTGGTAATAAAGAATCTGGATGGTACGGAGCATTACCTGGTGATTTTGAATCGGTAATAATTGAATCAGTAGTTACTGAAGGTATTTTTGATAGATTCAGAAAACGTTCAATTAAAGGTACTGTTGATAAAGAACCTTATTATTTTGATATAGCTGATAAGGCATTATTATACTTACAGAAGCAGGATAAAGAGTGGAGAAAATACAAATTAGCATCAGTAGGTCCAGGTGATAAAAAAACACATATCATGATGCAATTGATGCATAAAACTAATCACAAGACCGCAGATCCTGAATTTATGGTATACCATGATAAAAACGATAATATCGAAAAAGTAGTTAAATTGGAATTTAATTATGAATCAATAGTTACTGAAGCTAAACCTGCTGGACTTACTAAAGAAGAAACTCTTAAAGTAGCACAGAAATTTGCAGATGCGATTGCTGAAGTAGATGGTGTAAAGGTTACGGTTAATATGAAAACTCTTGAAGAAGATTCATTTGATTTAGATTATGATGGCACTGAATTTGATGGTGGATCATATAATATAAATGCTGACGGATCAGTAGTTAACATGGCAGTTAGAAAACAACCAACAGTTGGTACTAAAGATGATGATGTTAAAACTATTGTAAAGTTCATGAAGAAACATTATGGTAAACTAGCAAAAAAATGAATCAGCAGTTACTGAAGCATTAGAAAAGAGGCGAGAAGATTAAACGACGATGACGCATATGAATTCCATGAAAGGTTAAAGGAATTCTTTAATAAAACAATATAAAGATGAAGCATCTACTGACAAACGAACAATTCTTAAATGAGGCTAAGTCTAGCTTTCAAGTCTATCACAATAAATATTCAACTGCAATTGACGAGGTTGAAAAGTATGCCAACGCAATGGGATATGAATTAGACCAAGAAGAATATGGTAACGCATATGTTGATGGTTTCTTTAAGCCGAATGACGGTCAGACTAAGAAAGACACCTTAACTCTCTATAAAGGAGGTAAAGAGCAGAGAAAGGCTCTTCACGTTCAAATTTATGGCATGGGCAACAAGTTTGAGCTTAATATGTATATTAACTAACTTGAAACATTCTCAAATCTAAAGGTATAATATCCATAACCTTAAATTATATTTTTATGGAGATCAAAACCGTTTGGGTAAACGGATGTTTTGATGTTTTACACAGAGGCCATTTCGAATTATTTAATTACGCTAAATCATTAGGAGGCTACCTTGTCGCAGGTATTGACTCAGATCGAAAGGTAGCAGAAGCTAAAGGTAAAGATAGACCCTTTAATAAAGTAGAAGACCGTAAATACGCTTTAGAGAGTTTAAGAGCTATTAACGATGTTGTTGTTTTTGACAGCAAAGAAGAACTTGCATCACTCATAAAAGATTACCAACCAGATATTTTAGTAGTCGGTTCCGACTGGAAGGGCAAAGAGATCGTAGGTGGTCAACATGCCAAAAAAATAGTATACTTTGATCGAATAGGTGACTATTCAACCACTGAGGTCCTAGAGAGTACTCTCTATAACAAAGCAAAAAGAATAGAAGAATTATGATTGTACAGCCTAAGGTTGTCCCAAAGGCATGGGGCGAAGAAATTTGGATCCACAACGATGAAGAATACTGTGGCAAGCTCTTAAGATTCCATAAGAAAGGTAATAAGTTCTCAATGCATTACCATATAATCAAGAAAGAGTCTTGGTATGTCGGCAAAGGCTCATTCGAGTATATCTGGATTGATACTGAATTGGCAGAAGAGCATTCAACTGTTATTAAAGAAGGTACTTGTATTACAATCGAGCGTGGACAACCACATCAACTAGTTGCACTTGAAGATGGCTCAGAGATCTTCGAGGTTTCAACACAACACTTTGACCCAGATAGTTATCGAATCCGTAAAGGTAATTCACAAGGCTAATGAAGATACTTGTAATCGGAGAATCATGTACTGATAGATTTATCTATAGTAGAGCTGATAGATTATCACCAGAGGCACCTGTGCCTGTTTTAAATCCTATTAGGATAGATGAAAACCCAGGGATGGCAGGTAATACAAAGGCCAACTGTGAAGCTATTTCAAACAAAGCTCAAGTTGATCTGTGGACTCAACCTAATAAAATTACTAAGACTAGATTTGTTGAGGCAAAATCTAATCATATGTTTATCAGATATGATGAAGGTGAAGGGTCAATAGCCAATTTTAATTATGATCTTAATCAGATTAAAGATTATGATGTTGTAATTGTTAGTGACTATGATAAAGGCTTCTTGAGTGATATAGATATAAAAAACATTAGCGAACATGCCAAATTAAGTATTATAGATACTAAAAGGGCTCTTAATAACTCTATTGCCGGCAAATATACCTTCATTAAACTAAACGAAGGTGAGTACAAGCGTAATACAGAACTAGAACACTATGGTATTATTGCAACACTTGGCTCTAAAGGTGCTATGTGGCAAGATATGGTCTTTCCAAGCCCAAGACCACAAGAGACTATAGATGTTAGCGGTGCTGGAGACACATTCACAGCAGCATTCATTATAGAATATTTTAAGTCTAACGATGTTGCACATTCTATCGCTTTTGCTAACAAAATGGCAGCTGATGTTGTCAGTAGAAGAGGTGTAGTAACACCTTTATAATAGTTAAAGACATTTATGATATATAGGGGACCAATAGGTCCCCTTTTTCATGTTGATATATAAAGTAAATAGAAGAGATATATCGCATGAAGCATGTACTAACATTAGAACAATTTATAGGTGAAGGAGTTTATGATCCTGGCATTCTAAAGGCCTTTTTCATGGCCGGTGGGCCAGGCAGTGGTAAGTCTTATGTTGCTACTGAACTTTTTGATTTTCCAAAGGGGGCATTTTCAGCAGTTTCTTACGCAACTGGACTAAAACTCATAAATAACGACAATTCTTTTGAAAAAGGACTTAAAGATGCTGGCTATAGTGCAGCTGAGTTAGCTAAGTATGCTAAGGACCCTGAAGTTTGGGCTGATGTGATGAAAGTTAGAGATAATGCTAAGAATCTAACTAAAAAGATGCAGACCAATTATATGAACCAGAGGCTGGGACAGGTAATTGACGGTACTGGTAAGGATTACAACAAAATTGAGAGACAGCGAAAGATCTATCAAGATTTAGGCTATGACACATATATGGTCTTTGTGAATACTTCGCTTGAAGTTGCGATGGAGAGAAATCAGGCTCGAGAACGTAAATTACCTGATGATATTGTTGTGGACATGTGGCAAGAGGTACAGGATAACATGGGTAAATTCCAACGTCTTTTTAGTGCTAGTAAAATGTTAATCGTTGATAATTCATCTTACAACAACAAAGACATTATAAGACTGTCTGAAAAAGAGATTGAGAAGCATTTAAAAACACCAATTCAGAATCCTTTAGGTAAAAGGTGGATTCAAGACCAGCTAGATCTGAAAAAAAGAGCATAAGTAGACATGGGTGAGAAAACAAATCAAGACATAATTAAAGAAATCTTAGAATCTTTTGTGAGCTTAAAGCAGAAGATGGAAGACCCGAGTTATATTCATCTTGATACTGCTATCCAGCAATTGATTAAGAACCAAGAGGACATGAAAGAAGATATGTCTGATCTAAAGAAAAGGCTTCTTAATCCATATGATGGTGCAATTGTTGAGATCAGAAAGAACACTGAGTTTAGACAGGCACAGGAGAAGAAGGAGAAGGAGTATGAGAAACTGTTAGAAGAGCATAAAGATGTTGTCAAATGGAAAAGTAATTTCACTAGAGCATTCTGGGTACTGTTTACTACAGCTGCCGGTGTATTTGCATTTATCTTAACTGAAATATTTAAGAAATAAGAATGGTATTTGACAGAATAACACTGATAGACGCGTACAATACGCTAAAGCTGTCTCAGGATAACGACGGCCATGTAACTAACATACTTTTTAATAAGACAACTAAGTTTGGTAGTAAGACTGTCCCGCGTTTCAGGGATTTAAAGCACCTTAGATATTTTATCAATGAGACTTACCCGTATGTTCTGTCTAACGAATGTTCATGTGCTACTAAGAATGAAGCGATCTGGACTGTACTTGCATTTGAGGTCCATTCTAGACCAGAAGATCTAGACAGAGACTTAATAGACGAGAACAATAAGCGCAGAGACCTTAGAGTTCAGCCGGCAAGCAAGCACGCCACCTTTGTTAATAATATCCGCGGAGATTATGAATCACAAAAGGCACGCTTTCAGAACAAAATAGACGTTAAAAAGACCGATATTACTTTTAAAAAGAATATAGATCTGAATCGTTTGTTTAATGATTATGTTTGCTTCCCTTATATTGAAAACCAAGGAAAGTATGTAGATCCATGTGAATATGTAGAAATCATCAGGAATGAAAGTTATACATTTATCATAGAGAACTATTATAAACTGACTAGAACTAAGGAATTTCCAACACAGATAGTCCTTTTTTAATCTAAATATATAAGTAAGAAAATAAGCACTAAAAAATGAGCCCATACGAAACCAGAATTGACGAATATAATTTCGATCACAACTTACATAGAGGTCTAAACGGCCAGTTTATACCTCTTGCACCACATGTTTTCGATCCAATTAGACCTTTAACACATGTGGAAATGGATTACAACATGATGTATATGCAACAAACAATGTCAGGCTATAGAATCTTTGGTTCTGATGATACATCAGGGTCTGAAGGAGCTATGACTGCGGATGATCTAACGGAATCTTTAATATTCCATCAGGTTACAAATGACCCAGACGATCAAAGGTATATAGACGGTGGCTGTTCAGTTGGAGACTGGATCTGGATTCCAGGTTGTTGTGACGGTGGTAGTGCATGTGACCTATCATTGACAATTGCTAATGTAACTAACGCTAGTTTTGGTGCTACAGACGGCTCATTTACCATCACTGCAAACAATGTTGCAGGTACACTATCATTCTTACTTAATGGAGCAAGTGCGTCTCCAAGCGTAAATGGTCAACAATATACCTTTAATAACTATAAACCTGGTATTTATACCTTAATCGCAACTGACGCTGCAAATACATGTACAGATACGATTGCAATTGCACTTGGTGAAGCAGCAGATCCTTGTGCTGGCATCTACCTAGACGTTGAAGAGATTAACGCCGATGCCGGACTCGATTCAGGATCAATTCTAGTACAACCTGGTGGCATTACAGACCCAACACCAACATTCACACTATCACCAACAGTAAGCGGCGCAACGTACACTAATAACAACAATGGTACTTGGACAATTGGCAATCTACCAGCTAACACATACACAATTACACTCTCAGCAGGCGAAGGTATTGTAATATGTACAGAGACTGCAACTGCAGTAGTACCTTCACAGGCAAATCAAACATGGTATTACTTCCATGGTTGGTCTGAGCTAACTGAAGTGCCTTTTGCTGGTGACTTAACTAATAGCAACACATATTACTTAAATGATGGCACCGGCGGTTACATTGCAGCTAATCTAGACCAAGTAATGACCGAGCTGATTAATAATGAGCCTGGTGATTACACAATGCAGACATTTGAGATGCTGTACCCAATCACAGATAATAACAATCAAACCATATTGAACTTCCCGGCAACAACAATCGGTGGTTACTACTACATTGCGATCCCAGATAACGCAGCATTCCCAGAGGATTTAACGTTCGATCAACTAATGCAGTGGCCATCTAGTGCAACTGGTGGCGGTACTGTTGTGGCTGCTTTCGAGAGAAAAGCCTTTACTTACAACGGTGAAGACTACTGGTTATACAGACTGCCAGGTACAGGTTCAACAGCACAAAGATATGTAGCATTCATATAAAATAAAGAGCAAAATAGATGTCAACTGAATTCCACGGAACAAACCAAAACCCACCAATCGGCGGTCACGACTCAGTATCAGGTTACTGGTATGTAGATACAAGTGATGCGCCTTATGGTATAATACCTTCTGAGCTACAAATAGGTAGCTATCAAGAGTATGAAACTTATGCTGAAAGAAACCAGATCCCAGTCGTTGAAGACGCAGATGGAGCGCCGGAAGAACATCCGGATGCACTAGGTTCTGGTCGCAGAAGAATCGGTATGTTAGTACATGTCCAAGAAGATGGCATGTTCTACATGTTAATACCAAAGGGCTATTTTGGTAACCTAATCGGCGGTCACGCTCAAACGTGGAATGATCTTGACTTTGCTAATACATATGGTGCTACTGAATGGAATGCTCTTTCAAAGGCAGAACGTATTGTCCTGCTAGACCCTCTGGCTACAGCAACAGAACAAGCCGGCTTACCACCATTTACAACACATAATGGCTCTGGACAGGCGAATGACTGTTGGGTGCCAATTAAGATTAGAAGAAGTTTTGGTGTAATGGGCGGTGGCACAATCACGATTGACGATCAGCCTTCATCAAATACAACAATACCAAGCCCGGGATCAATTGATATTAACGCTGATACAGGCTTCTTTAACATAAGATTAAACTACGATACTACAACTGATACTGCGGAATACTATTTAGAATACACTGGACCAGATGTAAATGCAATTACAAGTGGAACTAGTGGTGTTGATGGCACAAGCGGGACAAGTGGTAGTTCAGGAACGGATGGGACGAGTGGTTCTTCAGGTATAAATGGCGCATTCTTTGGTTCTTCGGGGATAAGTGGTACTTCAGGTTCAAGCGGAACTTCAGGTTCAAGCGGAACAGACGGTACTGACGGGACAAGTGGTAGTTCAGGCACCGATGGTACTGATGGGACGAGTGGTTCAAGCGGGACAGACGGAACAGATGGGACGAGTGGTAGTTCAGGCACCGACGGTACAAGTGGTATAAATGGTACAAGTGGTTCATCTGGAACAGATGGAACAGATGGTACAAGCGGCTCTTCAGGGACTGATGGTACAGACGGGACAAGCGGTTCTTCAGGAACTTCAGGCTCATCTGGAACAAGCGGTTCATCAGGAACTTCAGGTAGTTCAGGGACCAGTGGTTCTTCAGGAACAGATGGAACTGATGGTACGAGTGGTTCTTCAGGTACAGACGGTACAGATGGCACTAGTGGTTCAAGTGGGACAGATGGTACGGATGGTACGGATGGTACGAGTGGTTCATCTGGTATAAACGGAACTAGTGGTAGTTCAGGGACCAGTGGTTCATCAGGAACTGATGGAACAGATGGTACGAGTGGTTCATCAGGAACTTCAGGTTCAAGTGGGACAGACGGTACTGATGGGACGAGTGGTTCATCTGGTATAAACGGAACTAGTGGTAGTTCAGGGACCAGTGGTTCATCAGGAACTGATGGAACAGATGGTACGAGTGGTTCATCAGGAACTTCAGGTTCAAGTGGGACAAGCGGTTCTTCAGGGACAGACGGTACGGATGGTACGAGTGGTTCATCTGGTATAAACGGAACTAGTGGTAGTTCAGGAACTAGTGGAACTAGTGGAACTAGTGGAACTTCAGGAACCAGCGGTACTTCAGGAACCAGTGGAACAAGTGGTTCTTCAGGGACAGACGGTACGAGTGGTACGAGTGGTTCATCTGGTATAAACGGAACTAGTGGTTCATCTGGAACAAGCGGTTCTTCAGGAACTGATGGAACAGATGGTACGAGTGGTTCATCAGGAACTTCAGGTTCAAGTGGGACATCTGGAACCAGTGGAAGTAGTGGTATAAACGGTGCTGCCGGCACGAGCGGCTCATCTGGTGTAAATGGCACAAGCGGTAGTTCAGGAACAAGCGGTTCTTCAGGAACAAGCGGAAGTTCAGGCACGAGCGGAAGTTCAGGCACGAGCGGCTCATCTGGTGTAAATGGCACAAGCGGATCATCTGGTGTAAATGGCACAAGCGGATCTTCAGGTGTAAGCGGTACTGATGGTACAAGTGGTTCTTCAGGCACAAGTGGTTCATCTGGTGTTAATGGCCAAGACGGAACGTATTTAGGAACTGATGGTACAAGTGGTTCATCTGGCACAAGTGGTTCATCTGGTGTTAATGGCACAAGCGGTTCATCTGGTGTTAATGGAACAAGCGGTTCATCTGGTGTTAATGGTACAAGTGGAAGTTCAGGAACTAGTGGAAGTTCAGGTATAAGTGGTACTAGTGGAAGTAGCGGTGTTAATGGAAACGATGGTGCCGATGGTGGCAATGGTACTTCTGGTTCTTCTGGCACAAACGGAACAAGCGGTTCTTCTGGCACAAACGGAACAAGCGGTTCATCTGGAACAAGCGGAACAAGCGGTTCTTCAGGAACAAGCGGAACAAGCGGTTCTTCAGGAACAAGCGGAACAAGCGGTTCATCAGGAACAAGCGGAACAAGCGGTTCATCTGGAACAAGCGGAACAAGCGGTTCATCTGGAACAAGCGGAACAAGCGGTTCTTCAGGAACAAGCGGAACAAGCGGTTCTTCAGGAACAAGCGGAACAAGCGGTTCATCTGGAACAAGCGGAACAAGCGGTTCATCTGGAACA
>Ga0209833_1000317_pt1 | contig 36190 bp, 24 predicted proteins | sample COGITO_mtgs_1105_3_FD_184797 | JGI IMG/M metagenome (GOLD analysis project Ga0209833, IMG submission 184797) | Pelagic marine microbial communities from North Sea - COGITO_mtgs_110506 (SPAdes) (version 2) | ecosystem: Environmental > Aquatic > Marine > Epipelagic ... | reverse complement strand
CCTTGCCAAGATGAATATGGCCATCAACATAAGCCAAAGGATGGATATCACCTGATATTTCAGAACTATCCATCATCGATAACACCTCTTCATTGAGCTGCAGCAGATCCCACGGATACTTGATTCTAAAGCACTCGGCTTCTGTCACAATATCATCACCACAATGCTGTGGCTTTTCTGCACCTTTCCATGCGACGAGATCACCGCGTTTATCCATTAAGCAAACGGCGGTATCAGACTGAGCCAGCATGCATAAGGCACCAACCTCAATCCAATGATCAACAGGAAGGTGCACCGTCTGCGCATTTGCTTTCGAGTTTGGAACCACCTCAAATCCAGCCTGCCGGAGCTCCGTGGTCATCAGCTCTTTGAGCTTATGATTAGCTACCAGACAGTCACTCAGACCCCTTCCGTCCGTTAATGGTGCGCAGTCCTGTGATACATCTGGCTCGTGAAGTGTAGCTTGCATAATGAAAATGGCTTTTAAACAAAAATGGCTTTTAAACAGTACCATTACACATCAAGCATCACAAAAAGCAAAGACTAAAGGCTCTAAAGTTAAAGAGCACACAACACAACAAACACAAAGCCTCCGCCTTAATCTGATAAAGCGTAGGTGATATGCGGTGTGTAGAGCGCGGGCTCCAACAAAAAAGAATCATGCCCTTTGTCAGAGTGCACTGTAATATGCATTGCATCAACACCTGCAGCCTCAAGACCAGCGACAATATCGGCCTGCTCTTCAGGGTAAAAACAAAAATCAGAGTCGATACTAAAGACCAAGAATTGCTGATTGTTCTCCGCACATTTCTTGAACAGCTCCTGAACAGATTTAACGCCTACCTCCTTACAGGCATCAAAACGCGACCACATGTCGATAATACGCAAATAGGTATTGGCATCAAAACGCTTCACGAATTTCTTACCTTGATGCAGCATGTAACTTTGAAACGTATCTTGCACTCGATACCAAGCCAAGGTCTCCTTGTCTTGTCGCACCTCTTTGCGTGCGCGCTGCTCAATCGCATCCAAATGAACAAAGGTTTTGTGCGAAATCATTCTTGCTAGCGCCAAACCATAATCAGGATGAGGCCCATCATAATAGTCCCCACCGTTAAAATAGGGGTCGTTTTCAATCGCTAGGATCTGCTCAAAAAGAATAAGCCGGTTTAAAACCGTTGTCTTCAAACCACTGGCAATGGGTATCACTGTTTTAACGCGCTCAGGATAAAGGGCCGCGAACGCCAAAGTCACTAAGCCGCCAACAGAGGGCCCAACGCCGGCACGCAATACATCAATGCCGAGAGCATCAAGCAACGCAGCCTGCATGTTGACTTGGTCAGAAACGGAAACCTGGGGGAATTTTGAGCCGTAGGGGTTCCCCGTTGCAGGGTTTACCGAGCGTGGCCCAGTAGTGCCGTAACAACCACCCAGATAATTCGCACAGATAATAAAAAAACGATCGGTATCCAGAGCCTTTCCCGGCCCCATGAACTCATCCCACCAGCCAGCATGCAGTTCCTCTTTCCACAGCTCCCCTGCTTCGGGAAGGTCTGGATTGTAGCCACTCGCATGGTGAGACCCAGAAAGCGCATGGGATACAAGAATAGCATTGGATGCATCCTCATTGAGCGTTCCCCATGTTTGATAGGCAACTTCAAGCTCCGGCAATACATCACCCGACTTGAGGCGGAATGGTTGATCATTCAGCTTCAAAATCTCGGTCTTTACCGTGGCTGCTTTTGAGCACTTACTATTTGCATCATCGGACACGGGCACATTGTCCACAGATCGGGAGTGAATAACACCGTTTTTTACGATAAAAAATACATCACTCGCCTGCCCCCTCTCGCTAGATTCAATCAGAGCCTATCAGGGCTAATCAGAGCCAGCCATATGATTTCGGCTAAAGCTTGCCCCAAGCTGATTCAACCCACTGAGAAAAAAAAGTCCGCTGTGCCGTCCATGGTGTATGAGCCACGATTCCGTGCACTCAATAGGTTGGGGACATCCTCCGCGCCTCTGTCTTCCTGAAAAGGCATGACATTAGCTCGTAGGGGCCGCCCCCAGGTATAGTCTATCGGTTCGGGCGTACTACCATTATCGGTCGCACACAGCAGACAAGTAATATATTATATTCAATCCATCACCTTGCAACTAAATTCTATAACATGAGCCTGCGTGAGGCCTTATTCCATCCTTGCATATAACAAGCGATCCACCCAAGTTTTCGCCATGGAATTTCCTGCTACCACAGCTACCAGCCATGTCTTAAGCAATGGCCTCACTGTTATTCTGGATGCTGATTCATCAGCTCCCGTCATCAGCACACAAGCTTGGGTGGAAACAGGTAGCATTCACGAAGGTCGTCATCTAGGAGCTGGAATATCACACCTTCTTGAGCACATGGTGTTCAAGGGCACGGAGAACTATGACGGCAAAGAGATCTCAGACACCGTACAGGCAGCTGGCGGCGAATGGAATGCTTACACCACCTTTGATCGCACCGTATATTACATTGATGGCCCATCTGAGAGTGCCCAAACCTTTCTCAAGGTACTCACTGAAATGGTCTTTAAACCAAGCTTCCCCATCGATGAATTTGAAAAGGAAAAAGGTGTCATTCGCCGTGAAATCGACATGGGGCTAGATGATCCGGATGATCGAAACGGCCGCCTTCTCTACTCCACGGCTTACGCTCATGATGCTCGCCGGCACCCTGTCATCGGCCATATGGAGCTCTTTAATCAGCTCAGCCATGATGACATGGTGAACTATCATAAAGAACGCTACACCACTGAAAATTCATTCCTCAGCATCTCAGGTGACTTCAAAAAAGAAGACATGCTCTCCTTTCTTGAGCAGATCACGTCCGAAATCCCCCGCAGCTTCACGCATCCAGTCACCGTCTACATAGAGCCTAAGCAACAAGGCTTGCGCAGCCGCAGAAACACCTTTGCCATCCCCGCGAGCAAACTCACCCTCGCTTGGCAAGTGCCGGCGATGGATCATCCAGATACCCCTGCTCTCGATCTTCTCGCTATCATATTGGGAACGGGTCGCTCTAGCCGTCTTTACCAAAACGTTCGTGAACAAACTGATCTTTGTCACCACATCGGTGCATGGTGCATGACTGATCCAGAATGCCCTGGAATGTTTGCTGTCTCAGCGATCACCGAACACGCCAAAAGAGACGAACTGCAACAAACCATTCTCCGTGAAATCGAGTTACTCAAGAGCGAGGATCTATCGAAAGAAATCGCTAAAGCTACCCGCATGGCACTGGTCAGCCAGTTCCGCACCCTCACCACAGCATCTGGTAGAGCCTCTGACCTCGCTTCCAACTGGCATGAAACCCGCAACCTCGATTTCACCCGTGATTATGTCGACCTACTACACAAGGTAAGCTGTGAGGACCTCCGCCGCGCCGCGCAAGCACACCTCACTACGGAAAGGCTCACCCTCACCTCACTTGATCCCGAGGAAAGCGAGGAAAAGAACCTCATATCTGCTGCCACTCATCAACGTGGAGAAATAAAAAAGCACACCCTCGCCAATGGACTTACACTGATCACTCAACAAGACACACGTCTACCAACCGTCTCCATGACCATGGCAACCCTCACAGGCCTGCCATCTGAAACTTCTGCCAACAATGGCATTAATAACCTGCTTAGTAAGATCCTCCCCAAAGGCACGACCACTCGAAGTGCAGAGCAAATCGCGGCTAGCATGGATAGCATGGGAGCAAGCTTTGGAGTAAGCTGCGGCAATAATACCACGCTGAGCTCCGGCTCATGTCTAAGCCCAGACATTGAACCGGTGATGGAAATACTCGCCGACATTATTGCCAACCCCCTCCTGCCTCAAGACTCTCTCGAGCGTGAACGTGAAGCCATGATTGCAGGACTGCGTGAACAGGCGAATGACCCTCTTGCTGTTGCTTTCAAGCAACTACGCCCCTCCCTCTTCGGACCAACGGGCTATGGTCTCAGCAGCTCTGGCACAGAAGATTCACTTCACCGGTTAGATCGCGAGATGCTCGCAGACCATCATCAGAAATACTTCACCGCGAACAACTCAGTCATCGCTATCTTTGGCGACATTGACCCTGACCATGCTTTTCAGTTGGCAAACCAATACTTCGGCTCCCTGCCAAGCGGAGAGCGCTTCAGCCATGCCCAACAAGAAACCCCCTCTCCTAGCAGTCACGAGCTTCATCTAGACAAGCAACAAGCCGTTTTAGCGGTAGGCTTCACCGGGGCCTCAGCTTATGATGACGACAACCTCGCCCTCGAGCTCATTCACGACTACTGCACAGATATGGCAGGTCCTCTTTTCACTAAAATTCGTGAAGAGCTAGGCCTCGCTTACTACGTATCTGCCACTCAGTTTCATGGCTCCACCACAGGCATGTTTGCCTTCTACCTTGGCACCTCACCTGACCAGCTTGAAACCGCCAAAACACATTTATTAGACGAGATCAAAACCATCGCGACAAACGGTATTCCCGATGACGTTTTAGAAAGCGTCAAGACCACCTGGTTGGCCTCGCATGCTCTTGCAAACCAGAAGCCAAGCTCACTTGCTAGACTCAGTGCTATCGACTGCCTACTCGGATTCCCGCCCGACCACCACCTGCAGGCACCTGACCAAATCCGCGCGCTTAGCACCGCAGACATCAAGGCCGCCGCCGCAAAATACTTCAATACCCTAGAGCCTGTCATCGTCAGCGTCAGCCCCTAACAGAACCAACACCTAAGCATCGCTCGAACCTTCAAAAACCAACACACCAAATCAATGTCCAACACACCAAAACCAGACACCCGCTTTAATGACTTTGTCTATCTACAGGCACAGAATGCTGGGCTGTTCTTGGGTCAACTAACAAACCCGGCAACCGGCGAACAAAGCGTCAACCTAAAGGCCGCTGCTCTGGTGCTCGACTCGCTAGAAATGCTTGCCGCAAAAACCCAAGGCAACCTGACTCAAGAAGAGACCAGCTTACTTGAAAAGGCCCTCCTCAATATCCGTGCTCTTTATGCCAATGTCGAAGACCTTGATTAATGCAGAGCCTCTAAAAAAGCACCGCTATTAGCCCCTGCGTCGAAAGGATCGGCGCCCTTTTGAACTCGCAGATCCTGTCGACTTTCCTGCTGATCTTTCGCCACCATCACCTCTTCGTTTTGGAGAGCTTGAGTTCCGTGGTCTTCTGGGGCCGCGAGCTTTGTTGGCAGCTGCTTTTCTTTGTGCGGCAGCTTTCTGCACTTCGCTTGCCGTCGGCGCTCGGTTTGGCCACTGCTGAGGCTCAAAACCTTCAAAATCAGCCAGTTTGATTTTCTTTGAAATTAATTTTTCTATCGCGCTAAAAAACGGGCGTTCCTCGTTACATACCAGCGACACCGCCTCACCTTCTTTACCAGCTCTGCCAGTCCTGCCAATGCGGTGCACGTAATCCTCAGGAATATTGGGGATCTCGTAATTAATCACATGAGGCAATTGGGCGATATCGAGCCCACGTGCGGCAATATCCGTTGCCACCAGAACTCGTATCTTTCCGTCCTTGAATCCCTGTAACGCTCTGGTGCGCGCACCCTGACTTTTATCTCCATGAATAGCACTGGATTGAATGCCGGATTGATCGAGTCTTTTACTCAGCCTATTAGCTCCGTGTTTAGTCCGGGTAAATACCAGCACCTGCTCCCACTTACCTCCTTTGATAAGCTCAACCGCTAATGCCGCTTTAGATTCTGCATCACATCGATAGGCTGTTTGCGCCACCGTCTCGGCAGTCGTAGTTCCAGGGCTTACATCAATGGTGATGGGATTGACCAAAAGCTCACGTGTCATCGAGCGTATTTCCTTTGAAAAAGTGGCTGAGAAAAGCAAATTTTGCCGTCTTTTAGGCAGCAACTTAATCACTTTCCTGATGTCGTTGATGAACCCCATATCCAGCATGCGATCCGCCTCGTCCAGAACCAGCATATGAACTTCATCAAGCCTACAGGCTTTTTGCTGACAGAGGTCGAGTAAACGCCCTGGCGTTGCCACCAGAATATCAACACCATCTCTGAGCTGACGAATTTGGGGGTTTATTTTAACACCACCAAAGACAACCATGCTTTTGAGCCGTGTGTGCGCACCATAGCTTCTAATGCTTTCATGAACCTGAGCGGCCAGCTCACGTGTTGGAGTCAGAATGAGCGCACGAACAGGACGATTGCGTCGAGGCTTCTCACTATCCAACTCACTGAGTATTTGGATCATTGGAAGAGTGAAACCGGCAGTTTTACCAGTGCCAGTCTGGGCGGCGGCAATGACATCGCGGCGTTTCAAGACAGCAGGAATAGCATCCGCTTGGATCGGAGAAGGTGTATCATATCCTTTGTCGGATACTGCACGAACGAGCTCCGCACATAGGCCGAGGTCAGAAAAGTTTTTCATAAATAGGGGGTTTAATAATAGATAGTATAAGACGGCAGGTTATTTACAAGATGCTCGCCCACGTACAGGCGGGGATCAAAAATAAATAAACAAATAGTGCACAAGTAAGCTCTCAGAGAGCTCTTGTGGCCAGGTGATTTAAAACGATATAAATAGAGTAATTCGTCCATCAACCGTTGATTTACAACTGTATCTGAGCACGACAATCACTGGCCTAGGCGAGGCAACCTAGTGGCAAACTGTCAAAAGTCGAGGCCAAAGGCGAAAGTTTATACTCTTTGCCGTTCCCCCAAGCACCCGAAAGAAAACTGCATTATCAGCCATGAATTGAGAATTTAAGGTTGCGCTATGCCTTTAAATCAAGATGATGTCGCCACTCTCTGCGCAGCATTCAGCAGCACACGGAGTTATTCTTAATCAACAAAGGAGCATTATTATCGCAGGAAAACCTAAAAGAGGAGGTGGCGGTCGCCGTCGCAACCGACACAACTATGGCCCACGTGTCAAAAAAGACGATGGCCGTGAAGACAAATCTGTCGAGGTTGAGGGCACGATTGCGTCAGTGCTTGCCGGCACCATGTTCAAGGTAGCACTACCCAGTGGCCACGAAGTCCTCGCTCACATTTCTGGAAAAATGCGTAAGCGATTCATCCGCCTTGTTGTTGGCGATAAGGTCAAAATGGAAATGTCACCCTATGACACCACCAAGGCACGCATCGTTTTCCGGATTGGTTAGTGTTTCCGCTGAAAAACTTCCGTATAGTTTTCTGGTAAACACAGCCATAGGTATTCTAGTATACCTGTAATGTGGATCTTTGAAACATGGCAACAGGCATTCCTCGCCATTCTGGTGGTGCTTGTTTTCATTTCCTTCACGAGGGAATGGATATCTGTTGAGCTCACTGCCCTCGCCGCGCTTCTTGCTTGCGTGATCACAGGCATCCTCAGTGTGGACCCAGAGGATCCTTACAACGCACTCAAGGTTTTTTCCCATCCCGCCCCGATCACGGTCGCCTGCATGTTTATCCTCAGCGCGAGCTTGGAGAGAACTGGGGTCATTGAGGCACTGGGCAATTGGTTCGAAAAAATCGCCGGTAACTCCCCCGTGCGCATGCTGATGGTCATGATGGCCATCGTCGCCGTGCTTTCCGGCTTCGTCAACAACACCCCAGTAGTGGTGGTCTTCATGCCCATCGTGCTCGCCATTTGCCGCAAAAAAGACTTCATCGCCTCCAAATTTCTCATCCCGCTCTCCTACGCCGCCATCGTTGGTGGCACCATGACCATCATTGGAACATCCACCAATCTGATTGCTGTAGGCATCGCCGAAAAACAAGGCATCGACAACTTCAGCATGTTTTCCATCACCCCTCTGGGAATCATCTTTGTCGCCACCACCTTCATCTACATGCTGACCATCGGCAGAAAACTTCTGCCGACCAGACTCACCCTCGCCACCCTGATCCAAAATCAACAATCCCGGGAGTTCATCACCCATGCCTTTGTCCAAAAAGGAAGTGAACTCGATGGTATTAGCTTTGAGAACTCCGCCCTCTCCGCCATGAAAAAAGCGCGTGTGTTAGAGGTGCTACGTGAAGACCGCAGGGTTCAGCAACCTCTCAACGAAATTATATTTCAGGCAGGTGATGAGATCGTTTTCAAGGGAGCCCTTGAGGGCATGGTAGGCATTTCCGAGACCGAAGGCATCAACGTCCGAGGCAAAGCCGGCTGGGGACTCGAAGGCCTGCGCACTGAAACTGCCCTACTGATGGAAGGCATCATCGGGCCCGAGTCCACCATGACCGGTAAAAGCCTCAAGGAACTTCAGTTCCGGCAACGCTTTGGTGTTATCATCCTCGCCGTCCACCGCCGCGGCAAGAACCTGCAAGAGCGTTTCGAAGACGAAAAGCTCGCCTTTGGTGACACCTTGCTCGTTCAGGGACCCACAGACAAAATTCACGCCCTATTTCAACGCCGTGACTTTATTAACCTGAGTGAACCAGAGGTCAACATACACAGACAAAGCAAGGCCCCTATCGCCATCGCTGCCCTACTCTTATTCATGATCTTCGGCGCCCTGGGAGGTCACTTTTTCATTCCTAAAATTCCAATTGTCCAGCTTGCTCTCACTAGCGCGCTGATCGTGCTCATCACCCGCTGCGTGCAACCACAGGAAGCCTACCGCGCCATCGAGTGGCGGGTCGTCTTTATGATCTTTGGCATGCTCGGCCTAGGTATGGCCATTGATGAATCAGGTCTCGCTCAGCTCATCGCTGGCGGCATGACCGAGGGCCTTGGCATTAAAAACCCATGGATCATGCTCTCGCTCATTTACCTGCTTGCAGCCGTGTTGACAGAAATCGTATCTAATAACGCAGTAGCCGTTCTGCTCACACCCCTCGCCATCATCATCGCCCAATCCCTCGGCGTTGACCCCGTTCCCTTTATCATCGCCGTCATGTTCGGATCCTCCGCCAGCTTCTCCACCCCGATCGGCTACCAGACCAATACCTTCGTTTACAGTGCCGGCGGCTACAAATTCGGCGACTTCTTCCGTGCCGGTTTCCCCCTCGCCGTCATCCTCTGGCTGATAGCCACCTTCTTGATCCCCGTGCTCTGGCCGTTCTAGGAATAGAGGCGCCCTATACAAGCGCCCCCAAAGCACCCACTGCTAAATATTTCCTTGGCACGGTAAGTTAACGGACTAGGTTTTTAAAGCCTCTCTACATCGAATCGCCAACGCGATAATCTCAACGAGCTCCCTCAGAAAGGAAACTCCTCGCAGGGAAATGAGGAGGGGCATAACACGAGTTCCAAGAAAAAGGATTACCATGACTAACAATAAGGCTGAACCAATCGAAGAAGAAGCACCGGCTGATAAACCCGCGTCAGCAGAAGTTCGCAACAAAGACTTTGTTGAGCTTCTGACCGAAAAGTTATCTTGGCAAACCATTCGTGACGTCATGACCTATGACGTCAATCGCCCGTTGATGGAAAAAACTACGGGAGATTTAGCCGACCTGGCGCTGCAACGTAGCTGGATTACCCGCGAGCAATATGACGAGCTGCGCAATTCAGACGATGACGTTACCGAATCATTAGGTCAAAGCATGATGGAGCGAGGCCTCATTACACAGGAACAACTCACTAAAGCTAAATCGGTAATGGAGCGAACCGGCCAGCCGCTGTGGCGCACGCTGCTCCAATTAAAAATGACCCTGCCCGCAGACGTGGTTCAATTTCTAAAATCCGACATTGAGTTGCCATTTGGCAAGCGCCCTCGTCCTGTGCTTTGCCGCTATCTGGTAGATGAAGGCATTTGTAGCGAGGAGCAACTCGATGCAGCCTGGCGTGAAGCAAAAGCCCAGAAAATCGAATTTGGCCGCTATCTGAAAGAAAACAGCATGGTATCCGATGAGGTGCTCGAGCGAGGCGCGGCATTGGAGTTGGGGCTACCCTTCGACGATTTGGCGGACGTTGATGAAATATCGACCCACCTGCTACGCATGATTCCGAGCGGGGTTTTGCTGCGCTTCACGGCCCTGCCTTATAAAGTCGAAGCGGAACAACTTTTTGTGGCTTTTTCCGATCCCCGCCACATGGAGGAAATGACCAAGTTAGGCCTCATGCTCAAAATGCCGATGCAACCGGTCTTGGCGCCGCGAGCTCGACTAGAAGAACTTCTCGAACGTTTAGTTTCCGTCGACACCTTTAAAAGTGCCTACACTCAAGATAGCGAAACAAAAGAGGATGAATCCCCCGCGGCGAACATGCTAACCATTATTTTGCGCGGATTAATCAATGCCGAAGGCAGCGACATTCATATCGAGCCGTCTCTCGATTCTGCTCGAGTACGCTATCGCGTTGACGGCATCCTACACGATTTTCTAACACTAGATACTGACATGGCGCGCCGAGTTTCCGCTCGCATCAAGGGTCTCGCCGGCATGGAAATCGAGCAGCGCTTTATGCCCCAAGACGGTCACCTGAATCTCCGTATTGACGATGCCGATCGGAATTTTCGAATTGCCACCGTTCCCTCGATGTATGGCGAAACCATAGCCATGCGCTTAGTTCAAAGCGAGATGGCGTTTTCGAGCTTTCAGCAGCTGGGCATGTTAGAGAATCAGCGCCAGCTGATGACCGAGATGCTCAATTCACCGAGTGGCCTCGTCCTGACTGCAGGTCCTGTGGGATCTGGCAAAACTACCACCCTTTATTCCTGTCTGAATTGCCTGGATTGTTTTAATCAGAACATCATGACCATCGAGGACCCCGTCGAATTTGAACTCTCCGGCGTCACTCAGGTTCAGGTGCAAAACAAGCGGGGCTTGACCTTTAGCGCCGGTGTCCGCGCCCTCTTGCGTCAAGATGCCGACACCCTCATGATCGGCGAAATTCGCGACGAAGAGACGGTCCAGATCGCTATTCGCGCCGCCCTCAGTGGCACCCTCGTACTTTCCACCATCCACGCAAACTCGGCCACTGGCGCCGTTGCTTCCTTGATGCAACTTGGCGTAACCGGTTTTTCTGCGGGCAACGCCCTCTCCGGCGTGGTCTTTCAGCGCCTAGTCCACCGCATCTGCAAGAATTGCCGCGAACCCTACGAAGCAGATGCAATGGAACGCAAAGAATTGGAGGTCGAAGGCGATGAACCCATTACCCTCTACCGCAGCCGCGGTTGCGACTCCTGTTTTCGAACCGGCTACCACGGCCGAATCGGCGTCTACGAAATGGTCAAGATTGACGAAGAAATGCGCCACGTCATCTTTTCACGCCCCACGCACAGCGAGCTCCAGGCTGCGGCAACCAGGGCTGGCATGATCCCGCTCAAGGCACACGTGCGCGAGCTCGTCATCTCCGGGGATATCAACATAAAGGAAATGCTGCACATTATTTAGCATGAAATGCTCAAGGCGAGGTATTTACCCGAGACGTGCTGTTGCGCCAAGGTGCAGGAATTACAGTAGTGCAGTAGTGGGCGATCAAACTAACTTATAAACCAGCAGAACAACACAAGCATGATGTTTAGAAGACTTTTTATCCCTTTGATCCTACTTGGCATCTTAATAGTAGCCAACATCTACTGGAAACAGGAAGTTTCGACCGGCCGCGAGAGCCAAGAAAGCAGCTTCTTACATTACTCCGCTGGGTCGAAGTCGCAGTCCGCTCATACCGATTCAAAGCCGGGACCAAAAACAGAGAAGCTGAAGGCCGAGAATGCCCAACTGCGCAAACAACACCAAACCATGAGTGCCCAACTGGCCAGCACTCAGTCTCAACTAAAACGGCTACAGAGAGCGCAGGAGACCCGGCAGAATATTCTGTCACAGCCCGGAAACCAGCAGATCTTGAGCACGGTGGATCTGGAAGTTACGCGGCAGGATAACCACCTTGTGATATACGATAAACAAGGCCAAGAGCTCTTTGGATTTGATTTGGAAAACAAGCGGCTATCTTTCGAAGGGGGCATGCATCTCTTGCCCCTGAAGACGGTTATATTTGATGTCCCGGAATCGGTCCGTGATCTCAAATCCATCGAGGCAAAAGAGCGAGCTACACTCACCTTCGAGAATACCCGCGAAGATGACGTACACGTTTTCTGGATGGACTATAAGGGCCAGCCCAAACACTACCGCACCCTGAGCCCCGGCATGAAACACACTCAAGAAACCTTCGTGAGCCATCCCTGGATCTTTGCGGACAGTGAAGGCAACATTCACAGCCAGGTAGATCCCATTCTCATCGACCAGAACGAAAGCATTATTATTCCTAAGTGAGGTGTCCGCGGCGCAAACAAGCTCTTACCTCCTTAAGCCAGTAATCAGGAATATTTCAGAGACACTCGGCAAAAAAGCAAATTGCCAGTAATCACCGCCACTCGTGCTTGGGATAACGCCCCGCCAGATCCTTTTTCATCTGTGGGTAGCCACGCTCCCAGAATCCCTTCAAGTCCCCCGTCACCTGCCACGGCCGCTGATTTGGCCCCAAGATATGAACCAATAGCTTTGCCTTACCTTGGGCTATCTCTGGAAGCTTATCCACATCATAGAGAAACTGCATCTTTATGGCGATCCACGGGTCTCCGTCAGCCGAGTATCTAACCTTGGCTTTCTTGCCATTACTTAAGGTCACCTCCAATGGTGCATAGGCATCCAGCACCGCCTGCTGACCCGCTGACAACCACTTTGTGAGAATAGGCATCACCTCTCGATTCTTGATTTCTTTGTAGGACTTCGCCCCCTGACAAAGCTCTTCTAACACCATCAGCTTGTCGTCTTCGTCAAAGCTTGGAAGTTCCATTTCGGGCATCCACTTTGAGAGACTCACCAAGCGACCAATCCAGCGCTCTACCCCCTGGTCCCAATGCTTGAGTTTGAGTTCACCACTGGCGATATGCTCGGCAAGTAACTGAGCAGCTTCTGGCTGCGGAGGCTCACCTCCCTCTTTGGATTCCAAGACAAGGTCCCTAAAGCGTAGTTCCTGTTTGTTAACAACTCTGCGGGCCATGGCGTCATAGCTACCACCATCGTGCTCATGGAAATCTACGGGGAATAACTCACGCAAATCATCCAAGGAAACCTCACAGCATCGGTTCAGATAAACAGTCACCTCCTTGCCCTCCACCTCTGTCATCTCGGTGGCGACAAACGCCTGCGCCTTCTTCACCGCGCTCGCCGCATCCAGATTGCCCCGTCTGCCGCCCACCACACGGCAGGCTAAAGTTGCCTCGCCCAGCCGGACTGCAAGCCGGTCACTGAATGACGCCAACATCACCTGCCCGACTTGCTGCTTACGAAGATCAAAATCCACCTCTCCCCAATCCAGTCCCATCCTCACTGCCGTGCGCTCTAGTTGCTCCAAGGACTTAGAAACTTCACGCGCACCCCGAGCCAAGATGCCTGAGTCAGCACAGCGCCTAACATCAAAACGCATATCACTGGCAAACTGATACGCCCGCCACTCGGCAACAAAATCCGAACCATCCTCGGACTCTCTGAATTCACAATCCCCCGCCCCCCTGCGCCTCACTAACACCCCCTCTCCCTGAACTGCTGCCGCGATAAAGCCCGCCTCCGCTACACAGCCGAGCTCTTGAGCTTTTAATAACAAACATGCATATCTCGGGTGCAGTGGAAATTTCGCCATCGCCTTACCGCGCTCCGTGATCAGGCCTAATTCATCTACCGCCCCAAGCTGGTGCAAGAGCCCTTCAGCCGTCGCCAAGCCTTTCTCATCCGGTCTGTCTAACCAGCGAAAAGCTGGCACATCTTCGACCCCTACGGATTTTAGAGAAAGCGCCACCTCGGCAAGATCCACACGCAGGATCTCAGGCAAATCAAAGGCGTCCCTTCGCCCCTGATCCGCCTCACCCCATAATCTGATACAACGTCCCGGTGCCGTTCGGCCAGCACGACCCGCACGCTGATCCGCCGATGCACGTGAAATCTTTGCAATCATCAAGGTATCAATCCCTCGCACTACATCGTAATGCGCCACCCTGGCCAAACCTGAGTCAATCACCGTGCGCACCCCATCAATGGTGAGAGAAGTCTCTGCGACATTGGTCGAAACAATAATCCTCGGTCTCGCCCCAGCTTTAGCAGGTGCCACCGCAGCATCCTGCAGCTTAGGAGACAACCCACTGTAGAGTGGGCACACATCCCAGCCACGTGACCAACTCGCGCGCTCAATGACTTCCACCGTCCGTCGAATCTCATGCACCCCGGGTAAAAACACCAACATATGCCCGACATCGTCGCGCGCTACATTGTCCTTCACGACCTCCGCCACCCGGTCCCATATCTTTACCTCCTGCCTTCCCCCTCGGCCTCCCGCTGGTGGAGGGCCAGCTCCTCGATAGCTAATATCGACAGGAAACGTGCGCCCCTCTGCCTCAAGAATGTCACATGGCTCGAGATAATCCTTCAAGCCTGCCACCTCCAGAGTAGCTGACATCACAATGAGTTTTAAATCCGGCCTCGCACCCTCTTGTAAATTTAAACACCGAGCCAGTGCCACATCACTGGCAATCCTGCGCTCATGAAACTCATCAAACACCACCGCCCCCACATGCGGCAAACCAGGATCGTCCTGCAGCCAGCGTTGTAATACCCCGTCAGTGACATACACAATCCGAGTGTCGGCTCCCATGCAGTTTTCAAACCGCACCACGTGCCCCACCTCCGTGCCATGCTTCACCCCACGCAACTTCGCCACATGGCGCGCCAGCATCCGCGCGGCGATCCGCCTCGGCTGCACCACCACGATCAAGCCCTCGACACCACCATCCAATAACATCGGCGGCACACAGGTTGATTTCCCAGAACCCGTAGGAGCACGTAGCAGCAGCCTGCCGCTCGAATGCACAGAATCGAGCAAGGACTCTCTCAAGTGATGAACAGGTAAATTCATACCTTATCCCTTTTTGTAGTATCTACGATAAGAACTGGGAGACATTCCCATCTCCTTGCTGAAAGCCCGACTAAAATTGGCCAACTCACCGTAGCCCAAGCTAGCGGCTACCTCACTAACCTGCATGCCCGTGTTGATTAATCGGTCACAGGCAGCGGACATCTTTGCCTGCATGATAAACCTCCTCGGCGTTGTGTTCATATGCTTCCTAAATAAGCGCTCTAGCGTGCTGATAGAAACCGCCGCTCGGTTAGCGACCTCTGATATGTCAATACCCTCCTCCAACCGTTCGTAAATATTGGCAACAATCACCGCTAGTTTGTGATGCCTCGTCGGCAGAGGAAGCCCCTCGTCATGACCCATGCGCCTGGAAATGCCAGCGGTGCCGACACATTGTTCACCTTTACCCAACAGCGGTATTTTGCTCGTCGATCGCCACTCCACACCCCCTAACCTTGTCGGCGTCAGCTCTGAAGCACTCCACAAGGCCTGCCCCGACACGATGACTCTCTCATCATCCGCCTGATACTTCACCGCCAGCTCGTGAGGGAAAACATCCTCATCTTTGCAACCTATCAAATCTGCAGCATCACGCATCGCTACCTCGTAACAAAAGGCGTTGTTGACGAACATGAACCTTCCGTGCAAATCCTTCATCCAGAATATGACACCTGGTAACGCCTGAAACAGCGCCGTTGCTATCTGTCCCGGCAACAATGAAGACATAAAACCTTCAATATCAGCACTTTGAATATCCTTCACGCCCCTATTCTGAGCATCCAAGAGATATTTGCAATGACGAAAAATGACAAATAATTGACGACTAGCCCTATAGACATCTTGAGCATCCTATACATAATACCAACCAACTTTGATGACCGAGCTCACCAGCTCACCAAAAAAATCTCTCATATAACTAAGAACCAACAACTAGGAACAACAAACGAACACGATCATGTCTGAATACTTCCCAACCATACCTGCCTTCCAATACGAAGGCCCCGGCTCGACGAACCCCTTTGCCTTCCGCCACTACAATGCTGATGAAGTCATTGGTGGTAAAACCATGAGCGAGCACCTCCGCTTCGGCGCCGCCTACTGGCACGTCATGCGCAACGAACTCGGCGACCCCTTCGGAGCCGGTACTGCCCTGATGCCATGGGACGACGGCTCAGAGTCTCTCCAGAATGCTCTCAACCGCATCCCCGTCTTCTTTGAGTTCCTAGAGAAAAGCCAGATTGATTACTACTGCTTCCACGACCGCGATATCTCACCCGAGGGAGCCACGCTCACAGAAACCCACAAGAACCTCGACCGCATTGTCGAAGAGCTCGAGAAGTTCCAGAATGAAACCGGCAAAAAACTTCTCTGGGGAACAGCATGCTTGTTTAGCCACCCACGCTACGCCCAAGGAGCGGCCACCTCACCTCAAGCAGATGTTTTTGCCTACGGTGCCAGCCAGATCAAGCACGCCCTAGAAGCCACCCACCGTCTTGGCGGTGAAGGCTACACCTTCTGGGGAGGACGTGAAGGTTACGCCACCCTACTCAATACCGACATGAAGCGCGAACTCGACCACCTCGCCGCCATGCTTCACCTCGCCGTGGATCACGCCAAGAAGATCGGCTACACTGGCCAGTTCTACATCGAGCCCAAGCCACGTGAACCATCCACCCACCAATATGACTCGGACTCCGCAGCTTGTCTGAACTTCCTGCGTGAGTATGACCTGCTCGACCACTTCAAGCTCAACATCGAGACCAACCACGCCACACTCGCCGGCCACACTATGGAGCACGAGCTCGATGTCGCCATTGGTGCTGACGCTCTGGGAAGTATTGACGCCAACCGCGGTGACGAGCTCATCGGCTGGGACACCGACCAGTTCCCAACCAACGTCTACGACACCACCCAAGTCATGCTACGAGTATTAGGCATGGGCGGCTTCACCACTGGAGGATTGAACTTTGACGCCAAGCGTCGCCGTGAGTCCCATGAGCCCGAGGACCTATTCCACGCCCACATCGGTGGCATGGACGCTTTTGCCAGAGGACTCAAAATCGCCCACAAAATCGCCGAAGATGGCCGTATGAGCTCATTTATCAGCGATCGCTACGCCTCCTATGACTCCGGTATCGGTGCCGAGATCGCGGCCGGCTCTACCAGTCTCGATGCCTTGGATGCTCACGCCCAGAGCATTAAAGCTCCACAACTGCCTAGTGGCCGTCAGGAAATGCTGGAAAATATTATCAATGATTATCTGGTATAATCATTTCATTCTAGTAAAAACGCCAATCGCTTTTGCGATGAAACAAACAGATAAACTTATATATGAGTATTAATAATAACGAAATTCACAGAAAACGCCTATTATGGGCGGGCTTTGTTGCTATTCTTGCCGCTGGTGTCGGCTTTGGTATCCGTGGCGGTATTTTTGCCAATTGGGCAGCCGACTTTGGATTTAGTGGTGCCCAGCTGGGTGCTGTTGGTGGAGCTGGCTTCACTGGCTTTTGCTTTGGCATCATGATTGGCGGCGTTGTCGTCGACAAGATTGGCTACGGCAAGCTGGTTGTTGCGGCCTTCCTATTCCATATTCTCTCGGCCTTCATCACCTTTGGTGCAACTCAAGGTCAAGACAGCGAAACCGCTTACCAATTCCTCTTCTGGGGTATGTTTGTATTTGCGCTAGCTAATGGAACACTTGAAGCCGTTGCCAACCCACTGGTTGCAACGCTCTTCCCTGAAAACCGTAATCACTACCTTAACATCCTACACGCATCGTGGCCACTCGGCATGATTCTCGGTGGCATGGTTGGTTGGTTCCTCGGTGGCGAAGGCGGATGGGGATGGAAAGGCCAGTTGGCTCTCTACCTCGTTCCCACACTTGTATACGGTATTATGTTCTTGGGACAAAAATTCCCTCAGTCTGAAGCCTCTGCAAAGGGACTCAAATTCGGAGAGATGCTCAAGGATGTTGGTATTCTTGGAGGACTCGTTGTCTCTTTCATGCTTTACCTATTCTTCCAAGGCACTCTGGCTCCGTTCTTTGAAGCTGGATCAAGCGCACCACGCATGATCTCCCTGGCTATTGGCCTTGCCACCCTATTGGCAATTGGCGCCATGACCAAGTTCTCTATCGGTCACTGGCTGATTTTCGTCTTGTTCATCACACACGCACTTGTTGGAGCCGTCGAACTCGGCACCGATGGATGGATCCAAAATATCACTGGAGCTATCCTGAGTGAGCAGGAAGGCAAGATGCTCTTCGTGTTCACCTCACTGGTGATGTTCCTACTTCGATTCTGCGCTCACTTCATTGAGAAGAAAGCAGGACTCAACCCTATCAGCCTGCTCTTTATTTGCGCTGTCTTAGGTTGTATTGGTCTCAATCTCGTATCTGCAGTCACAGCCTTCGGCCCTGCCCTTGGTGCGCTTCTTGTATACGCTATTGGTAAGACATTCTTCTGGCCTACCATGCTCGCTGTAGTCGGAGACCGCTTCCCAGCCACTGGTGCTGTAGCGATGAGTCTCATGGGTGGTATTGGCATGATGTCCGCAGGACTTATCGGATCCCCCGGACTTGGTTACTTCAAAGACCGCTACGCAGCTGAAGAGCTTTACAAAGCTGATGCTGTTCTCCACGCTGAGTGGAAAGATTCTGAGAAGCAAAGTAGCTTCCTTATGTTTGACGCTGTTGATCCAATCGATGCAAAACGTCTGGAAGAAGCTAAAGGCGCAAAAGTAGACGAACGCACAGAAGCTCAAGCAACTGTTGTCGCCGCAGACATCGAGGGCAACCGACGCACCTTGAAGGTCGACTCCCTAATACCAGGCGCCATGGCTGTCATCTACCTGTTCCTGATCTTCTACTTCAGGGCAAAGGGTGGCTACAAGCCCGTCGAGCTCACCAGCGGTGAAAAAAGACCTATAGCGCAAGCCGATGAATTCTAAGCTATAGTCTGCTTACCTCAAATAAGACTCACTCAACGCCTTCCCTGCCAAAGCAGGGAAGGCGTTTCTCCCACTACCTATTAACAACACCCAATCGACAACATGTTTCTCGGACTTGACTGCTCCACACAAAGCTTTTCTGCGCTCATCATTGACGCGAGTAAAGGCACGATTATCCACGAAGCATCGGTCAATTTCGAGGGTGACCTACCTCACTATCAAACCTCATCCGGCTTTGTCCACGGCGACTTACCCGGAGAGGTTTTTTCTGATCCACTCATGTGGGTGGAGGCCCTTGACCTGCTTTTAACAAGACTAGTCGAGAGCGGAGCCGACCTATCAGCCATTGAAGCCATCTCCGGCTCAGGTCAGCAGCATGCCACCGTCTATCTTAACGATCGTTTCAATTCAACCTTGGCAGACTTGCAAAGCGTAAGCTGCCTCAAGGACCAGCTAGTATCCTGCCTCAGCCGCCCGCTCTCCCCTATCTGGATGGACAGCTCCACCGCCCAAGAGTGCGAGGAAATCGCCTCCGCTATCGGTGGCAATGATGAGCTATGCAGGCGCACAGGGTCCACCGCCACCCAGCGTTTCTCCGGTGCTCAAATCCGCCGATTTTCCAAACTTTCCCCTGAGGCGTGGCAAGACACCGCCCACGTTCACCTCAACAGCTCCTTCCTTGCCTGTGTCTTAGCCGGTAAATCGGTCGACATTGACCATGGTGACGGCGCCGGCATGAACTTGATGAACCTCAAGTCGGGAGACTGGGATGAGGAAATCGTCAACATCACTGCTGAGGGACTCGCTGACAAACTGCCCGCCCTCAAACCCTCCTCAACAATCGCCGGCAACATTTCTCCCTACTTCGTTGAGAAATACCAATTCAATCCCGAGGCCAAAGTCGCTCTCTGGTCGGGTGACAATCCATGCAGCTTGGTAGGCATGGGTGCCGCCTCCCCCGGCAAGATGGTCATCAGCCTCGGCACGAGCTACACCCTCTTTGCCGCCATGAACCAGCCGGTCACAGACCCAAGCGGATTTGGACACGTTTTCGGTAACCCCTGCGGCGGATTCATGAGCCTGATCTGCTTTAGCGAAGGTGCTCTCGCACTGGAAAAACTTCGCAGTGAGTTAGACATCACTTGGAACGAGTTCAGCGATGCCGCAATGAGCCAGGAGCAGAGCCCCATTCGGAGCCTTCTCGACAAGCAATTCCTCAACATGAAAGCCCGCGGCGAATGGATGGGCCAATCGCCAGGCACGATCTACGTCACCGGCGGCGCATCCAAGAATCAAGGCATCTGCCAAACGATCGCCAATATCTTTGAGAGTAATGTCCAACGCATTTCCACCAGCTCATCTGCTGGTCTGGGCGCGTCCATGAGAGCCGCTCACGCCACTGGCGACTTTTCACTCGATGATCTTGAAAAGAAATTTACAGTCCCCGACTCAGAAAGCACCATCTCCCCCAACCCCGAAACCGTAACAACCTACCAAAACCTCTGAACGTATACCTCCGCCGTGCTCGGCACCTCATTCACTATTCAACATTCACTATTCACTATTCTAATGTCCCGTCCTGTCACACTATTCACCGGCCAATGGGCCGACCTCTCACTTGCAGACCTCTTACCCAAGGTAAAAGAAATGGGTTACAATGGCGTTGAGCTCGCCTGTTGGGGCGATCACTTCGACGTTGATGCTGCCCTTGCCGATGATCAATACGTTGCCGATAAATGGCAGCTACTCAATTCTCATGGCTTAGACTGCTATGCCATCTCCAACCACCTCGTCGGCCAGGCAATCTGTGACAACATCGACGAACGTCATCAAGCGATCCTCTCCCCTGAAATGTGGGGTGACGGTGAGCCAGAAGGTGTCCGTCAGCGTGCCGCCGAGCACATGGCCAATGCAGCTCGCGCTTGCCGTAAGTTCATGGACGCACGCCCAGGAGGTGCTCACCCATTCACTCCCGCTGTCAACGGCTTTACTGGCTCCTCTATCTGGCACGCTCTTTACTCATTCCCACCTACCAGCCAAGAATATCTGCAGGCAGGATTTGATGACTTCGCCAAGCGTTTCACCCCTATCCTCGATGTCTTCGAAGAGGTAAACGTCAACTTTGCCCTCGAAGTTCACCCCACCGAGATCGCCTTCGACATTGTATCCACCGAACGCGCCATCGAGGCTGTCAAGGGCCACAAGCGCTTCGGCTTTAACTACGACCCATCTCACCTAGGCTACCAAGGTGTCGACTACGTCAAATTCATCCGCACCTTTGCCGAGCGCATTTACCACGTGCATATGAAAGACGCCTGGTGGGGCCACGGTGATGGCACCGTAGGCGTCTTCGGCGGCCATACCGACTTCGCTGACCCTCGCCGCTTCTGGGACTTCCGCTCCGTTGGACGCGGTGATGTCAACTTCGAGGAAATCATGGTAGCCCTCAACGACATTGTCTATGAAGGCCCCCTTTCCGTTGAATGGGAAGACGCCCGCATGGACCGCTTCCATGGCGCTACCGAATCATGCGCTTTCGTCAAAAATCTCGATTTCCCACGCAATAGCGGTGGACTCTTTGATTCTGCTTTCGACCAAGACAACCAATAAATTAAAATTCAACCTCAACACTCAATAACTATGTCACCACAACCATTAAAAGTCGGCATGATCGGAGGAGGCTCCGGTGCTTTCATCGCTAATCCTCACCAAAAAGCCATTCACTTTGACGGCACCCGCAAGGTTCACTCCGTTGCCCTCGGCCCTGACCCGGAAGTAGCCATCGAGGAAGCAGGCAACTGGCCCTACCCCGTCATGGGCTATGCATCCTATGATGCCATGTTCGCTGCCCAGGCCGAGCTTCCCAAGGAAGACCGCATTGACTACGTGCTCATTGTCACCCCCAACTTTGTTCACTTTGACCCGGCAATGAAAGCTCTTGAGCTGGGCATCCCGGTCATCTGTGAAAAACCCCTCACCGTCAACCTTGAGGAAGCCGACCTGCTTGTGGCCAAGGCCCGTGAAAAAAACGTGCCCTTCGCCGTCGCCCACACCTACCTCGGCCACTGGTCGAGCTGGTTCAGCAAACACATCGTCCAGAGTGGACTCCTTGGAGAAGTTCGCTGGGTTGACTCCTATTACATCCAAGGGTGGCTAGCAGACAAGCTTGAGGACTCAGGTCAAGTGCAAGCTGCATGGCGCACAGACCCGAAGAAAGCAGGCGGCAGCGGCTGCGGTGGCGACATCGGCACCCACGCCCTGATGCAGCTTCGTTTTGTCACAGGTCTCGATGTCGAGCGCGTATCTGCACGCTTGGACAAGTTCGTTCCCGGCCGCCCCATTGACGACCACTTCACCACCTACGGTGAACTCACTAATGGCGGCAAATGCCTGGTACGTGCATCACAAATCTGCATCGGTCACAAAAACGACCTCGGCATCATGATCGCCGGCACCAAAGGAGCGCTCAAATGGAGCCAAGAAGATCCTGAAAAAGTAACCATCCTCCTGCAAGACCAGCCTGACCGCACCTACTGGCGCGGAGCAGTGTCAGCAAACGACGGCTTCCTCGAAGACGTGCCACAGTGGCTACTCGACGAGCCCACCATTCCAAGCGGCCACGGCGAAGCCTTCCACGACGCTTACGCACGCCTACACCGTGAGTTTGAAAAAGACGTCCGTGCCTACCAAGACGGTAAGCCCTGGAGCTGTGACGGCTCAAAATACGCCAACATTGACGATGGCCGTATGGGACTCGCCTTCATTGATGCCGCGCTCAAGTCAGACGCCGCAGACGGAGCTTGGGAAGTTGTCTCCAAGGGTTAATCGAGCTCTTCCGCATTCAACTCCCCAAGAATATCCCGTCCCGATATCTTACCCATCATCTCAAGCTCGGCAGCCAGCACCTCACGTGCCTGCCGGGCTTTTTTTCCGTCTTGATCCGGCCTACCACAGTGCGTGCAGGAGGCAAAACCCGGGTAGCCTTCTTTTTTCTGAGGATCATTCTCAGGAGAAACCAGAGTCACTAGCGGCCTAAGCCGCTCACGATTGACAGGCAGGATCACAATGGGGTGAATCCAGCACGTCAGCGGCTTATCAAACCAATCGCCACGTCCCTGCTCCATGGATAATCTCTGAATGCCACATCTCCCCTGCCGGTCCAGAAAAACACAGCGAGTCTTCGGGAAATGTGCCGGGTAGTCCTCAGCCAGCTCACCTTCTTCGGCCTCACGGGTTGCCGTCTTCATCGTCTCGCCACCACGGCTTGCCTCCACTGGCTTATCGGGAAGACTCAGGCCATAAGCAGCCAATCGCTCGCCATGGTCAGCCACCATCTGCCTTACCCCCTCCGCCTCCTCCTGGGATAAATACACCCCATCATGGCAGCACGTCGCCCGGCAACGATCTAGCTCACACGGACGCAACTCTGTCTCGAAGGCTTCATGATCTATGACCGCCTCACGCAGCTGAGCTGCCACGATCCGCGCTGTTTTTTCATATGCTGTGTGTGCCATGGCAGTCGCATTCAATCAGAGTCATGATAAAATGAGAATTTCAGATTTGGTATTTCATCAAGAGCCACTAGACTCATGCACATGGCCCTCCCCCTCAAGAAAAGCGAAGTACTCTGTTTCTACGATCTCCAGTATCGCTGGGCCAAACGCAGCACTGATCGGGGAGTCGAAATCAAAATAGAACTCAACGAATTTCCCGACGGCCAGATGATCATCGCCCAATGCCCGCGCGTGTTCCGCCCCGACATGGTAGAGGACATCATCGAATACGGTCGAAAAATCGGCTGGAAACCGGAGGAAACCAATCCGCCGATCACCGTCAGGCTTACCAAACGTGGGCTGACCCAGATTGACCCTTCCGCTTAATCGGATAATACACTGCAAGAAGGGCCCCATCTAGGTGTAGCTCACCCTGTTTTATTGCCAGCCCATCAGATCGCTTACCTCTCTCTTGAGTTGCTCCGCGATGCGGAACTCATCACCGCCAGGCTCGACTGAATTGAATCCCAGAGGATTTATAAGGTCGGGTTCTTGGGCGATCCATTTTTTCTCTTCGTGATCATATACCGGAGCCATCAGTGCCCACAATAATGCGGTAAGAGAGAACACCGGCATCAGCGTGTGAGTAAGCAGCAGTCTGGAAACAGCGCGATTCCTGCCACCAAAAACCAATCGCAAAAAACAAATCAATATCCAGAACAAAGCAACTCCGATCAATACCGCGCTTGAAAGAATCGCTCCCCTAGCATGTTCGTAAAGGGCATCCCCTACTCCACTTAGCGGCATGGCGATACAGAGCAACACAGCGGGAACCCACTGCACCCACCCCGTGGAAAAACCAAGATAACCAGCCTGCTTGCGCCACCTCCAACGAGCCAGCAGAGGAACCATCACTCCGACCAATAAAACCATGCAAGCAAACTGAGCCACTACTGGGTAGCCAAATTGATGGATTCCATGATGCCTGGCACTCCATGGTGAAAGCAAATTGACCACCAAGTAGAGACCCACAGGGAAAATCACCCCGCCTAGGACTAGCCATATCCAGTCGAGACCACCCAGCTGCGATCGCAACGCAATCGCCACCCTACGTACTGCCGCCCGGTACCTGAGCCTAGATATCAAGAGCACACCCACAAGCAGCGCCATCAACAAGCTCGCAGCACTGACAAGGACCTTGCCCGCTAAAGCATGCTCTGCGATGCGACCTGGCATAAAGTCTTCCGGCTTGAGCTCTGGTGGTGATATCACCTGTTTACCTACGAAAGCGGGCATAAGTATAACATGCATTGCTCCAAGCTTATGCTTGTAATCAGCGATTCTCGACGGACGATTTTTTTTCGCTTCCTTATCATCCTCAAAAACCTTCTGCAGACGCTCAAACTCCAGAGCTCGATCACTCATACCGCAGGCATTGGCAGCATCACGGAAGTCTTCCAATGGACCTACAATCCACGCTCTTGCCACCAAGGCATCAACAATTGAAAAGCCATCACCACGAATCATTCGCTGCCCAAGAACTTCCCAGGCGCCAATCAGTTTATTCAAGCGCTCGCCATCACGCTGCGCCCCACACCTCTCAGCCTCCAATCGCACCACTTTGCTCAAAACAAGCGATTTCAGTGCATAGGATTTCAACGACCCCATATAAGCAATGTTTGCAGCCTGACTGATATAGTCGATACCCTGACGGGGAAGTAATTTCATACGCTTGGCAACAAGTTCACGCTGATGAGATACCAAGCTCCCGGCTTCAGCCGCCTGATACATGAGCTGCAGAGCCGTAGCAAATTTGTCTTCGTCAGTTACCTTATACCCTGGCTTTGGCTTTTGTTTTTGCCCCGCATTCGCCGTTACCCCTTTCCGCTTACCCGCAGGTGATCTTACTTTTTCCACACTGCCCTCTGCCTCAAAGGCGGCAGCCATCAATGCATACCAGCCGTTGCCCTGATCGATTTTTTCGCCCTGGAAAATAAAATCCAGAGGCAAGCTGTCGCGGTCTTCGGCGTATCCCATGGCGTATTCGATGTAATAGGCAGGATTGGACGGATCCAGATCCCAGAGTGCCTTGTAACGCAGCTCTTCAGTAGGCTGCGAGCGATCACCAAACATGATGAGTATTTCGTCACGGCTGAGGTCTTTAGCCACTTCCTTCCCCGCCCACGAATCACTCCCTACCGGATCCCCTCCTGAAAAATCACAAATATAATGATTACATTCATCAGGTTGTTGAGCCTGACAATCGCCCTTCAGCGCAAGAAAACGAGAGCCGTAATTCGCAACCACAAAGAGCGAGACCGCAATACATATGATGATGCCTAACACCCGCAAGTGAAACCGCTTCTTGGAGGTCTTGGCCAAATGACGAGCACTACGATCCAGCCCATCGTCACCATACTTCGCTGCCAATTGCTCGATCATCTTTTCAGCCTCACGCTGTTGCTCGACATTTTCGTCAAACACACCTTCAAGTCCTTTTTTAAGATCATCCGAATTATTTTCCATACTTAAAGACTCCCATTTCTTTGAATTTCTTACGATAAAAAAAACCCTTTGGCACTTTGGCTACCTAATACCCCACGAACAATAAGCAGCGGCATGCAAGCGCTCCCCATCAAGAAAAGCGAAGTGCACTGTTTCTACGATCTCCAGTACCGCTGGACCAAACGCAGCACCGATCACGGTGTCGAAGTCAGAATCGAACTCAATGAAAAGCCAGACGGTCAGATGATTATTGCCCAGTGCCCCCGCGTGTTCCGTCCCGACATGGTCGAAGACATCATTGAATACGGACGGGAAATCGGCTGGACGCCAGAAAGAACCGGTGACCCAATCACCACTCGCCTGACCAAGCGTGGAATCACGCCAGTGGTATAAAAAGCGACTGATGATGTGCGCTGCTTTGAGCTAAGCCCATCTCACTTGTTCACAGGATCAGAGGGGAAATCGGTCTCTATCTTCTCAAACAATACATCTATTTCGTGAAGTATCTGACTGGTGAAATATTTCTCAGAAGGGTATGCTGTGTTGCTATCAACAAACATTTTAGAAATTTCGTCTTCAGCCACCCAGTGTTTTTCAATGCGATGATAGACGGACACATGCAATGCCATCACCAGAGATGCTGATACATACAGAGGAACCAAGAGCTGATTCCTAGCAGCATGGTATAAGCTGTGTTTGTTGTGCTGCTGATTTCGCGTAAATCCGCTAATCATTGCCGCTAATATCAATACACAGGCCAAACCCTGCATACAAAGGCCCACGGTGACCAAAATCCTTGCATGAGCCTCGAGCGCACCCGCCAAGCCAAACAGCGGCATCGCTAACAAAGCAAGCAAGGCCGCTGACCACAAGCATTTCGACACCTTGCATTTCTCAGCCGGAAGGATCTCATTGAGTTGCCATGTAATAGCGATCACTGGCCCAATAAGAAGTAACAGCCATAAGCTGGCAGGCTGGCCAAACCACAGCATCCCATGGACGTTGAAAAGGTGATAGTGTTGCACACTCAGCAATGATCCCGCACCATTGACCAGCCAATAGATACCGATTGGAAGCAGAACTCCACACATAAAAACGACACTCCAGTCACGCGTGGAAAACGTTCCGCTCAGCCGCCGCCCCAGAATGCGTAGCTCATCACCACGCCGAAAACGCCACAACCATACCACCAAAGCCGACAGGGCTAATATCAGCCACCCCAACGCAGCAACAATCCGGTTCAAAAAAGCGTGGTCCGCCATCCGGTCCGGGCCAGTATCAGGCGCCGACACCATGGCGTGATCGTTCAGTAGATAAAATAAACGTGAGCCTCCGGATGATAGTAGGCCTGCTTCCTTAGCGAAGCTATCTGGCCATTCTCTGGACTTGAGCTTACGAGATTCTCTTTCAGTATCCATTTGCTTGTCGAGTGCAACAAAACCATCTTCCAGCTCTTGCAATCCACAAGCTTTCGCCGCTGCTGCAAAATCCTCACACGGAGAATGAAGACAAGCCCGCAAGACAAGCCCGTCGATCAAGTATACTGCATCGGCACGCCCCTTCCTGTAAAACGCCTGCCAGGCATGAATGAGACGTTTTAGGGCCTGCGCATCTTTCTCCCCCTCACAGCGATATGCTTCAGCGCGAATCAAAACCATCACTTTTTGAAATTGCAAACAACTGAAACGTGTTGTTTCATTAAAATACATGGAGGGCATCGACCGTGTCACCCAGTCATACTCGTCCCTCAGAACTAAGGGAAGGCGCCGTTGTAACAATGCAAGCGAGTGACTCGTGTATTTTGGCATTTTCACAGTAGTGTAGAAGAGATCCATTGCCGCTTGGTGTTTTGTCATGTCAGTAATAGCTACGTGCGGACGTAACACCGAAGACTCCGTGGACGCAGACTTGCTCTTTGCCGAATCAACTTTTTGGGTACATTCCCGCGCCAAGTCAGCCAGTTGCAATATTGGAAACAGGGCATTTTCAGGATCAATCCGCTCGGCAATCGCTGACATATCCGAAGGATAAGAGCTGAAATCATGATGGTATGCCAAAAGATACTCAAGATACACACCAGGGTTATCCGGCTCGGATTCCCATAAGCCCTTGAGTCGGTCCGATTCAGAAGCCATCTTGCAATCCCCGAAAAGCAATAGCATATCAGCCTCACTAAGATTACTAAAATAAGAACTCTGATCAAACTCATCGTCAGAGCAATACGCATCAGGGGAGAGCGCTACCTTTAAGACATAACTAAGCTGTAAAACCCTGTATGCCGGTATGAACACAAGTGCCATCCACACCAAAATCATGACAATGCTCAGCGCAAGCATCAACCAACGGGGGCGCCGGTCAGATGCTGACAAATTGCTGTATGACCTAGCCAACTTCACCTCGTCCTCGCTTATCTGACTTTCAAGGAGTTGTTCAGCATCAGTATGCTTTTCCGAATCCGAGGAAAAGCACTGATTTACTTTATCAAGAAATTGGCGACGTAAGTTGTTCATAAGTTCTGTGGTTCATCGTAAACAACCTGCATGTGAGCTCAAGTTATATACACCCCTCAAAATATACTCCCAAAAAGGGTGGACCAATCACCGTACGCCTGACCAAACGCGGCATCACGCCAGTGGCATAAAAAGCGACTTATGATGTGCGGTGCTTTGGGCTAAGCCCATCTCACTTGTTCACAGGATCAGAGGGGAAATCGGACTCTATCTGCTTGAGCAATTCATCGAGCTCATCAGACAGCTGGCGGGTGACAACTGCCTCAAAGCTGCTTGGTCCGATGGTATCACCACTCAGTTTCCAAAGCTCGTCTTCAGCGACCCAGTGTTTTTCGATGCCATAATAAATTGACACATGCAATGCCATGATCAGAGAGGCTGACACATACAGAGGGACCAAGAGCTGACTCCTAACAGCACGGAACAAACTGCCCCCTCCCTCTTTCTTATTTCGTCTATAGCTGCCAATCAATGCCACCAAGACCAGCACACATGCCAAGATCTGCATCGAATGGCCGAGGATGACCAGCCACACTTTCATAAACACACCCACCAAACCAAATAGTGGCATAGCCAACAAAGCGAGCACCGCCGCAGAGCACAAGCATTTCGATACCTTGCGTTGTTCAACTGGCAGAACATGATTGAGTCGATATGTAATGGCAATCACAGGCGCAACAAGAAGCATGAGTAATAAACTCACAGGCTGGCCGAGCGGTGTCACATTTAACAGAGTATAGCGTTGCGCGCTTAGCAATGAGTCGGTGCCATTGACCAGCCAATAGATTCCGATTGGAAGCAAGACTCCATATATAAAAACGGCTACCCAGTCACGTGTGGCAAACGTTGCGCTCAATCGTCGCCCGAGGATGCGCAACAAGTGATCACGCCGAAAAGTCCGCAACCACACCACCATGGCGGATAAAACCAACATCAGGCATGCCAGCGCAGCAACCAGCCCGTTAAAAAAAGCGTGGTCTGCCCTGCGATCCGGCCCAGTATTAGGCGCGGGTAACTTGTTGCGATCGTTGACTTGCTTCGCCACAATTCCCATGGAAAGATGTGAAAATACACTAGCCTTAATAAATGAAATTTCATCGGGTACGTTGTAGCGAGCTTCATTTTCGGCATCCATTTGCTTGCCAAGTGCAACAAAACCACTCTCCAGCTCTTCTAATCCACAAGCTTTCGCCGCTGCTGCAAAATCCTCACATGGACCACTAATGCAAGCTCGCAAGACCATCCCGTCTACCAATGTTACAATATCGGGATGTTGCATCCTGCAAAACGCCTGCCATGCAGGAATGAGACGTTTTAATGCCTCCGCATCTTTCTCCTTCTCACAGCGATATGCTTCAGCTTTGATTAGCATCATCACTTTTTGATATCGTAAAGAATGGCTTGTCATACCACTAAGATACCCTATCGGCATCCACCGCGTCAGCCAGTCCTGCTCGTCCCGCTCAATGAGTGGCAGGCGCCGTTTTAGCAATGCGAGTGTGTGACTCTCAAAACTTGGCATTTTCACAATAGTGTAGAAGAGATCCATTGCCGCTTGATGTTTTGTCATGTCCGTAATCGCATAGTGCTTAACTCCTTTTCGTAACACTGGAGATATACTGGGCGTGGACTTACTCTCTGCCGAATCAACTTTTTTGGTGCAAGCATCAGCCATTTCAGCCAGCTGCAATGTTGAAAACAAGGCATTTCCAGGATCGATCCGCTCGGCAACCGTTAACATATCGGCAGGATACGATTCGAAATCCCACTGATACGCATTAACATACTCAATATACAATCCTGGGTTATCCGGTTCGGATTCCCATGCGCCCTTGAGTCGGTCTGATTCAGTAGCACTCTTGTAGTCTCCGAAAAGCAAAAGCATATCAGCCTCACTAAGATCACTGAAATAAGAACTCTGCACGAGCCAAGTGTGATAGTCATTATCTATATCTATAGATTGCATATGATCGATGGCTGTTACAAAGTCACCACCAGTCTTCGAAAGTCTGTATGCCGGTATGAACACAAGTGCCATCCACAGCAAAATCATGACAATACTCAGCGCAATCATCAACCATCGAGGGCGTCGGTCAGAGGCTGACAAATTATCATACGACTCAGCCAACTTCACCTCATCCTCGCTTAACTGACTTTCAAGGAGTTGTTCAGCATCAGCATGCTTTTCAGAATCCGAGGAAAAGCACTGATTTACTTTATCAAGAAATTGGCGACGTAAGTTGTTCATAAGTTCTGTGGTCATTCGTTTTTGGCTGATAGATATTACGTATTGCGTATTGCGTATTGCGTATTATGTATTACGTATTACACAATACATTACATATGGCGTGATTCTTTAACAAGAACTATTTTTGAAGGCTTAACATGATGGTCTTAAGAACAACGACGATACACTTATACCATTTACACGATACAAAAAAAAACGCCGCCAGAGCAAATGCTCCAGCGGCGTAATGTTTGATTGGTAGGATATCAGCAGGAGATTACTTCTCCTCGTCTTTATCTTCAGCACTTGGGCTCCACTCCTCAGCAGCTCCAGAGGATGCGAGGTTGAAAGCCTGCTCAAGGCCAACGAGGTCACCGGTCGGACGTAAGGTCTCGAAGCTGGCTGACTCCTTCTCGAGCTGCTCGGGATCGTAGCTAACGGCCTTAATGGAAAGACCGATACGGCGTTCGACATTGTCCACCTTGATGACGCGGGCTTCGATTTCATCGCCCACCTTGATGACATCTTTGACCTTCTCCACGTGATCTTCACTGAGTTGTGAGATGTGGATGAGACCATCAATGTCGTTCTCAAGATTAACAAAGGCACCGAAGCTAGCAATCTTGGCAACGCTTCCCTTGACGAGATCGCCAACCTTGAAGCTGCCACCGATTTCTGACCAAGGATCACCGTCAAGCTGCTTGACTCCAAGAGACACACGCTGGTTTTCCTTGTCGATACTGAGCACGATAGCCTCCACCTCGTCACCCTTTTTGATGACTTCGGATGGGTGGTTGATCTTGCGAGTCCATGAGAGGTCTGAAACGTGGATCATACCATCGATACCTTCTTCCATTCCGAGGAAGGCTCCGTATGGTGTGAGGTTACGCACCTCACCTTTGACCGTAGCACCGATTGGGTACTTAGCCTCGAGCTCATCCCATGGGTTTGACTCAAGCTGACGGACGCCGAGGGAGATCTTCTGCTCCTCGATACTGATACCGAGAACAACGGCTTTGATTTCCTGGTCGAGCTCCAACACATCGCTTGGACGGTTGATACGCTTGACCCATGAAAGTTCGGAAACGTGCACAAGGCCTTCGACGCCACTCTCCATTTCGATAAATGCACCGTATGGAAGAAGCTTTGTGACTTTGCCCACGACCTCTGTGCCAATTGGGTAACGTGCCTCGATGTCTTGCCATGGATTGTCTTCCATTTGCTTGAGACCAAGTGATACACGCTCTTTTTCACGATCAACATCAAGGATAAGCACCTCGAGCATCTGACCGATATGAAGAAGAGCAGATGGGTGACTGATACGTCCCCAACTCATGTCGGTAACGTGAAGCAATCCGTCCATGCCTTGGAGGTCAACAAAGGCACCGAAGTCGGTGATGTTCTTAACCTGACCTTCGACCTTGTCGCCAACCTTGACGCTCTGAAGGAAGTCCTGACGCATTTCTGCGCGCTCACTCTCGATAACTTCGCGGCGAGAAAGAACGATGTTCTTACGTTCGTCGTTAACTTTAACAATTTTAAATTCATAGACCTTGCCAACATATTCGTTGAGATCTTTCGGTGGAATGATGTCGACCTGTGAGCCAGGAAGGAATGCCTCGACTCCGACGTTGACCATAAGACCACCTTTGACAGCGCTCTTGATCTTGCCTTTGACAAGTCCACCTTCGTGGTAAACAGCAACAATTTTCTCCCAGTTCTTGCGGTGGGCGGCTTTCTCCTTGGAGAGCACGACCATGCCCTCGTCATTTTCGAGTTTTACGAGAAGCACTTCGACTTCGTCACCCTCTTCGATTTCCTCGTCTTCAAATTCTGCGATTGGGATAGCCCCTTCGGACTTGTAACCGACGTCCACGAGGACAACTTGGGGTTTAATGGCGATAATGGTTCCGTTGACAACGGATCCTTCTTCAAATGTACGGAACTTTGAATCGATCAAAGCTTCGAGTTCTGCAGTAGCAGGCATAATGTTATTTTATTGGGTTAAGGTTAGGTTCCTTGGTTAATTTCCTTTTAATTGAACCACCTCGGTTTTGAAACTTCGGTAGTTGCCCCGTTCAATGCCGATGGAAACGGGGCGCCAACACCCACCGACAGAAAGAAAAGTGAAGGCGCAACTTACAAGAGGATCCACTTTTGGCAAGAAGAATACACTGATTTCCACATCATACAGACAAAGCCCAACCCACTTAAAGCGAGCGACTTAATCAAGAAATTGGATCGAATACCGACTACAAAACCCGCTAAAAGCATTTTATCCAGAATTTTCCCGCCGATTTCGCCACCACATCAAGGCACACTTTCTACCTGAAATAGCCACCTCTATTGGTACTATGGCCCACTCACAAGCCCTTACTTACCAAACTTACGATCGAGTTCGTTGAGAGAAATATGAATTAAAGTTGGCCTGCCATCAGGGGTGCAATAAGGCAGATCGCAGGCAAACATCGCTGCCAGCAGAACATCTGCATGATCGATGCTACAGGGCTCATGCCTGCCTACTCTTTTGGCGACCCCTTGGGCAAAAGTCTCATATGCCATCGCCTTGCCTTTACGCGTGCCGACGGTTTCATGAAGCTCATCAACAAGTTCGAGTAAAAAGCCTCTCACATCAGACACCTTAAGAAAACTGGGAACACTATTCACCTTCACGGTAGAACCACCAAATGCTTCAACCTGTATGCCCGCGTCTGCAAAATGATCCGCATAACGAATCACTAACTCGGCATCTAAAGCCTCCAGCTCTAGCAACTCAGGGACTAATAATCCCTGCGAACTCATCGCTCCGCCATCAGCACTCACGGCCATCAACAGCTGCTCGTAAACAATGCGCTCACGTGCAGCGACAGGATCTAACAAAATAGCCCCTTCATCACCCTCGAGCACGATATAGCGATCATGCAGAGGTCCGATTATATTGAAATTGGGGCCCTCACAAAGCTTACCTCCCGAGCCGTCCACCAAGTCCTGCTGCTGCTCAACTCGATAGGGAAATGAACTCGGGCGCTGCTCAGCAGCTGTTACAACATGATTATCTTCTCCACCTCTTTCTACATACCCACCTTCATTCTGTTTCGCCGCCTCAGTGTTTGGCTCTCCTACAAAATCGTCCGCGTGCTGCACCGGAGCAAAATCATCAGTATCGCTGGAAACATGCCCCGCAGAGGGGTCGGTTTTGACTCTCAATGCCTGCTCCACCGCAGAGGCCACTAGCGCACGGACCTCATGAGGCCGATGAAATCTCACCTCTTTTTTGGCAGGGTGAACATTCACATCCACCAAACTTGGATCCATATCTATCCACAGCCAAGCTGCGGGATGATTTCCTTCAGAGATCGCACCACGATAGCCATCTTTCAATGCACGAGACACGGCTGAATCCTCGACTGGGCGGCCATTGAGAAAAACAAACTGCTGGCGCTTTCCCTTCCTCGCATATTCAGCGGGCAGCAGATAGCCTTGGACCTTCATTCCGTTACCTGATGTGTTAGGAACCTGAATTAAATGCGTAGCCGTTTGCTGCCCAGCAAGACCAGAAATACGAACCCTCCAGTCACTTGTGGCAGCCAGGTCAAACACTTGACGACCGTCCTTGATCAAGGTGAATCGCACTGCTGGCGTCGCAAGAGCATGTAACCTCACCTGATGCTCGACATGTGCTGACTCGGTGCTCTCAGCACGTAAAAACTTTCTCCGTGCCGGCACATTGTAAAAGATTTGCTTCACCTCCACACAGGTACCCGCTGACATACCGGCATCACGCACATCTCTCAGGCTACCTCCATCCACCACGATTTCCGTTCCTGCCACGCTATCATGCTCACGTGTGGAGAGCCGGAATCTTGAGACACTGGCAATACTAGGCACCGCCTCTCCGCGGAAACCTAGAGTCAAAATAGAGGCCAAATCCTCACTCTTCTTGAGCTTACTTGTAGCGTGCCTTTCAAGTGAAAGCAGCGCATCCTCACGGCTCATACCGCAAGCATCGTCGGTAACCTTTACCAAGGCTGTACCACCACGCTGCATCTCAACGGTAACGTGCTGAGCCCCTGCATCGATACTGTTCTCAACCAACTCCTTGACCACACTCGCCGGGCGCTCAACGACCTCGCCAGCGGCTACCTGACTGGCTAGAGTATCATCAAGAATTTGAATTTTAGACATCGTAATAAAAGTTCATCTGTCCGAGATGCTCACCCTCCAACGCACCCAACTTAATATTACTGGGGCGCATTAGCCAACAGTAGTTTTGACTTCCGTCTATTTTTTAATTGTTCATCTCCGTCAATCCACTATCCATTCATCCACTGTGCCAAGGGAATTTAAATCATCATTCATGGAGCGTGTGGCCAACCGCCGGCCACCGTGGTTCTGGTGGTTTCTGGCACTCATCCTCGCGACCTGTTTCTCCGCACTGTGCTGGTCACTCTGTATCTCGATCTTCAACAATCCTGAGATACCGCGTAATTATGAGATCCTCAAGAAACTCGAGCGCCTACCAGTGCCACGTTCCTACACTTCCCAAACTGCTCCAAAGCACCCAGCCAATTCAGCTCCCACGCTGCGCAAAAGCTATCTGGTATTCACCCCCCCAGAGCTGAGCACCATCAACCGCAGCCTGCTTCACAGCTACTTAACCAACTTTCGTGAAAAAACCTTCTCCAGTTATCTGAAAGGAACCTATCGGGTAACAAACACCCGTAAACTTACCAAAGACGATTTTATCACGGATGGTTTTGCCGTGCAAATGCGGGCGTTTACGCAAGCTGATGAATATAGCGAACCATCCCCTTACCCGGTCATCGCAGAAATCATCTTTCCCACGCCCTACTCTGACTCACACAAGGGCTTCCATAAAGGTGACATGCTAGAATTGGGTATCACCCCCCACTTTGCATCTCTGCTCCATGTCAGCAAGCTGAGTCAAACCAATGACGACACCATCATTGTGATCACGGCAGTCAGCCTAGCAAGCAAGCTGCGGCCACCTCACGCAGGCCCATTTGATTTGATAGCTCCCAAAGAAGTCAACCTTGAGGCCGAGCTGCCCTTGTTTAAGAACTAGAGCTGAGTGCTGCCCATTACTAGCCATTACTAGAGTCAGGGCAAGACTCCGTTCTGCCACGTAAGCCCCTCACCCGCGGCCCCCATGCGGTCACTGATCCGGCGCAGCAATACACGCTCCGCCTCTTTGCCAATATCACTGCGCTGGGCATCTTGCCGCGCTTGGTTTTTTGAGATAATTGAATGCACGAGCATGATCCTGTGGACTAAGTCGATTGATCGCACCATTGTCCGCATAATAGACCTCAAAATCCCCCACAGGCTCAACACTGAGCACCTTAGCTCTTGGCAAAGGGCCATCGATCTTGCCGTCAAGAATTCCCCATTGGCCTCCCTCACTCAGGTCAAACCCCGCCTTGACCACAAAATCCGCCCTCACAATTAAGGTTTTTTCACTGCCCATCCAAGTTGTCTGGAACTTGGTGATTGCCTGGGTCTTGCGTTGCACCAGGGCAAGCTCACCGATCTCAGATTTTGCCAATACCGCGGTCGATCCACTGACCACGACCTCCGTGCCAAATACCCCACTTAAAGCCTCTGCCATCATCTCCACTGGCCCC
>Ga0209833_1000283_pt1 | contig 37837 bp, 53 predicted proteins | sample COGITO_mtgs_1105_3_FD_184797 | JGI IMG/M metagenome (GOLD analysis project Ga0209833, IMG submission 184797) | Pelagic marine microbial communities from North Sea - COGITO_mtgs_110506 (SPAdes) (version 2) | ecosystem: Environmental > Aquatic > Marine > Epipelagic ... | reverse complement strand
AGCCAGTAACAAAGATACTAGATAAGGTAATACCTGACGCTGACACTAAGCAACGTATAGCGCACGAGATTGCCACACAAGCACATACAATAGCACAAGCACAGATAGAGGTGAACAAAACTGAAGCGCAGAGTAAAGACTTATTTGTCGCAGGTTGGCGACCCGCTGTGGGTTGGACTTGTTGCCTTGGAATGGCGGGTAACTTCCTTGTTATTCCGATGGCAAACTTTGCGCTTGCTTTATCCGGTTCTTCAATCACTATTCCCCTTATAGATTTGTCAACTATGTTGCCTGTCTTGATGGGGATGCTTGGGTTAGGTACGTTGCGTACATACGAGAAAACTAAGGGGGTTAAGTAATGGCACAAAGAGGCGACCCATTAAGCTCTACAGGTAGTTATTCTGGCAGTACGAGAGGAAACTATAGCGTCTATAACAGACCTTCTAGCACTTCAGGTGTAGATAACTATAACAACCGTTCAAAGGATGCGTATTACGATAGCTATAATTATAAAAGCTCCAGTCCTGATTATAGGAATGCTCCTGATGACGTCACTACAGGAGGGACTAGCGACGGACAAGGAGGTTGGAGCGACAGAATGCCTACTTCTTTGGCAGAAGTCGGGAGAAATGTTATAGATTACGGCAAAGGAACTGCTATCTATAAGATTGGTAAGAATATTTATGATAATACTCTTATGTCCGCCACTGGTGAATGGTTAGGAGACCTAGCTGATAGTCCTTGGAATCCTGTTAACTGGGAAAGCGGCGCTCCTCCAGAGTGGTCAGTTGAGCTAGGTGACGGCACCGTGTTAGGTCGTGGAACTTTAGAACGACAGGGCGGCATGATGACTGGAGGTGGTGGAAACTCTCGCCTCGCTATTAATCCTCAAACAGGCAAGCCTTACGACACTAGCAAGATGGGGAGAATGTCAGACGAAAGAGCTACAGCGTTGTACGGTTTGGACATTCAAAACCCTGAAGGGATGGACGTTCCTGACGGTCATTACTATGATTACAAAACTAAACAAATAAGAAGCTACCAAGGTGACCCTTACGCTTATCGTGCTATTGCCGCAAGTAACGCTTGGAAAAATGCAGGCGTAGACGACCTTAGACTTTCGGACGAAGAATACTTAAAGCTAACCGAAGAAGAAAAACAGGCTAACTTTGAAGCACGTAGGGAAGCGAGTGGTGACCCTGCGAACTTTGCAGGTGAAATTGGTTCAGTTTCCCCCTTTGGCAATGAAAATATTAAATACAACATGGGCATTTATACGCCTCAGAACGACGAAGAAGAAAACTCTGTCTTACGTGAGATGTTTAACAAAGGTGAAATTACTAAGGTTGAGCTTGACCGTTACTTAGATGACGCTAAAAGAAGTCAGGGTGAGGCCACAGCACAACAAAGTGAAGTTGCGAGTAGAGTTGAGTTCCTAAAAAACTCAGGCGGTTATACTGATGAAGAATTGACAGGTTTTGTTGACGATTTTGCAAAGGAAGAGTTTGCTACCGAAGGTTTTCGTTCTACTGATGACTACTTTGATAGTTTTAATAGTACTCTAAACGAGCTTACAGACATTGACCCTGAATTACAGGAAGAGATGTTTGAGCTGTACGACACTAAACGAGAAGCAGACTACGAAAACTACTACTCGTATTTAGACAGTCTCCAAGGAACAGAACAGTTTGAGGAAACTTACTTAGAAGCTGACGTTGAAAAACAAAACTCTTATTTAGCACATCTCCACCAAGACGGTAGAATTGATGATGAACAGTATTTATCAGCAGTGTCTAGTAATCTAGTAGAATCAGGTGAATTTGTTTTTAAGATGGACAGCGGAGAGTATGCCGTAGGTACAGAGGAAGGTATTTATGGACAACATCGAGTTATAGAACTACCTAGCGATGCCGACGACTCCTCAGAGCGTTACTACGATTACCTTAAAAATAAAGAGTATGATGATGTCACCAGTATTGAAGGTGCTTCCGATGAGTTCAACGCAAGACGAGCAAAGATTTCCGCTTTAGATAACACTGGTAATGTCAGTTATGACAGCCGTAAAGCCGTTAAGAGACCTCGTGAAAGTTTCTCTGATAAGTTTAAAGGCGCTCTTAAAACAATAGGTCTAAACGCTTTAACTGGCGGTTTATACAGTGCCGTACCTGCGGGAGTAAATATTCTTAAAGGCGAAGGCAGTACAGACGACTGGTTAGCTTTTGGGCCTGTAGCGATGGAAGCAACAGGATTGGTTACTCCTCCCGCTACTTCGGAGGAAGCAGCAGCCATTCAGGACAGAGTTACTGATGAAGCAATAGGTAGAGGTTACAGTGCTTCTGAAGCAGCCTCGATGGGTTATGATGCGGGTCAAAGTGCCTTAGCAGGTGTAGGACTTGACCTAGGTGTTGCACAGCTTACTTACGAACAAACAAACCAAGTAATACAAGCAGCAGCAGCAGAGAACTTACCACAGTACGTAGCTAAAGAGTTCGGTGTTCCTTTTTTAAAGAATAAACTCACTGACTCGTGGGAAGAGTTTCAAAAGAACAATATGTTGCCTATAGGTGACCCCGCGTTTGTAGGGGATTGGCAAGATGCTTGGGACAGCATACCTGAAGATATACAGGCAGGCTTAAACGAAACGTTTGAAAACCTAGCTGAAGGAGAGCCAGTTGACGAGGCGATTGCTAAAGGGGTTGTTGAGTACATAAAAGAAAGTCCTCTTGGAGGTTGGATTGAAGACGGTATAAAACAGGCCGGTAGGGATTTTGACGATGCGTACTTACAGCCTATTAAAGAGTTTGCTGAAGATGTGGTCAACGTAGACGCTGCTAAAGCCTTCCTAAGCAACTTTGATGATAAGGTACTACAACCGGCAGCAGAGCCTGTTAAAGAGGCAGGAAAGGCCATTGACGACACGTTAATACAGCCTCCTAAAGAGTTTGTTGAAGGTTTGTTTGACGGTACAGATAAAGATAAGGATGACAGCTCAAGTAACATTAGAAGAAGAGACCCTTTAACATCAAAGAAAAATAGTGGTGGTGGTGAAGGAATGGTTCTAGGAGGTTTGTTTGACAGAGAGCTGTTTAAGTTTAAAGAGAAAGACAAACTTGAGATAGAGCAACCTGAAGTAGCAGAAAGAAAACGGTATGTAGAAGGTGATTTGTTTGATGACCCATTTGCAAGCACATTTGATGATAGGAATTTAGTTTAATGACATACTTACAAGCAGTAAATAAAGTACTAAAAAGACTTAGGGAGAATACAGTTAGCTCTGTGGACGAAACCTTATACTCACGGTTGGTCGGTGAGTTTGTTAATGACGCTAACCGTCTGGTGGAGGACTCTTGGGATTGGTCAAGCCTACGTACAACAGTAACTGAAACAGTAACAGCGGCAAACGGTATTATACCCGCTCGTTCTCAATTTATGCTCCCTAATGTTACTTCTCAATTTAAGACTCTTAACGTAATTAATGAGACTCAGAAGTGTTTTATGAACTTAGGGACACAGACAGAATTACAGAAAGTTAAGTATATTGACCCCGTAACACCGTCAGTACCTACGCACTACGTTTATGGTGGAGCTTTTAGTCAAGGTGTTCTTGTTGACGTATATCCTGTTCCTGATAAAACATACACTTTACAGTTTACCATTGTTGACAGGACTGAAGAGCTTACTAGCGACACTCAGGGACTAAAGGCACCTAGCTTACCTGTCGTACAGTTTGCACACGCTATGGCTGTAGAGGAGCGTGGTGAGACGGGAGGAACTACTGCTGCAATGCTTATGGGTGTTGCTAAGTCTTCCTTGTCTGACGCTATCTCCTTTGATGCCGCGAGGTTCCCAACTGAGACTATATGGGTGGACGTATGAGTGGGCAAAAATTACAGAACTTAGCTGTATCTGCTCCTGCCTTCTTTGGCATTAACACCGAGGAGTCTCCCGTTGGGATGAACCCTAACTTTGCTGACATTGCTGATAACTGTGTTATTGACAAGCAGGGACGTATTGGTGCTAGAGAGGGGTACATTCAAATATCCACTAATGACGTATTAGGAACCAGTCGTGGACTAGAGGCTGTATTTGAGTTTACTAATTTTGATGGTACAGTAGTAGTGTTCTCTGCGGGTAACAATAAGATATTCACAGGTACTACTACTTTAACTGAAGTAACACTGCCCCTTGTAAACAATGTTGCGTACGAAATCAACGCAAACAACTGGAAGATAGTGTCTTTCAACAATAACGTGTACTTCTTTCAAAGTGGACAAGAGCCTCTTGTTAGTGTTGCAGGTAGTACTACACTGGAAGTTGTAGCGTCAGGCGGGACTACAGCACCTTCGGGTAACGAAGTCCTAGCAGCCTTTGGTCGCCTATGGGTGGCTGATGTTGTAGGTAATAACTATACTGTTTATTGGAGTGACTTACTTGATGGCACGGACTTTCAAGGTGGTAGTTCAGGCAGCTTAGACTTAACATCTGTATGGACTAACGGTTACGACGAGATTGTAGCCTTGACGGAACATAACGGGTTTTTGCTTATATTTGGTTTACATAGCATTGTTGTCTACGCAGGCGGTGATTCCGTAACTACTGTTGACTTTAGACTGTCGGACACTATTGAAGGTGTAGGCTGTATTGCTAGAGACTCCGTACAAGCCACGGGCAATGACATTATATTCTTATCGGACAGAGGCTTAATGAGCTTAGGTAGGATTATTCAGGAGAAGTCTTTACCAATGCGGGACGTTAGTGCAAACGTACGTACTGATTTACTTAAAGCAGTAAAGGAAGAGACATTACCGATACACTCTTTCTACAGTGCTTTTGATGCGTTCTATTTAATTACCTTACCTACAACAGGAACTACTTACTGCTTTGACGTTAGAACGCCTCTTGAGAACGGTTCCTTTAGAGCTACTACTTGGTCGGGTATGAATCCTATCAGCTTTACTAACATAGCTGCTGACGGTTTCTACATTGGTTTAGAAGGTGGACTTGCTAAGTACGGTAGTTATTTGGATGATACTGCTACTTACAAGATGTCTTACTTTAGCAATCCTATTGACTGGGGCAATACTTCAAACTTGAAATTCCTAAAGAAGTTTAACATTACAGTTATTGGTGGTAACGACACAAACTATACACTGAGTTGGAGTTACGACTACAGCGGAGTATATAATAAACAACTATTTAACTTTGCGGAAGGAACTTTAGGACAGTACAACATCAGTGAGTTCAACACCTCAGCGGAATACTCAGGGGGTGTCTTTGTAAACAAAGGTTGTGTACACACCAACGGCTCAGGAGTATCAGCCAGTATTGGTGTTGAAAGCACTATTAACGGTAGTCCATTTTCTATACAAACAATTGATATACACGCTCTATTAGGGAGAATGATTTAATGTCTAACTACGTACAAGATACAAACTTCGCAGCTAAGGATGCCCTTCCGCCCGGTACTGCCGCTAAGAAAATAAAAGGTACTGAGATTTACGACGAGTACGGCCTTGTTGCTACTGCAATTACGTCTAAGGTTGACAAGACTGGCGCAACAATGACCGGTAACCTCGACTTCGGTGACGATGTAAGAGTCAGACTCGGTAACGATAGTGATTTACAAGTCTACCATACAGGTACGAACTCATACATTGATGACACAGGTACTGGTGGTTTAATTATCACAGGCGCTACTACTCTGACACTAAAGCAAGCATCTCAGGGAGTTAACGCAGATAAATATATAGAGTGTACTGCAAATGAAGCTGTAGACTTATACTACGACAACAGCAAGAAACTAGAAACAACCACGGCAGGAGTTACTGTGACTGGAGAATTAGTAGCAACAACAATCAATGGAGGTACGTTCTAATGGCTGACCCAATTGACACACGACCTACAGGAAACTTAGGTGGTTTATTATCAGCAGGTGCTGCTTATTACGCAGGTGAAGAAGGTATTAAGACTGCTGAAGAACGAGGCGCAGAAGCTTTAGCTATTTCAGAACAGGCAGGACAAACAGCCGCAGGCATGGCTGAGTTTAAACCTTACACAGTTACAAGTAATTTAGCTGACGCGTTCACAGACGCACAGGGTGGATTAGATTTACAGCTGTCTGCCGAAGAACTAGCACGACAAAACCAGTACTTAGGTCAAGCACAAAGTATGTTTGGCGGCCTTAGTGGTGACATTGCCGGAGGTTCACAGGCTATCTATGAACAGATGAGAGCCGCACAACGACCTGAAGAAGAACGTCAAAGACTACAGATGCAGGAAGGTTTGTTCCGAGGCGGTCGTGGGGGTTTACAGAGCAATATGTACGGTGGCGGTAACGCTGAGACATTTGGCTTTGAGCAGGCACGACAGGAAGCTATGCTTAACGCTCAGTTAGCAGCGCGTCAGCAGTTCGGTACTGAACAACAGAATATGCTTACACAGGCTCAAGGTTTACAAACAGCAGGTTATAATCCACAACGTCAGGCTCTTGATATGTTTGGTGCAGGTAGTACGTCCGCAGGCTATGCTGATGCAGCTCGTAGAACAGGTGCTGACCTTTACGGAACAAGTACAGGCCGAGGCTTGGAAAGCCTAATGGAAGCGCAGAAGCAGGCCGGAGAACTTCGTCAGATTCAGATGACCGGAATGTTAGACGCGGGTAATTCTATTTGGGGCGACTTGAACTTTTCAGACTTAATTTAAGCAAACGTAGAGGAATTTAAAATGGCACAAGATTACGCAGGATTGCTTACTGGACTAGATAAACGTCCTCCAAATCCCATGGCAGGGATGGACAGAGAAGGGCGCATGGCTTACCGTGCGCAAGGCTTTGCCGATACAATGGGCAGAGGGTTAGTTACATCACTAGGTATGGACGCTCGTACTGACCAAGAAAGAACAAGAGACACTATCGGCTCTCTTAAGTTAAACACTACTGATAAATTAGAGCAGGAAAGGAATGTAAAAACTGTACGTGAGGTTGACCCTGTAAGAGCGCAAAAGTTAGCTCAGATGTATGAAGCACAGAACTTAGCAGCGGACGAAAAGAAGCTAGGAAAGGACACACAGCGTACACAGCGTACACAGTTTGCTGCTTACTTGGACAAAACTTACCCTGAGTTAGACTTGGGGGCGCTTGCTGAAGCAGGAACAATTACTCCTCAGAATCTAAAAGATTTCCTACCTGTATTACAGGATAAGGAAGAAAGATACTTGCCGTCAGGCGGTAGTGTTTTTGACACGCAAACTAGAGAATGGATAGCCGGCCCCGCTGCTAAAGGCAACCCTAAAGACGACCTACTCACTGTCAACGACAGACTATATAGCATATCAGCAGGTGATTTCATAACTGACGCACCGACCGATGAAAGCAGGAAGACTGAGGAAATGGTTACTTGGGAATACATTAAATCAGCTAATGACGCTAAGGGCATTGAAACCCCCGACTTCTCAACGTGGCGTGCAGATGAAGCAGATTACTCGAACAGGTCTCCACAACGTAAAGTATATGATGACTTGGTTCGTTCTGCTGAAGGAACTGGTAAAGAAATGCCTACTTACAATGACTGGTTCGAATCGCAGAAGAAAGCTGAGACAACAGTCGTTAAAACAACTAACCCAGACACAGGTGTAGAAACCTCTTACCTTATCAACAGTGGAACAGGTGACAGGATTGCCAATTTAGGGGTTACTGGGATGCCTACGCTGAGTATTCAGAAGAACGACGATGGTACTTTTCAGCTATTCAATAGCCTAACAGGTTCTTTAGGCGACCCTGTGGAAACTGCCGCCTCTGCTGCTATTAAACAGAAGAAGTTTTATAAGACTTACTCAGCTATTCAGGAACTTGATGCTACCATGGGTATCCTTGGTGAAGCTAAAGGACTGAGAGCAGACCAAACTGCGGTAGGTTACGTATTAGGAAAGTCTGTTGCAGGAACGGATGCAAGAGAACTCGCAAGTAAGGTTGACACTATCCAAGCCAATCTAGCTTTCGACGAGTTGGAGAAAATGCGTAAAAACTCTCCTACAGGTGGCGCATTAGGTCAGGTAACTGAAATGGAACTTAGATTACTTAAAAGTGCTGTTTCTGGACTTGACCCTGCATTAGGTGTTGAAGCGTTCAACGACCAAGTAGAGTTAATCAAACAAAGTTATGACAGGTTTAAGTTAGCACTCATTGGTGAAGGTGATTATCGTGTTGTAGACGGTGAGTATTTCATCAAAGCGCCTGACGGTGCTATTTACAATGTAGGAACAGTTGGAGGAGAACTATAGTGGCTACTGCACAGTACGGACAGGTTGTTGACCCTGAAAAGTTGACGCAGTTGGGAGGCTTGTTTGATTCAGAGCCTACCACTGCTGACGTTACCCCTCCACGCCCACAACTAGATGCTAACCAAAAAGCAACCAACTCTCAGGTAGGAGGTGTAGGTTTAACAAGCGGAAGAGTTACCGACGAAAATCTATTAGCTGAGTTGAACAAGTCTTTTGCAACACAGATTAAAGGCGGTCGTCAGCAGATACTAAGTAAAGTTGATAAGCCAGAATCAGACAAACCTTCGTGGGCAGACTGGGTAGCGCCTTCTCTGAGCATCAGTTCTTCCTTAGCGGCAGGTATTCCCGCTGCTAGGGTGGGTGCGGCTGCAGGCGCTCCTTTTCCTCCGTATGGGCCTGCTGTAGGTGCTACGATATTTGGTCTAGCGGCCACACTGCCTTTAGTGTTTGGTAGCGAGTATGCGGGAAACGCTGTTGAGGACTTAGTAGAAGGTCGTGAGTTCAACCCTGACAGAGCTTTTCAGGAAGCAATGGATGCAGCACAAACCGATGCTATTATTCAGATAGCGTTACCCGTTATAGGTACAGGCGCTAAGACAGTATACACTGGCGGTAAGAAACTTCTGACAGGTAAGTCAGGTTTAACGGACGATGCTATTGAGGAAGTAGTCGATTTTCAGGCCAGATTGAAGGAGTATGACCCTGATTTAACATTGACTCCTGCGGCAGCTAGTCGAGGTAAGAAAACCTACGCTACACAGATTGCCCGTGTTTCTCAGTTGTCTAAAAGGACTGTAGAGCGTTTGCTCACTGGTTACGACAAGTATATGGGCGCGCAGTTAAACGAGGTTATAACTAAGTTTAAAGGTGCTACGCCTTTTGAACAAGGGGAAGCGTTACAGACTTTTATACAACAGTCAAAAATGGCTATTGACGACATTGTTGACCCTATATACAAGAATATAGACAAACTGGGTAAGGGTGTTATTGTTGACCCTGCACAGGCGGGTATGGACTTAGCCAAACAGTTCAAGAAAAAGCACAGAGGTAAGTCAGTTACCGACCCTGAGACTGGAAGAACTACTGTTAGGAGTGCATACCCTACAGAAGCTACGGCTTCAGCAGTTGCACGTTTACGTAACTTACCTTCTGACTTAAACTTCTATGAAGCACATAAAAGATTGTCTGAAGCTAAGAAACGCCTGTACAACGCTAACAAGTCTACTACTAAGGATAGTGACCTTGTAGAGGTGTTGGGTGCTGAAGTTGATATGTACGCGAAGGTAATGAAAGAAGCGTCTGATACTTTAAGTCCTGCATTACGTAAAGAGTACGAAGAGGTTACAAACTTCTACAGCAAGTCCAGAGATGTTGTAACAGCTTCTTTCCTTGATAAGGCTGTTAAGGTACTCGACCCGTCACAGATAGGCGCTATGCTTACTAAGGACGGTTTAGAAGTGCCAGTAAGTCAGATAAAAAACCTTAAAAAACTTGCTGCTGAGTTAAAATCTAAATTACCTAAAGGTTCGACTGTAAAAGGTTTAGATGATGACCCTCTATCAGGCATAAGGAAAGGCTATCTTGAGCAAATGTTTAAACTAGGAGGGGAAGGAGGACAAAGCAGTCTAGCTAAGTTCCAGAAAAAACTACAGGAACCTAAGTTTAAAGCTACGTTTGACGCTTTGTTTGAAGGAACTCCCGTCGCTAAGAACATGGATAGAATGCTTAAAGATTTAGACATCTTAGAGAACGTAAATAAAGGAGGAGGAGGTTTGCAGCTATCCGTGGCGGGTGCTGAGTACGGTGTAGCTAAAGGTACTAATACTAATATCGTGGCAAGCCTACGAGACTTAATTCCTTCGTTTATGGCAAAGAGGGCGATTAAGCAAAAGAATGTAGACAAGCTGATTAACATGATTAAAGCAGCAACGGAAGCTGAAAGAAGAGGTGTTAAACTGTCGCCTAGCTATGCTATGGAACTAAATAACCTACTAGGTGTTATTAAGGTAGGTCAGGGTGTAGGAGCGGCTTCAGGCACTATGGACTAAAACAGTAGACGTAAAAAAGGGGGTCGCAATGACCCCCAAGTTTACATTCAGTTGAGTTTAGGTAGTGTAGCGCCTTATATTGGCACTTATCTAAACTATTTCACAAGCACCTCCGGTACACGCTAACTCCTGTGAGCCGGTGGTGTTATCTTCCTGCTCAAAGTATTGCAGGTCATTCCAGTTAATATCTTTAGGCATTGATGCTAGTAGTTTATCATATTCCTCAGCACTGATGTCCTCATAAGGAGCTTGTTGATACGTATGTTCACTTACTGGCAACAAACTAATACCACTACACAAGTCAAAGTTATCCCATATCCACTGTGCTACCTGAAGGAACTCGCTATCAGTATAGTACACTGTGATACTTGGCTTATGCTCACACCAATGATTCTGGTACATCTTCCAAAGTTCTAGCTGATGCATTGCACCTACGTCACTGACTGTCACACTGCTCGATGGTGCCTTGACAGGGAAGCTAAACACTGACGAGGACTCAGACATCACATCGTCCTCTACAGGGAACCCTGCTGTCTTCATAAAGACTGCTAAGGGGTCTTTCTTGTCCGAACGTACACGTCTAATGTAATGCTTAGAGAAGCGAGGATGGATGCCACTAGCACTATCGACAAGCTGAGACACAGTACCACTCGGCTTAACAGCAGTAACGGCAGTAGACTGATTGATACCAAGCTTCTTTGCCCACTTCTTATTAGTTGCAATAGCGACATCTCGTACAGCCTCCAACACTACTTCACAATGCGGTGAGTTAGGTGTGCTTAACAGTTTGTTGTCCATGATACCTGTCATGCTTACGCCTAGCAATGCCTCTTCCTCTGTGTTCTTCTTCCAGATGTTACGTAAGTATCTGAAGTCAGTCAAGGTAGCCTGTAGTGTGCCGATGATGGCTGCTACTTCTGCCTTAGCTTTCAACGTCTCTTCCGTGTCATCCTCTCGTACCACTATCTCTGACAAGTTGCAGAACTGATTGCTCCGTAGGATAATCTCTGAGCAAGGGTTAGTACCGAAGTCCTGATTAGGGTCACGACGACCATTCCTAGCTGCAATCTTCTGAGCTGCAACACGACTAAACAAACCACGCTCACCTGACTTAGACTCGTACAGCGTCTGCATCTCATTAAGGAAAGCCTCGAAGTCTGGCTTCTCTGTGTACGCTACGCTGTTGTTAGCCAGTCTACGGTGTCCGTCGTTCTCCCACCATGCACCTGACTTAGCCTTAGCCATCCGTCCGTCTGACAAGTTGGAGAGGCTGATTAGTGCTGAGCGTCTAACGCCACCTACAACTACAATGTCTGCAACCTTACACACTACATCGTGACACTCAATGGATGTCAGCTTGCGTCCCTCTGCCTTGCGGAAGACATCAACACAGAAGTGGAACAAGTCGTCCAAAGGTTGCGCCCCTGATGCTCTGCCACCGAATGTCTCTAGTCTTGCACCTGCAGGACGTACACCGGACATATCCCACTTAGGTATCTTACCTGCGTACAGCATAGCGATAAGCTCACGGAACGCTGATGCCCAACCTACCTTACTGTCACCTACTACAATCACACTGTCAGTCTTATGGAAGGACTCTGCGACTACTGGTAGTTTGGTAATGAAGTTACGTTCAACACTGAACCCTACACCAGTACCGCACATAAGCACGTACATAAGCTCGTCAAAGCTACGTGGTGAGTCAATGGCTAGGTAACTACAGTTAAAGCCTGCTACGTTGTCCTTGTCTAAGGCCACACCTGCTGTCATAAGGCAGCGCATTGATGGCATGACCTCTAGGTTGAGGATAGAGTTGTACAGTTTCTTAGCCACCTTGCTGTCAATCTGTCCACGTTCTGTCCAAAAATCGACATATCGTTGTACTGTTTCTTCCCACGTCTCACGACGACCTTCTTCCTTCATCCAACGTGCGTAACGTGACTTGTGTATAAACTGTTGGTACTTATCCATTAATCTTCTTCCCTTGTTGGGTTATAGCCTGCGGCCTTTAAAAAATATTCAAATTGTTCGTACATCTCTGGTAATGAAATGTCTCTGGTGTGTATGACTAAACTAAGTGTGGTGTTTGGAGAAGAGCCTAACTCACAATCATAAGGGTGAGCGATGAACTCGTACCTAACTGGTCTTTGCGGTGTCATCTTGTTTCTTCTCCTTCTCTTGTTTGTCTTTGTTCTTTTTACCGAAGATAGCATCGAAGTTGTTCTCAAACTTCTTCTTGTCAGTAGGTCTGACCCCTGAACCCTTACCACCGTGTGTTGCACCTTTCATTACGACACCTCCTTAATAAGCTTGTTCAAATACCAACCTGCTTTCTCTAAGTCCTCTGAGGCTTTACCTTTGTAGTCGTAGCGCCATAGGTACTTCATGGTGTTGCCCTTTAGGTATCCTTTGAACGCTTCCGATGACATAGACTCTTGGATGGCTTCGATACATTCTATGTTACCAGTGTTGTAGTGTTGTGGGTTATTCACAGGGTCGGGGTCGGGGATTGACGGATACTCTAACTGGTCTTTCCTGAAGTCATGCTTAAACTCTTCGTCTGCCATGGCTTTGTATTTGTCCTGTAGTTTGTTCCACATCTCTGGTGTTGCTTCATTAATACTCATCGCCAAGTACCTCTCTGTGTCTAATCAGTCTATCTTCAAATGCTTCCAACAGTTCCTCACCGTTAATCTCTAGCACTTCCAGTATCATTATCTCGTCGTGGTCACGTAGGAACGCTTCCTTGTATTCTTCAAACGACATCTTTAGCTCCCACATACTCTATTAACTTATCTATTGTCTTAACAGTGTAGCACTTAAAGCCTTGCTTCTCGCACCACTGTCCCATTGTTAGCTTGCTTCCCTTACGTACCTTCTTGGTAGGGTCGGAGAGGACAAACACTAACTCCCATTCTGGCATTGAGTCTCGGATGGCGGTGTACTTTTGTGTGTCGCCTACCCTGAAGTATCCCTTAGCCTCGATTAGTATTGCCTTCTCTTCGTGTACAAAGTCCGGTACGTACTTCCTGTGTATGGTGTAGGGAAGCCTGTATGGTTCGTAAAGAAAGGTATCGTTTAACTTCTCATGTATAGCTGACTCTAAGCCTGACCTGAATTTTAACTTACTCATTTGATTTTCAGCTCCTGTACGTTTGGTTCCTTAACTACCTTACACAAGTACTTAGGCTTGTAGGAGTAGTTAAACAACCTTAGCTCCGGATAACAGTGCTTTTTGTATTGGCAGTAGGAGCAGCCGATTGCTAGTTCCAAGTTACCTGACTTACCATCTGGCTTAGGTTGATGACAGTAGTAGTCAGGCTCTGGCTTTTTTACCATCTCCTTCAGGTGGTCAACTCTTTCAGTTATCGTGCCGTCGAAGTCCATAGCAGCCTTAACCTTGGGGTCAGCCATGTCGTACTTCAGGAACGTAAGGTGTCCGTTAGTCTTGTCCATAGCAAGCCAACCAATCTCCGTCTCTCCCTCTGAGTGAGCGTAGGCTTTAATCTGGTCAACGTAACCAAAGGGGTCGTCATGTAGTAGCTTGCCTTCCTTAAACTTCTTAAAGCCGAAGGCACTGGCTGACTTAACGTCCGTAACTACTCCGTCTATCTTACAGTCCATTGAGCCGCGAATGCCATTCACTTCACACTGCTTCTGCTCGTCTGTGACTGTGTGTCCTGCCATACGTGTTAAGAATAACAGCATCTCTTCAACTAGATGTCCATACATAAACTTAACGTACGTGTGTGGCTCTATCTCTTCCTTCTCAGTACCTGCTACTACATTCCAAAGGTATCGGTCAGTGCGTCCAATGTTAGACAACCTAAGCGTCCGCTTGTCCTGTCGCTTCTCCCTGCCGAACTCAGTACGCATTAGCTCTTTAACACCTTCACCGAACTTCTCAATCTCTGCCTCTACGTCCACGTTAGGGTCAGCGTCCTTAGTCTCCATCATCTTGTAGATGTCTGCTACTACTGTATCAGTCGTTTTCATTGTCTAAGTCCTTGAACGCCTGTATCACATTCATATCAAACAGCTTCTTTAATGGAATCAGGTGCATCCTGCTTGCGTTATTATCGCCACCTGATACTGAGCGGAACTTGTTAGCTGCAATAATCTTCCTCAACACCGTTGTGTCAAAGACTAAGGTGCAGTATTCCTCTTCCCCTACGCACAGGTTGTGGAACCAGTAGTCAGATTCAGTAGCTTCAATGCCTGAAGGCTTACCCCACGACTGGTACTCAATGCAAATGTTACCAGTCTTCTGCCACATATCCTTCTCTGACTTAACTTCTATCTTCTTGTTGGTCATCATCTCGGCAATCTTATCTTCCCTTACTTCACCGTATGCTAAGTCAATGTCAAACTTCTTCCTATCAGCTTTAGTAGGCTTCATGTTATTCCCCGAAGAACGTGAAACAAACAACTGCCCAGAGAATAGCAATACCAAATATGGTACTAATCCAAGGGAACTGCTCAGGTTCTTGTACTTCAACTACCTTCTTATCTATCAACCCCATAGCCATAATAACTGCCTGTAGTCCATGCTGCTTGTACATCTCATGGTAAGGGTGGTTAGGGTTGCCCACTCTAATCTGCTTACCGTTTACTGTGAGTCGTGTTCTGTCTTCTAAATGTCTATTGTAAGCCATTGTCTGTTTCCTCATTAGTGAGTTTCTGACCAGTTGTCGCCAATTTGATACTCTCCTGCGAGAGGGCAGTTAAGTTCGTAGTGCAAGCCTGCGGCTTCAATACTAGCCGTTGCCAGTCTGCCAAACCTTTCTGCGTCCTTTGTTGCGACCTCCGTCTGGATTTCATCGTGGATGTTTCCTATTATCTTATAGTTAATCTTATGTAGGGTAGCGTACTCATCTAGAATGCACAGTGCTTTTTTCATAATGATTGCACCTGCGCTTTGTAAGAGTGAGTTCAATGCCGCGTGTTCGGAACGAATGGAAACTTTCCTTCTATCGAGTCCAAAAACAAAGCCTCTTCCTGCAGCCACAACAACTCGTTCTCGTAATGCTCCAAGAGCAGGCGTATTTTTGAGGAACTTTGCCTTAAGTCGTCTACCATCTCGTGCAGTTCCACCGACGATACTTCCGATTTTCGCATCTCCTGCACCGTACAGAAAAGCGTAGATGAAAGTCTTTGCTTGACTTCGAGTGTCAAGGCCTGCAGCCAACTGGTTTGCCGTGTGAATATCTCCCGTGAGAATTTCATTAGTGTAGTCCTTATCGTTCATGTAGTGTGCAAGCATACGTAACTCTAAGCCGCTTGCGTCCATACCTACCAACTTGTAACCTTCCGGTACAACCCATACTGCACGACACTCTTTACCGTAGGGCGAATAACCTGCCGGAACCTGTCCCATGTTTGGACTGGAGTGTGTCATACGTCCGGTTACTGCTCCGTTGGCATTCACGTAACCATGTACCCTACCGTCATCCTTAACAGCGTCCAACCAACTTTGCACCTGCGCGATACGCTTCTGTATCATCAGGTACTCACCAATAAGCTCCGCTTCCGGTATACCCTTCACCTTGCTAAGAACGCCTTCGTCAACGATTGGCTGCCCTTTGTCAGTGAAAGTCTCTGGTTGCCATCCGAAGTATTTTAGGTAACGTCCTATCTGTTGACGTGAGCCTAAGTTAAACTCTGGATAATCCAGTCTGCTAAATGGTGCTACTGCTATCTCCCATTGGTCACCTAAGAACTTTAAGCCTACTACTGAGTAAGTTCCGTCCTTCTTAACCTTGGGTGTTATCTCTTTAATAAATGTAGGTAGTGGTTTGAACTTCTCGTGTACCTTATCCTCTAAGTCGAACTTCTTTTCCTTCAGTTCTCCTAACAGGTTAAAGGCTGCTCTCTGGTTTAGAAGCCATCCGTTCTCAATCTGCTTGCTAATAATCCTTTGTACCTGACCTTCCAACATAACGCTTTCAGTTCCAAAGCTATTAAGGTCACGAAGTAATCTCTGGTACACCAGTTCATTAACCCTAACATCTTGCTTGCAATACTCCAACATATCCTGCGAAAAATTAAGCCAATCACTGTGTTCTCCTTTCGGTTGATGTAGCAGCTGACCCCAGTTCTCCAAACTATGACCACCCAAGCGCGATGGTTCCGCTAGTCTGGACATAACTAATGTGTCAGTTACTTTGCACTTACTAAAGTCTACCTTTAATAGTCTCTCCAACACTGGTATGTCGTAACCAATGATGTTGTGACCGATAACCTCTAGCTCGTCCTGCTCCTTAACCCAGTCCTTGAAGTTAGGTAGGGTATCCCCTGACCACTCAATGTACTCCTTAGCCTCTCTCTCGTAGGCTATAATGCACCAAACCGTATCAGGGTTTAGGCCATTAGCTTCAATATCAAAGACTATCTGTTTCATTAGAACTCCGAGTCACCTTCAGTGGGGCAGGCTGTTTCAATCATACGGCCTGAGTCCTTATCGTAATAAAGGTAGCAGGCAGCACCTGTAAGTCCAACAAACCTATTCTTCAGTACCCTGACACAAGTAGTGTTGCGTGTCTCTGGGTCTGCGTGTTGTTGGTCTCGCTCTAGTCCAATAACCATATCACTTAACTGTGCGATAGCCGCTGAACCTCGTAGCTCTCCTAAGCTAATCTTACCTCCGTCCTCGTGCGCCTTCTGTCCTGATGGTCGTCTGAGGTGTGACACCAAGAATAACCCGATGCCTGTCTCCTGCACTATCTTACGTAGGTTGGTCATAATGCTGTCGATTGCCTTACGCTCGTCACCGTGGCTCTGGTCACTCACTACGATACTGAGGTGGTCAAGGATAATCCATTTACAGTCTAATCCTTTAGCCATGTACCTGATGCGTCCTAGCAGGTCATCCTCACTGGTACTGCCGAAGTGGTCGAGTAACTGAACACGGCCTAAGCCGAATGTCTTCTCCCAGTATCCTCGTTCCTCTCCTTCCACAAGCGCACCTCTGACCTCCGGTAGGTGTAGCTGTTTGTTAGCCTCAATAGACATAATACCAAGCGTAGTCTTAGGTACGTCTTCCTCCAAGGCTAGGATGCCGATGTTGTCCTCGGTTTGCTGTAGCAGGTAATGCTCTAACTCTCTCATTATCTGTGACTTGCCCATGCCTGAGCCTGAGGTTATCGTCACTAGCTCCTTACGTCTAAAGCCGTGGGTGTAATCATTGAGACAAGTCCAAGGATACGGAATGGACTTCACGTCCTTCTGTTCCTGTAGCATATCCCATGTATCCAACCCTGAGACAATACCGTCAGGCCTGTAGGCTTTAGCGTCCCACCAAGCGTCAGTAAAGTCTCTGACCTTGTTAGCCTTCAACATATCCCCTGCGTCCTTCAAGGGCAGAACTACGTTCTTAGCTTTGTTAGGTGTGAACAAACCAAGCACTGACTGAGCTGCCTCCTGTCCTGCCTTATCATTATCAAAACAGATAATAATGTTATCAAAGGTTTCTAACCAGTCTAAGTTGGCTTTGATGTCCTTAGCTGCTGCCGCTGCGCCTGACCTAATAGACACTACAGGCCATTTGCCGTCGAACATCTCACTAACTGCTAAGGCATCCGCTTCACCTTCCGTGATGGTGATGTACTTCCCACCGTCCCTGCTTGCCTGCTGTCCAAACAATCCTACGTTGTCAAAGTTACCAGTGGCGTAGAATCCTTTAGTTTCTACCTGCCTGACCTTTGACCCTGTAGGCTTGTTACTGTCCTTATCGTAGTAAGGGTAGTGGTGTTTTACTATCTTACCTTCCGGAGAGAACTCAACTGTTACACCAAACTTCTGTGCAATCTTCTGTGATATTCTCCTGTCCGGTATTGCTGCTATAACTCCTGTCATCTCATACGCTCTGGTTGGTTGACTTGGAGCAAAGTCTGAGGCAGTTCCGTTGCCTCTCTCTCTGTGTCCGCATCCCGCTGTGAAGCAGTGTGCGTGACCATCTGAGTACCTTGCTAGATTGTTGCCTGAGCCACATGACGGACATGGCTCATGCTTTAGAAAGGTTGACTCTGTTTTCATTAGAAGTCGGCTACCTCTTCCTGCTCAGCTACTTCCAACACCTTGACCTTATTAAGGTAGGTGCTAGTGCCGTGTACTGGATGTGGTGCGCCTTCCTGCCACAAGATACGAACCTTAGAGCCTCGCGGTACTCGACCTGCAAATGGTGTGCCGTCCGCATTCAGGATACCGACCTCAAACTTACTGGCAAACTTACGTTGCTTTGTTCCTTCGTACTCGCGTAGTTTGACACCCAAGGAGTCCAAGCTATCCGCATCACCTTCATCTAAAGACAACACCAAGGAGTATTTACCTGTGGACTGTCCGTTGTACATCTCATGCTCAGTTAAGTTCTCAAATGCTACTGTACCTTCTAATACCTGACTCATATCGTTTCTCTCTATGTTATTGTTGCTGAATTATACTTTAGTTTACCTTAGTAAGCTGCTACTGCACTAACTAAATAACTTACTATAGTAATATTATATCATTAATTGTTACTGATGTCAAACCCTAATTCACTTAAATCCAATACTTCTTCTACTTCACTGTCTCTTACTGCTCTTTCACTCTCAACCATGCACTCGTAGCATAAATCTAAATGCTCCCCAGTGTTGTAGTCAATCCTCTTTAACTCTGATTCAGTCATAATAGCGTCACACGCTTTGCATCTACTCACTTTGTATGCACTCCTATAGTGTCATAATGTACCTTCTCGAAGTCGCTACGCGCCATGGTGTACAGGTCGTGCTGTATGTGCTGTTTAGCGGCCTGTTGCATCTCTGCTACGCTCATAGCGTACAATAGGTACTCCGTTACTTCGTCGACTCTAACGTGGTCGTCATTACTAATCCAGTCGTTCTGCTCGTATCCAATCAGTTGTTCTTTAATCTTGCTCATTGTCCCAATGCTCCATAGTTTCTTTGATGCCATAGCCTAGGCATAGGATTATACCTGTTAAAAATATTGTCAATATCATTCGTCTACCTCCGTCCATACGTTGCCTAGTGTAACAATAAAGAAGGGCAATAGCAATACCAATCCATCGAAAGCCATAGTGCCTAACTCTCCGTCCTTTACTGTCCATACTGGTCGGCTCTCTACGCTCTCTATGTCTAACCCAATGCCGAACCGTGGTTCTACGTTTAAAAACATACCTGCTATATTAAACTGCATCTGTAATTCTCCCGCTGTCGTCCACTAAATCCTTCACGAATAAACCGTCCACCATTTTTCCTGTGCGGTACTTAATATCATTATAGGCTACGTTCATACAGTCCGTCAATGTTAAGTTGTGTCGCTCGCATAGATTAATCAGCACTACCAAGATGTCGCCTACGTCATCGCTAAAGTCTTGACTGTGTTCTATGTTGACCCGTAGCTCTTCTACCTCTTCTAGCAGCTTCTCGAACTGTTGGTGGTCTGTACTGCCCTCAATCAGGTTGCGTGCGTTGTGCCAGTCGATAATCTGTTGCTCTAATCTGTAATACGTTGTCATTATGCTGTTTCCTCTGGTCTATAGTTTACCTGCTCTTTAATATCGTTTATAACCTGCTGCAATTCCGTTAGGCTCTGACCTAACTCTTCTATGGTCTCCGCTAGTAGGTCGTTCTCTGTAGTATTATCTGTAATCATTTTAAACCTCTCTATCTTTCAATATAAATTTATATATGTAGAAGTCCATACAGTCGTCCAACGTCTCTGCGGCCTCAATATCCTCAGCATCTGGCGAAAAATTAGCAAACTTTAACAGTCTATCTATCTTTTCCTGCGTGGCCGCTACTATGGCCTTTAAAGTCTCGCGCCGGTCAATGTGCGCCTGTAGTGCCAACTCTCTCTCTTCCGCGTCCGATAGTCCGTCAAAATGTGGGTCTCTTGCATCCTCTTCACTTACTCCGCATCTATAATCGTTCATTTTTTTTCCCCGTATCCTTTTAAAGTACAATCAACACATATTTCAACTTTTGAGCCTGTATGATAACCCATTGGTTTCCCGCAGTCAAGACATTTTACAAGTATGTGACTTCTCCAATTCCCTACGCTATTCTCTTTATCTGACATTATAAATCCGCCCATAGTCGGTTAAAATGTTTCTCATTGTCTAAGCGTAACCGCTCCAAACGTTCTACCAGTGTATCAGAATGCTTTGACTCTGTAAATATAATATCAGTAACTAATTTATCATGCTCTTTTTTAAACTCTGCGTAAGTCATACCGTAAATCCTCATATAATCAATTCTAAGCCCTTTTAACAGGGTAACCCATGCTACCCTATAGGCTAACCATTAAACCGCTGTAAATGCTCTGTAGGCTTGTATCAATACCGCGGTAACTAAACCACCACCTACCATACCCGCACAAAATAACAGCACTAAGTCTATAATTCTACTGTACTTGTAATTTTTCATTTTATAAAACCCCTACTATTTTTTTAATATCCTCAATTGGCTTTCCAGTCATTACAGATAATTGATAGACTGTAACTCCGCTACCTTCAAAATATGCACGTAAATCAGCATCTGATAACATAAACACTGTATAACCTCCTACTAGAATAACATTATATAAACGAGCGCAGTATACATAAATTTAGCTGTTACTGCCGCCCCTAGTATTACAACCGACCAACCGAACACCTCGACGGCTAGGTTATTGCGCGCCTCTCGACGCGCCTCTCTTCGTACTTGTCTACGCTTTGCACTGTTCATATTATGCCACCTCACTTTGTTTGATTGATACCACCGCGTTGAATACGGCGGTTTTAAATTCTGCTGATTCGTTTACCAGATGCCGCGCCTGTAACATCTCGCGCACGTCTGCCCAGTCTGCCGAATTGTCCGCTATAAATTTGCCCTCTTGATGGGCTGTAAAACCATTACTAGTCATCTTATACCACCTCTTTTATTGAATGCCTGATTATAAGTTGATAGCCGCTATGCTGTCAATATGTTTTATCATCTTTTTACCGTGGGCAGGATACGCCACTACAGCAACATCTTTAGACCAACACAGTCGGCACGTCTTGCACTTGCCGCCACGGTCGTACGCTTCGCATACTGACATAGAGGGGAGACTATGAGAAACAGTGGGTATGATAGTCGAGCTATTGGCCGCGCCTTCGACTATCTCACCTGTAACGCTGTCACTAGATAGACGAACTACCACGTTCGGTAATTCATTCATAGAGTCGAGGACTGGCACGAACTTGTCGAACTTGTGCATTCTAGTCGGTAGCCAGTGGTTACACCACGGAGTGCGCTGCATAACTTCGAGTATCTTTTGCGCTAGTCCTATGTGATAGACGTCGCCACTGTCGAACCATCTAAAATATCTGTCATTGTCCAGTTCTGCTACCATAACGTCAGTCCAGTCGGACGCTTGCCAGTCTACCTTATTATGCGCTCTCGGCTCTTTAACGTTCGGCATAGCATAGAACCCTGTCGTAGCATAGCAACCCTTACAGGCGTCGACTAGCTCGCCCTCTGACATACTAGCGGGGCAAGTGTCGAGAGCTTCGAGAGACCACGAACGGCACGGCATTTTGCTAGGCTTACTGAATCGTGGTTTAGCGTTTAACTGTGTCATATTGTTCTACCTGTAGTGATTGCTAGTTATTTTGAGTATACCGGCTATTATATACACCGGCATAGTTAAATCAACTATTTATTTTAACTTTCTACTGGTGGGATATAGCGTTCGCCCCTTTGTTTTAAAGCCATACCCGCATAGTGTATTGTATCCGCGTACTCACCGCACTTAGGATTTTCAGGCATTGCCACCATCGCCCGTTTACAGTCTAAAATCATATAGCACAGCGCATCACTATTTACGTCCAATAGGCGCTCAATTGTCTCACTGTGCCATCTTCCCGAACCATCGTTATATTCTGCCATCTCAATCACCTCTTAGGTTTGCCCCTTGCGGGGCGTTTGGTTTATTTCCAATCTTCAATTTTATAAGTTACTAGGATTTTACGCTTATTGCCGCCGCTTGTCCAGTCCTCTAATACTCCGTCCCGCATTGCTGCAACGTGTCCTCTAACTAAGAACATATAACGTCCAGTCTTGGGGGCGTGTCGCTCACTAGTTGTCAGTGTCGCTCCAAAGTTATCCACTGGTGTCATCTTCTTTCCACCTAGTGCCATCATACTGTGAATCATTGCTAGGCTTGAACCCTTGCGGTGTTTGCGTCCCGCTTTCTTACTAAAGCTCAGCGCCTTGCCAAAGGATATATCACAGGCAACCGCTGTAGCTATCACTGCGCAAAAGCCGGTATCTGAATAATACCGCTGGCCTACCTTGTGCAATTCCTCATAGGAGTGTTTAAAATGCTTCATTGTTTGACCCTTTTAGTTATTCATTAAAAGACACTGTAACCAATGCCCTTTAAAGAATAACCCGTGATTGCGGTGGTTTTAACGCCCTACACCATACCCCGAAAGGTTTTCTAGGCTAACCCGTTGCAACTTAGGTTATTCAATAATGCCCGCTTAGGATAGGTATCTGCTCAGCTATTGCCACGGCTTACAAGCCTGAGATTCAACCCGCTATTGCGGGGAGCTTAGGGGACTGTCCTCCTCGTCTTCAGCCTATAAGCCACCGTGGTGACTGCTGAAGCTAGGTATCAATCTGAGAGGCCGTTCCCCCCTTGCTTGCCGTCTATTATACAGATGTTATCCATAGGTGCAACCCCTTATTTCAATTTATTTTCACGGTTAAAGGAGAGGGCGGGCGCGTGCGAATACCACAAACATACAACCCGTGTCAACTATTATTATCCCCGTGAATGCCTAGCATAGTTGGTTACTATTGTCAATTGTTGTGGCCAATAGGTACCCGCTAGCACACTCACCCCCGTGCTGTCAAGGGTTTACTAATGTTTTCCCGTGACTACTATCGACTACTTGGTCACCATTAGATTTGACATCAGGCTGCCGGTATGCTAGAGATTTACAAGGGGGCGGGGGGGCGCGTGGGATGCGCAGGATTGTCACGGTAACCGCTCAGATACAAAAAAGAGTGAAAAGTCAATAAAAAGACAATACAAAAGGTTACCAAAAGTAACATTAAAGGTAAGTATCTCATGTATACATAAGTAAGCCTAAGTCATTGATTTTATTGGGCAAAAGCGGGTACGTGCGGGTACTAAGGTAATTACTTTAATGCTTTTACTAAATTAGTTAAAATAAAGCTTGACATTTGCCTAAGAATATGTTATAATAATACTATAGTATAGTTTAATTTACTAAAGAAAAGCTCCTACAGCAACTACTAAGGAAACATACTAAGGTATACTTAAGTATACTAAGGTAAAGGCTTAATGTTTGTAGAAGGAGTATTTACTAAGGAACACCAAAGAATACTTAAGTATACTAAGGAGTAGTTTTTTGTCAGATTTAAAAAACGACGATGTCAAGGATAAACCTAAGCGCAGAGGGAGGCCACCTAAGTCAGAGATGGTCAACCGTAAGCGTGGCACAGTAGGAACCCGTGGTCGTCCCAAAGGTGATGCAGCTATCATCAACGAATATAAGACTAGGATGCTAACGTCCCCTAAGTCAGCCAGAGTGTTGGAGTCTATCTTTGATGCAGCTCTTAACGATGACCATAAGAATCAGGCAGCGGCTTGGAAGCTAGTCATAGATAGAGTCCTCCCTGCAAGCTACTTTGATAAGGACAAGGCAGGAGGAAGTAAAGGTGGAATCAACATCTCGATTACCGGAGTGGGCGGAGAGACTACTGTCATCTCCGAAAGCAGTAACGAAGAGCAAGCTGAAGATGGAGAGTTCATTGACATATAATCCCAAGTACTTCGCCCTGAGCGAGTTCAACTGTCAAGAGACGGATGAGAATGAAATGCAGGATGAGTTCCTAAAGAAGCTCGACCACTTACGGGAAGCCTGCGGGTTTCCTTTTGTCATAACTAGCGGATACCGCAGTACGAATCATTCAAACGAGAGAAATAAAGCAAATGGTGGTGGGACGCATACTCAAGGCATTGCAGCGGACATTAGGGCATTGTCAGGAGCAGAAAGATATACCATCGTCAAACACGCACTCGCCCTTGGGTTTACAGGAGTGGGAGTGGCTAAGTCTTTCGTTCATGTTGATATTCGCACTTCAGTTCCTGTAATCTGGACATACTAATAATGAGAAAATTTACTGTAGGTAGAGCATTAGTAGCTAACACAGAGACTACTTTGTTTACTGTCCCCAAGGGGATGCACTGTGACATCAAACTAATCCATATGTCCAACAACGGAAGTAACAACATAGCAGGAAGTGTGAAGTGGCACGACAATAGTCAGAGCGTTGACGTACCTTTCCTTAACGGAGCTTCATTTAGTACGGGAGAAACAAAGTCCTTTGACCAGTTAGATTTTGTCCTTACAGAGAATGACCAGATTAAAGCCTTAGCATCAGGAAATAATATGTCCGTTATAGTCACCTTTGAGATGTATCCTGCTATTGCATCCATGAACAACTTTGTATAACCATGACTGACTTAAAAGTAGAACTATTGCCATGGCAGCAGGAAGTATGGGCGGACAATAAGCGTTTCCAAGTCATAGCAGCAGGACGACGAACAGGTAAGTCCAGACTAGCAGCGTGGAAGTTAATCATTGAAGCCTTGGGTACGACTAAGGGTCATGTCTTCTACGTAGCACCTACACAGGGGCAGGCTAGGGACATTATGTGGCAGTCCTTGCTAGAGATTGGCTCACCTGTCATTGCGTCCAGTCACGTCAACAACCTACAACTTAAACTGGTGAATGGTGCTACAATCGCACTCAAAGGTGCTGACAGGCCTGAAACCATGCGTGGTGTCTCCCTTAAGTTCCTAGTAATGGATGAGTACGCAGATATGAAGCCGGAGGTGTGGGAGCAAATCCTACGCCCTGCTCTCGCTGACCAAAAGGGTTCAGCCATGTTTATCGGTACACCAATGGGACGTAATCACTTCTACGACCTCCATCAGTACGCTAACATAGCTAACGACCCTGATTGGGCAGGATACCACTTCACTAGCTTTGATAACCCTCTAATCGACCCTGAGGAGATTGATGCGGCTAAGAAGTCCATGTCTGCCTTCTCCTTCCGACAGGAGTTCATGGCATCCTTTGAGGCAGCCGGTGGTGAACTCTTTAAGGAGGAACACGTTAAGTTCTGTGAGGAAGAACCTGATGAAGGTCAGTTCTATATAGCAGTCGATTTGGCAGGATTCGCAGAAGTTGAAAAAGCTACAACTAAAACAAACAGACTTGACCAAACGGCAATTGCGGTGGTTAAAGCAGGTACGGAAGGTTGGTGGGTCGCAGACATCATCCACGGTAGATGGGGAGTCGAAAAGACAGCAAGGAAAATCTTCGAGGCCGTCAGGGACTACCAACCAGTCGCAGTAGGGATTGAGAAAGGTGCATTGAAGAATGCTGTCTACCCCTACTTGAATGACATAATGAAAAAGAATCAAAGGTTCTTCCGTATCGAGGAGCTTACCCACGGTAACAAACGTAAGATTGACCGTATCGTGTGGGCCTTACAAGGTCGCTTTGAACACGGCAAGATTAAACTTAACAAGGGTGAATGGAATGCTCCTTTCCTAGATGAGCTGTTCCAGTTCCCTAATAAACTAGTACATGATGATTTAATTGATGCGTTGGCATACATTGACCAGTTGGCTCAGGTTGCTTACGCTATCGACTACGAGGAAGAAGAATATGAACTCACTGACTTTTATGCAGGGTATTAACTATGTTTGACAATCAAGACGATGATTACAGCTTTGAATCCCTAGAGGGGTGGGTAGACAACAAATGTCAAGACTGGCGTGACCATTTTGAAGCCAACTACTCCGAGAAGTTTGATGAGTACTACCGCCTATGGCGTGGACACTGGGCATCAGAGGACAAAACACGTCAATCTGAGCGTTCTAAGATTATTTCTCCTGCTTTACAACAAGCTGTGGAGTCATCCGTAGCAGAACTGGAAGAAGCGACCTTTGGACGTGGAAAATGGTTCGACATTCGTGATGATGCTGCTGATACAGAAACTGCTGACATTATGATGTTGCGTAATGGCCTAGAAGCCGACTTTAAACGCAACATGATACGTAAAAATGTAGCTGAATGTTTGATTAATGCTGCTGTTTTTGGCACTGGTATTGGTGAAATTGAGCTAACTACCGAAAAAGAGATGAAACCTGCTACACAGCCTGTCATGGGTGGTGAATTAACAGCAGTTGGTGTCACAATTGAGGACAGAACCTGCGTTAAGCTGAATCCTGTCATGCCTCAGAACTTCCTTATTGACCCTGTAGCGACTTCCGTTGAAAGTGCGCTAGGTGTGGCTATTGATGAGTTTGTTTCCAAGCACGTTGTAACACAGTTACAGGAAGAGGGTGTCTATCGTGAGGCTGACGTAGGTACTGCGGCTCCAGACTTTGACATTGAGCCTGACCACGACATTACTACTGTCTATGACGACGATAAAGTACGTCTTACTAAGTACTACGGTTTAGTTCCTCGTCACTTGCTTGAAGAAGCACAGGCTGACCCCGATGCAGAGGAAGAAGCAGTAACCTTGACTGAGGAAGAGGAAGGAGACGACAGCTACTACGTTGAAGCTATTGTTGTTATCGCTGATGGTGGTACTTTACTTAAAGCTGAAGTTAATCCTTACATGATGGGTGACCGTCCTATCGTAGCATTCCCTTGGGATGTCGTTCCTAGCCGTTTCTGGGGCCGAGGAGTATGTGAGAAAGGGTATAACTCTCAGAAGGCGTTAGACGCAGAACTACGCGCTCGTATTGATGCCTTAGCACTAACTGTACACCCTATGCTTGCAATGGACGCTTCTCGTATGCCTAGAGGCTCTAAGCCAGAGGTACGTGCAGGTAAGGTTATTCTTACTAACGGTAATCCTGCTGAAGTTTTACAGCCATTTAACTTTGGTCAGGTAAGTCAGATTACCTTTACTCAGGCAGCAGAGCTACAACGCATGGTACAGACTGCTACAGGCGCTATAGACTCAGCGGGTATCGCAGGCTCTGTAAACGGAGAAAGTACAGCAGCAGGCATCTCCATGGGTTTAGGAGCTATCATTAAGCGTCACAAGCGCACTTTGATTAACTTCCAAGAGTCCTTTGTCATACCGTTTATTACTAAGGCAGCTCATCGCTATATGCAGTTTGAGCCTGAGAAGTTCCCAGTAGCTGACTACAAGTTTGAAGTATCTAGCTCTCTAGGCGTTATTGCCCGTGAGTACGAAGTTACACAGCTTGTACAGCTCCTACAGACTATGTCACCGGAAACACCGATGTACCCTGAGCTAATTAAGTCCATTGTGGACAACATGAGCCTAGCTAACCGTGAAGAACTGATTGCCAAGCTCGACCAAGCTAATCAGCCTAATCCAGAAGCACAGAAGGCACAGCAAGCGGCTCAAGCACAGCAAGCTGAGTTCCAAACGTCACAGACTAATGCTCTTAATGGACAGGCTAAAGAGTCCGAAGCACGAGCTGCTAAAGCTATGGCTGAAGCACAGGCCGTACCACAGGAGCTTGAGATTGACCGTATTAAGGCTGTTACAGCTAACCTACAGGCAGGAGACGCAGACGACAAAGAGTTTGAGAAACGATTACGTATCTCTGACCAAATGTTAAAGGAACGTCAAATAGCTTCTAAAGAAGGAGCGGTTCAGCAGAGAGCGCCTCAAGCACAACCGAGACCTCAAGCGCAGCCACAACCACAACCACCAATGATGCAACCTCCACAAGGACAATTGCCACAATGATTTCACAACACCAGTTTAACAACGTACTAAAAGAACTTAACGCTTCCTTTGCGACCTTAGCTGAAAGGATTGAGAAACTAGAGAAAAAAGAGGAAGTAAGGAATGGCGACACCAAGAAAGGGAAAAGCAAAGGTTAAGGTCACTTCCTCTGGTAAGAAAGTTTCCTACGGACAGGCAGGCAAAGCTAAGGACGGAGGTTCCCGTGTAAGAGCGGGGACTTCCAAAGGCGACAGCTACTGTGCCAGAAGTCTAGGCATTAAGAAAGGCTTACCTAAGAAGAAGCAGAACGACCCTAATACACCTAACAACTTATCACGTAAGCGTTGGAAATGTTCTGGCGCTAAGTCTAAGAGGAAGTAGTTATGATGAAGAAAGGCGGATGTAAAAAGAAAACAAAGTCTTGTCCTGCTAAACCTAAGCGTGGCGGACGTGCAGCTAAGAACAAAAAGAACAAGATGACAGTAGGTAGCTACAAATAAGTAAAATAAAGCTTGACTTTTGATTAAAAGTATGTTATAATAATACTATAGTATACTTTAATGTTTACTTATTTACTACTTGGGTATACTTATAGATATACTCCTACTTATAACAAACTGTCCTTTAGAAGGAGAAACAGTTAAATGATTGAAGAAACAAACAAAGAATTAGAACAATACTACGAAGAAATGCTTTCTATGTTCCGTACAGATGGTTGGAAGACACTGACTGAGGACTTAGAAACAAATGCTAAAGGTATTGATTCAGTTGAAGCATCGAAGAATGAACAAGACCTCTTCTTTAGGAAGGGACAACTCTATGTCATTGCTACGTTGCTAAACCTAGAAGAGCAAGTCCGTAACGCATACGACGACTTAGGCACAGAGTAGTGCCTTTGTTCGACTTTAAATGTGAAGCAGGACATACTGAGGAACGATTCGTCAGTAGCGACACTAGAGAGGTAGTCTGCAACGAATGTGGACTATCGGCAGTAAAGCAGCTAAACTCTTTCGGGACTTGGACTGATAAGCACAACGGTGTCAATACCGACGCTTGGTGTAAGAAACGAGAGCAGAAGCTGAAACAAGAACGCAAGGCAAATTCATAATGGTGTATGAACCCTCGCATAATAACCACCTCCATAATACTAAAAGGTACGGAGTTTAATAATGGCAGCAAACATTATAGAAGATGAGCGTCTAGACGACGACAAAGAACTTGACAACATCAACGACCTTCAAACGGAAGCTCCGCAAGAGCCAACACCGACTGAAGACGATGTCCCCGAGAAGTACAAAGGAAAGTCAACCGCAGAGATTGTAAGGATGCACCAAGAAGCTGAGAAGCTCCTAGGAAAGCAAAGCGGAGAAGTAGGGGAGTTACGTTCCGTAGTCGATAGTTATATACAGACACAACTCGATTCGACACCACCACCAACACAAGAAACTGAAGCTGAAGATATTGATTTCTTTTCCGACCCCGACAAGGCAGTCGAAAGAGCTATTGCTAATCACCCTTCAATTAAGAAGGCAGAGGCAGCTAATCTAAACAACCAACGACAGACCGCACAAAGTAAGTTACAGTCACGTCATCCCGACATGAATGAAATTGTACAGGACGGTAAGTTTGTTGATTGGATTAAATCCTCTAAGATTCGCACACAGCTCTTTGCTCAGGCAGACAGACAGTACGACTACGATGCCGCAGACGAACTCTTTACCAACTGGAAAGAACGTAAAGGTGTAGTAGCTCAAGCTGCTTCTACTGAGAAGGACACACGGAAAGCCGCTGTTAAATCCGCCTCAACAGGCACCGCTAGAGGAACTGGCGAACAGCGAGCGAAGAAAGTATATCGACGCTCAGACATTATTAAGCTAATGAAAACCGACCCCGACCGGTATATGTCTTTGTCTGATGAAATCACACAAGCATATGCAGAAGGAAGGGTTAGGTAAAAACCTAAACTTTTTTTATAAGGAATATTATTATGCCAGCAGGCGCATATCCACAAGCAAACGCAATCGTAGACAACACCTCAGCAGCTTCGTTCATCCCTAAACTATGGAGTGACGAGATTCGCGCTGCATATGAGAAGAGCCTAGTTATCGCCCCTAAAGTCAAGAAACTTTCTATGACTGGCAAGAAAGGCGACACAGTAAACATTCCTGCTCCTATCCGTGGCGTTGCCGCAGAGAAAGCAGAAAACATTGCTGTTACCATCCAGAACAACGTAGAAGGTAACGTAGCAGTAGCCATCGACAAGCACTACGAGTACTCTCGTATGATTGAAGATATTACTGAGACTCAGGCTTTGTCTTCTCTTCGTCAGTTCTACACCAGTGACGCAGGTTACGCCCTAGCTCGTCAGATTGACACTGACATCATGGACTTGGGTAAGTCACTTGGTGATGGCGATGGCTCTTCTTGGGTCAACAGTGCTTCTTTCCAAGTAGCATCAGGCGGTGGTTTGGAAGCATACGCAGCAGGCGGTGTTGACACAGCGTTTACCGACGAAGCTTTCCGTGCTTTGATTCAGAAGATGGATGACGCAGACGTTCCTATGGACGACCGTTGTTTCGTAATTCCACCTTCAGTACGTAACTCTATCATGGGACTTGAGCGTTATGTTTCCAGTGACTTCACTGGCGGACAGACTGTTCAAAACGGCCTCATCGGTAACCTGTACGGTATCGACGTAATGGTATCTACTAACGTAGCTACTCCAGAGACAGGTGTTCGTGCTGCTCAGTTGATTCACAAGGATACTTACATCCTTGCGGAACAGCAGGGCATTCGTTCACAGACTCAGTACAAGCAGGAGTTCCTTGCGAACCTGTACACTGCTGACACTCTGTACGGTGTTAAGACTTTCCGTCCAGACGCAGGCTTCGTACTTAACGTAGCAGGCTAAGTAACAAACTGGGGGCATCCATAAGGGTGCCTCCTTTTACTTTCGGGCCATAGCGCCTTTCTATCTTTACATAGGAAAATTATTATGTCTACTTTGACAATTGATGCAAACGCAAAACCAATTCAAGTTCTCCGTCCCACTACTGTTTCTAAAGTATCCACTTCAGGCACTGCTGCCTCCGCTACTGCTATTGCTGCCGGTATTCGTGTAGCTCGCATCGTAAGCGACTCTGACTGCTTCTATAGCGTCACAGGCACAGCCACTACTTCTTCTTCATATCTTCCTGCAAACGCTATTGAGTACGTCCATGTATTCACAGGGGATACTGTTTCTGTTATCCTAGCTTCCGGTACTGGTTCCGCCTACATAACCTCAATGGTGTAAGCCATGTATGGATTAGGTGTAAACAGACTAGGCGTTACAAACGCACGTGGTGGTTTTACCCCTCTCGCCCTTTTCGCTTCCGGTGAAGAGGGTGTTTGGTATGACCCTTCCGATTTATCAACAGTGTTTCAACAAGACGGAACTACCGCTACTGTGCCTTGGACATCAGGTGATATTCTTGATGCTAACCGTGTAGGTAAACTGGTAGATAAGTCGGGCAATGGAAACGATGCAATTCAAACTACTTTGGCTAAATGTCCTGCCTTGAAGCTAGTAGGCGGCCTATACTTCTTAGAGTTTGATGGCGTTGATGACGGACTGCAATCGGCAGCTATTGACTTTACCGGCACTGATAATATGACCGTGTTTGCAGGCGCTAGGAAAGAAGCCGATGAAGTAGCCGTTGTAGCAGAACTATCAGCAAACCTAGGTAATAATGACGGTGCATTTAGACTGGCCGCTATTGGTGGTAACATCTGGAGATGGTCATCTAAAGGTACTTCTGTAGTAAATGCTAACTCTAACGAATACACTCCTCCAGTTACAAGCGTATTGACAGGTCTGAGTGATATTAGTGATGACGTTAATACACTTCGAGTTGACGGTGTTCAGAAAAGCTCGCCTACTGCTAACCAAGGAACAGGCAACTACGGCAACCATGCTTTAAATGTAGGTGCTAGAAATAATGCTACAAGCCTCTATTTAGATGGAAAAATCTACGGTATGATTGTTAGAGGAAGCTTGTCTAGCGCTGACGATATTGCCTCGACTGAAACGTATATTGCAGGTAAAACAGGAGTAACCCTCTAATGAGTGTGTTCGCCACTATAGTCGTAACTAACGGCAACAAAGAACTTGCTCAGGCTTTAACATCTACAGATATGTTTACAACTGAGTTTAAAAAAGGTCTTAGAAAGTACTGGGTAAGTTCAGGTAACTTCCCGCAAGACTACTACGCTTCTCTTGTTGATAGCGATTTGGTTTACCGTTCTCTTACAGACCAGAGCGTAAAACCTATTACAGGCTTAGCCGCCCTTGGCTTTAGTAAAGTAATCACTGAGGAGGACTAATGCCTACTAATTTAATTACAAAACTAAGCACCGTAGCCGGTACAGTACCTACTACTAGCAATCTAACGGTAGGCGAGTTAGCGATAAACGTTACAGATAACATCTTGTATTCACGGGACAACGCTAACAATATTATTAAAGTTTCTGAGACAACAGGATTGACAAGCATTAAAGCATTTGGCGCTGTGGGTGACGGCACAACAAGTGACACTGTTGCAGTAACTGCTGCTATAAACTCAGGTAAGTCTTTGTACGTTCCTGATGGAGTATTCTATCTTCCTAACTGGGTAGCTCCTGTACTTACAACTCCTCTTAAAATACACGGGACAGGTACGCTTAAAGGTAACAATAAAGCTAACTCTTTTGTTAAGCCTTTTTCTTCTGTAGAGATTACAGGCATTACTTTTGAGCAGCTTAACTATCTTTTCTTTAATGAATTTGAAGACTCAGGCACTGTTGATAGGTTTTCGTTTGACAACGTAACTATTAAAGACTGTGGAGGCGGCATTTCTCTTGAGCGCCCTGTAAACTCTTTCAGCATACAGAACTGTGTGTTTGATACTATTACAGTTAACAAGCCTGTTCGTGTAGGTTTGAACAATTTAAGCGCACAAGACACTTGGAAAAACTTTACAATTACAGGCAACACATTTAGAAACATAAGCACTGTTTCAGGTACTGACTGTAACGTACTTCTTATCTATGGCAGGAACGCTGTTATTTCTAACAATACGTTTGAAACCATAGGTGCGGAAGGTACTTTTGAGCTTTTCAGTGGTGATGGTAGTGACAAGACATTTACTGTGGAAGAAGACAACCTTAATGAAGGGCAGTGTACCCTGTACCTTATAATTAATGGCGTAGATGTTGAGCAGATAAATACTGACGAGAATGTTCTTTGGACTCTTGATGGAACTACCCTTACGTTTACTACTGCTCCTCCTGTAGGAACTAACAATATTAAGTTTTATTACTCAGGGGAATCAGCGGCTATCTACACTAAGGCTCGCTTTGCTACAATCACAGGCAACACAATTTCGGGTATGGGTAAACTTCCCAATGGCAGCACTACACTGAATGTAAACCAAATCTATGGCATTAACGTCAAGGGTAGAGGCCGTGGCGATGATGGGAAAGTGAACGGATTTAACGTAACTGTTACTGGTAATACATTGGAAGGTGTAAATGGTGTAGGCTCAGGCATTCGTATACAAAATGATTGCGTTAATGTAACTGGCAACAACATTGAAAGATTCCGTTTCGGTATTAACGGCAATACAGCAATACATGACGATAGCAACATTACTAGCAACAACATATATCACTGTCAGCAATATGCCATTAACGTCATTCAGAGTGGTGTGAACTGTATTGTACAAGGCAACAATATCACAGGTGTAGATGTAGGCAGTGGAGTGTATGAGCCTCTTGCGGCTATTAGAGTGCGAGCGCATTATGATACTAAGAACTACAACATCTCCAACAACGCTATATCTGGCTGCAAAAAGGGCATTCAGTTAAGCAGTACCGCTGAATCTCGAACTGATTGGACTGCCAGTACCGCTTTTGCTGTAGGAGCTAAGGTTGTAAACAACAGCATCAATTATAAGTGTACAACAGCAGGAACGTCTGCCTCTAGTGGCGGCCCTACTGGAACAGGAAGTGCAATTACAGACGGCTCAGTTGTTTGGCAGTATATAATCAGTGCGGCTGAGTTAAGCAATGTATTAATTTCAAACAATGTTTTAGATACCGTTACTAACAATGGCATTGAGTTCGCATCTTGCAATACTATTACATTGGATAACAATCAGTATGTAGGCGAGGTTGCTAATACTTTTATTCGACCTGTCAATCCTAACCAGAATGTTACAATAAGAGACAGTCGTACAAAGTCTTTCAACACTGGAACATTGCAAACAATTCAAACTTGGAACACAAGTATTGTTGACCAAGTTGTTAGGATAACAGCTTCCGTTACAGGCAAGCAAGGTGACGCTGAGTTTGCGGCTTATAAGATTACAGGTTTGTTTAAGGTAGTCAGTGGTACACTCACGCAAGTAGGCAGTACAATAACTGAGTACGCTATTACAAGCAGTGGAGCTGCGTCTTGGGATGTGCCAATGTTTACTTTAAGTGCTGACGATGTGTATCTCAGAGTGAGAGGAACGCAGGTTACAGATACCCCTACGCAATGGTCAGCTAAAACAGAATACGTGTCCACTACAGACGCATTACTTTAATAGGAGGGCATTGTGCCTACTAACTTAATTACAAAACATAGTACAACAGCCGGTAATGCTCCTAACCCTAGCGAGTTAGAACTGGCGGAACTTGCTGTAAACGTTACTGACCATAAACTATACAGTAAAAACAACTCAGGTGTGGTTATACTCCTATCTGAAGACACTTCCCTGTTAAATGTAAAAGTCTACGGTGCTAAGGGCGATGGAGTTACTGACGACACTGTAGCTATCAAGGCGTGTACGGATGCTGCTATTCTTGCAAACAAAGGAGTGTACCTACCCGCAGGAAATTACATAGTTACAGGTAACGTTTATGACTACGATAAGTTAGCAGACGGTGGCCGAAGCGTACGGTTTATAGGAGAAGGACGAGGTAAGTCAGTATTGCTTGTCAGCGGTGCTGTCGATTACTTGTTTAAAGCCTACGGAGACACTACTTCCTACGGTAACAGTTCACACCCATCAGGTTTTCTTTTCAAAGGGTTTACTGTATCAGGTGATTACACTAATACTCAAAACATATTTGACTTGGCAATGCTCAGTTACTTTACTTTTGAGGACGTTAATACGTTCCGGTGTGCCGGTACTAACCTAAGAATGCGTGAGTGTTGGGAAGGAGATGTTTCAGGCTTACGTGTTGTTCGCGGTGGTGCTACTAACGTATATGCCATTATACTTGATTTCTTTTTTGCTTTACGTAAGGCAGACAGTGCTTGCAACAACATTAACTTTGGTAAGGACTTCCAGTGTGAATCATCTGCGTGGTCAGCAATCTATTGGGGTCGTAATACTCGTAAGTGTATGTTCTCCGGTAAGATACACCCGCTGTTAAGTGCTACATATACTGTTCCTGCTTTTGTGTTGGACGGTGCTACTAACAACACAATCATCGGTGCTAACATATCGTGGAAGAACGTTAAGGCACTTAGGATTACTAATGCTAGTAACTACATTCCCAGTGAAAACATTATAACCAACAACACTATCTCAGGTGGCGTAGAAATTGTAGGGGGTTGTCGTCGCAATACAATCGTGTACAACACTGGTGGTATTTCTAAACTACAGAACGCTTATATTGCAGCGTCTTTACAAACAGTATTTCCATATACTTTCTTGGCTGCCGCTGAAAAGAACGTACTGGTAACAAGGAATGGTGCGGAGCTTGTACTTACAACCAACCCCGCAGACCCTAAAGACTACACTTTGTCTGGTATTGGTAACGCAGGAGGAGGTAACGTAACTCTAACTACTGCGGGAAGTGCAGGCGACGATGTTGTTATTAGTCCAGTAGAAGACGAGTTTGTAACTCTTGCAGGCGGTACTGACAACATAGTGTTTGGTAACAACCCATCTGGTGCAGGTATTGAAGTAACGTATGCGTCAGGCTCTAACTTCTTGCCAACTGTGTTCCACGGCAAGGATACTGTAGCTACGTTTAATTCTAACGATATATTTGCTAGGGTACAGTTTACAGATAACTTAGGCACGTCAAGAGTAGGCACAAAAGAAGGAAAGCTATTTCTGGAAGCAGACCCTCTCGGTGTAACAACAGACAGTAAGATTAGCCTTAGAGTTGACGGTGTAGAAAAAGCTAAGGTTGATAACGAGGGTTTGACACTACTCGGAGTGCAGTTACTTGTAGGCTCAGGTACGCCTGAAAACAATGTAGTAGCAGTTGTAGGTTCATTGTACTTACGCACCGATGGTATAGCAAACGAAACTTTATATGTAAAAGAATCTGGCACAGGTAATACTGGTTGGGCTGCGAAATAACTTAAAAGGATTTAACCATGGTAGAGGAAACTAAAGAAATGATGGACATAGCAGCAGTGTCAACAGGGGTGTTATCCTTAGCTGCTTGGTTACCACCAGTGGCTTCATTGTTTACAATCGTGTGGATGGGACTTCGTATTTGGGAGTCCGACACAGTTAAAGGGTTAAGAGGAAAAGAGTAATGTCAATCATCAGTGCGCTCATACAGCCAGTAACAAAGATACTAGATAAGGTAATACCTGACGCTGACACTAAGCAACGTATAGCGCACGAGATTGCCACACAAGCACATACAATAGCACAAGCACAGATAGAGGTGAACAAAACTGAAGCAGCAAGCAAGGACTTATTTGTCGCAGGTTGGCGGCCTGCTGTGGGTTGGACTTGTTGCCTTGGAATGGCGGGTAACTTCCTTGTTATTCCGATGGCAAACTTTGCGCTTGCTTTATCCGGTTCTCCAATCGTTATTCCCCTTATAGATTTGTCAACTATGTTGCCTGTCTTGATGGGGATGCTTGGGTTAGGTACGTTGCGTACATATGAGAAAACTAAGGGGGTTAAATAATGGCTACAGGATTAGAAAGCGCCTTTGACCAAGAAGAAGAAGATGTCTTTGCTATAGACTCTGCTCCCGCTACTACTAACTATGGTGGAGGCTCAGGATACCGTGGAGAACCTACTCCTCCCGTTGTGGCTCCTGTCGTGTCCTCTGACCCTTTTGCAGACTTCGGTAGAATATCAGCAGGCGGTAAGGACATCACAGCTAAGTACAGTGATGACCCTTCGACCTATGCAGATACGTTGGCTTCAGAAGATATTCCGTATATGCAGTATAGTGATGAAGCATTATCTAACGTTACTTTTGATACTGTAGATGCAAGGGGTGGTGACTACTCTAACTTTGGTGGTCGTTTAATTAGCGGAGATACAGAAGAATACGACAACACCTACTCCTATAATAATATGCTCAGTAGAGGTATTGACGAGCAGACAGCGCAGGAGTGGTTAAACAAAGGCGGAACAGCTCAAGAAGCTAACGACATTATTGCTGATAAGTTTGTAAATCAGAAAGATAACCTTACCTCGGCTTTTGATACGCTTAGAGAAGAAGGGAATACAACAGCTTTTCAAGAACAGTGGGGACAAACAGGCTTTGACGGGAAGGTAGCTTACCTAAAAAACTTACAGGAAAGCGGTGAGCTTGATAAAGAATCATATGAAAAGGCTTGGAGAGATGAATGGAACCTGAGTCAAAGAGATAATCCAAACCCAACTTGGATTGTTGAAACGCAAGCACCTAGAGATTGGAACGATGGGGGTTCAATTTATAAAGGGGATGATTCAA
>Ga0209833_1000266_pt1 | contig 38703 bp, 40 predicted proteins | sample COGITO_mtgs_1105_3_FD_184797 | JGI IMG/M metagenome (GOLD analysis project Ga0209833, IMG submission 184797) | Pelagic marine microbial communities from North Sea - COGITO_mtgs_110506 (SPAdes) (version 2) | ecosystem: Environmental > Aquatic > Marine > Epipelagic ... | reverse complement strand
CAAGGCACAGGTGGCCGGGGTTAAAAAGATTCTCGATGAGCAATTTAATGCGGATGTGCCGGTTGTACTGGGTATGCGCTATGGCAATCCCTCTATGGAGTCGGCGATTGCCGAGCTGACCGCACAGAATGTTCGCGATATTACTGTTCTGCCTCTCTACCCCCAGTACTCTGGTGCAACCACTGGCTCAACCTTTGATGCCGTGGCGCAAACTTTTACTAAAACCCGCTGGGTTCCGGAATTGCATTTTATTGGCAGCTATCATCAGACGCCGGCGTATATCAATGCTCTGTGCCAGAGTATTCAGGCGCATATTGATGAACATGGTATGCCCGACAAGTTGATGTTCTCCTACCATGGCACCCCCGAGCGCTACTTACATAATGGCGATCCATACCACTGCCTGTGCCACCAGACGACTCGATTGGTGCGTGAGAAGATGGGTCTCGATGAAGATAAAATTATGACTACCTTCCAGTCGCGCTTTGGCCGCGAGCCCTGGTTGCAGCCCTACACAGATAAGACTCTGGAAGCACTGCCCGACCAGGGTGTAAAGCATCTGGCGGTGATCTGCCCAGGCTTTTCCTCTGACTGTCTTGAGACTATCGAAGAAATTGATGGTGAGGGTCGCGAGATTTTTACCGAGCACGGTGGCGAGACTTTTCACTATATCCCCTGCCTGAATTCCCAGCCGCAGCACCTTGAGGCACTGGCGGGGATTGTTAGCAAGTATCTCTAAAGCCTTTAGCGGATATAACTAAAGCACCCGATTACCAAAGGCGCTTTTAATCAGTGACAGGGTGCGCTCGGCGGAAATATTGCCCTTATCCAAAAATGGGTTAAGTTCGACAATCTCCATCGAGAGCATCTTTTGCGTATCTGCACAGTATTCCAACAGTAGATGGGCCTCCCTAAAACTGACTCCGCCGGGCACCAATGTGCCAGACCCCGGTATCACCGAGGGATCACAGCCATCAACATCGAAGCTGACATGGAAGCCGGCGGTGTTATTGCAGACTATGTTCATCGCCTCGCGACTGATTCGCGCCATACCCAATTCATCAATATCACGCATGGTATAAGCGGTAATACCGGATCGATGAATTAATTCTCGCTCACCGGCATCTATATCGCGAATGCCTATCAGAACCACATTTTCCGGACGCACTTTTGGGCTAAAGCCCATAATATTGGCCAGGTCTGTATCGCCATAGCCAAGCAGATGGGCCAGCGGCATGCCATGGATATTGCCTGAGGGAGAGGTTTTTGGGGTGTTTATATCGCCGTGCGCATCAAACCACAGCAGCCCAATTGACTGATCCTGTTGCCGATAATGAGCGGCAACACCAGCGACACTGCCGTGGGCAATTGAGTGGTCACCGCCAATAATCAATGGCATATCACCCACTGCCAATGCGTTGCGAGTCAGCTCCGCCAAGGCTGAACATACCTGGAGAATTTCGGGTTTATAGCGGGTATCAGACTGATCTTCACTACAGCTTTCCATGGTCGGTACGGGAATATCTTTCTCAACTGCCAACTGATATCCAAGGTTTTCCAGCTGCGCACCAAGGCCTGCAACTCGCAGTGCCGAGGGGCCGCCATCGGTACCCCTGCGAGAGGCGCCAAGATCAATTGGCACACCGATAATTTGCACCCTCGGCTTGGCCTCGACCAGGCTGATTGGCGAAGTTGCCCGGGACATCAGGCAACGCGCCTTATCGAAGACACAGCGCGACCATCGGCAAGCTTCGAATAGAGATTTTTGGGATCATCCATGGTCGGCACCAGCGAAATATCTTCACCCAGATTTAATTCCACCGCAGTCTTGTACAGATAGCGCAGCATAGAGAAATCCTCCATGGCAAAGCCCACCGAATCAAATACAGTAACCTGTTCAGCGCTATCTCGGCCGCTGGCACTGCCGGTTAGCACTTGCCAGAATTCCGTCACAGGGTGTTCGCCATCCAGCTGCTGAATATCCCCTTCAATACGCGTTTGCGGTTCGTACTCAACAAAGATTTTAGCTCGACGCAGCACATCGGGATGCAGTTCAGTTTTGCCGGGGCAGTCACCGCCAATACCGTTGATATGCATACCCGGCTCGATCATATCCGCGGTTAGTATAGTGGCACAGGTTTTATCGGCAGTAATGGTGCTGACTGTATCGGCACCTTTGACTGCATCTGCAGTAGACGAGGCAGTTATAACATTGAGATTGGGGAACAGTTTCAGGTTGGCAATAAACTTTCTGATTGCCGATGGATCAATATCGTAGGCGCGAATCTCTGTAATACCCAATAGCGCGTGGAAGGCAATTGCCTGAAATTCACTCTGGGCACCACAGCCGATAATGGCCATGCACCTCGACTCTGGTCGCGCCAGTTTTCGAGCTACCATAGCCGAGGTAGCTGCAGTTCTAAACGCGGTGCTAATGGTTAATTCTGAGAGCAGTAGCGGATATCCGGTGGCAACTTCAGCCAGCGCACCAAATGCCATTACCGTAGACAAACCTTTCTGAGTGTTAGCAGGGTGACCATTGACATATTTAAAGCCATATTGCTGATTATCAGCGGTGGGCATTAGCTCAATAACCCCAATATCACTGTGGCAGGCTAGCCGGGCGGACTTATCAAATTGATCCCAGCGTTTGAAATCATGCTCGATAAATTCGCACAGCTCAGCGAGTAATTGCTCGATGCCGACCCTGTCGACCAATGTGGCCATGGTATCTGTGTCAATAAATCTTGTCATAACCAGCACTCCTACCTATTAAGTCAGTAAAAAAATATAAACAGTCAATGGTGGTGATTATTGGCGCTTGCACAGCTATAAAAAAGACACCAAAATGTAACTAATTGTAAATATAAATTACATTTTGAGAGAGATTATTAGCAATATGACTAAACTAGACCAACTGGATAAGCAGCTGATTTCAATTTTGCGCTCTGATGCCCGCACACCGGTGGTAAAGCTGGCCAAGCAATTAAATGTATCCCGGGCGACCATACAAAACCGTATGCATCTGCTTGAGAGTCGCGGGATTATTTTAAATTACACGGTCAACCTGAAGAGCAGTGCAGAGATAAATCCAATCCGCGCCTTTATGAGCATTGCTGTAGAAGGGAAAAAGTCACCGGCGGTGGTCAGTGCACTGATGGGCATTCCGCAAATTGCCACTATCCACAACACCAACGGGCGCTGGGACCTGATTGCTGATATTCGCACCCACAGCCTTGAGGCATTCAATGCCCTGCTCGGTGAAGTGCGGGCAATTGATGGAGTTTCCGCAACTGAAACCAGTTTGTTGCTGGATACTCTCAAGCGTTGAATAAGCGCTAAATATTGACACCGCGCCTTTTATTTAAAGTCAGGCATTAATGACAAGCAAAACGTATAATGCTCACTTTGTATTCTATTGATTCTACCTGATTGAAAATTATGACTATTAAAAGCTATATGCAGACTGTCGGCAGCCAGGCGCGAGAAGCGTCGAGAGTGATTGCCGCCGCTGACACATCCCTAAAAAACCAGGCACTAATGGCTATTGCCGATGCGCTCAACAGTGACCGCGACAACCTTCTGGCAGCCAATGCTGTGGATATGAAAAATGGCCGCAACAATGGTTTAGATGCCGCCCTGCTCGATCGCCTTGAACTCAATTCTGCGCGTATCGACGCTATGATTGAAGGCCTGCAACAGGTTGCAGAACTGCCCGACCCCACCGGCAAGATCACCGATCTGCAGGATCGCCCCAGCGGTATCCAACTCGGTAAGATGCGCGTGCCTCTGGGGGTGGTTGGGATTATCTATGAATCGCGTCCCAATGTGACTATCGATGCGGCCAGCCTCTGCCTAAAGTCAGGCAATGCGACTATTTTGCGTGGCGGCAGTGAAGCTATCGCCTCCAATCAGGCCATTGCCGCCTGTATCAGCCGCGGCCTGCAAGCGGTTGGCCTGCCGGAAAATATTGTTCAGGTGATCAATACCACCGACCGCGCTGCGGTGGGTGAACTGATCACCATGCCTGACTATGTGGATGTAATTGTGCCGCGCGGTGGCAAAGGTCTGATTGAACGTATCAGCGCCGATGCCCGGGTGCCGGTGATTAAACATCTGGATGGCAACTGCCATGTCTATATTGACGACGAAGCCGATCTGCAAAAGGCTCTGGCTATTGCACTAAATGCCAAGACCCACAGATACGGTGTCTGCAATGCGATGGAATCCTTATTGGTCGCCGAATCAGTTGCCGCCCAGGTTCTGCCGGAGCTAGCTGCACTCTACGCCGAAAAAGGTGTGGAACTGCGCGGCTGCGAAAAGACCTGTGCAATTATTCCAGGAGCTAACGCTGCCACTGAACAGGACTGGTACGAAGAGTATTTGGCCCCTGTTCTTGCGATCAAAGTGGTCGCCGGTCTGGATCAGGCGATTGAGCATATCAACCGCTACAGCTCTCAGCACACTGAATCTATTGTCACTGAAAACACGGCCCATGCTCAGCGCTTTATGCGCGAGGTGGATTCCAGTTCGGTGATGCACAATGCCTCGACAAGATTTGCCGATGGTTTTGAATACGGTCTGGGTGCCGAGATCGGTATTTCCACCGACAAGATTCACGCCCGCGGGCCTGTGGGTCTCGAGGGTCTAACCAGTCAGAAATGGGTGGTTTATGGCGACGGGCAGATCCGTCAATAATATGTCGGTCGCTATTTTTGGAGGCACCTTTAATCCGGTTCACAATGGCCATCTTAGAATTGCCATAGAGCTTGCGGAACTGCTTGAGGTCGATAGCCTGCGGATGATTCCCTGTGCACTGCCCGCTCATCGTGAAGCACCCAGCGCCACGCCAGAGCAGCGTCTAGAGATGCTTAAACTGGGTATTGGTCGACAGCCCCAACTGATCGCCGACGATATTGAGCTGTGCCGCGATGGCCCCAGCTATACCATCGATACATTGCGCGCCATAAGAGCGCAGATAGGTGACAGTCCAGCCATCTATCTCTGTATTGGCATGGATGTGCTGGCCTCACTGGATAGCTGGCGTGACTGGCAACAGCTGACTGACTACTGCCATATAGTGGTCTCTTCGCGACCTGGTTATCAACTCCCGCAATCTGGGCTACTTGCCGATTGGATCAGCGCGCGACTCTGTGATGACTTACAGACCCTAAAACAATCCAGTACTGGTAAACTGCATCTTTGCAATCTGACCATGCTGGGGATTTCATCCACTGCGATACGCAATAAAATCAGCACCGGAGAAAAGGTCGACTATCTGACCCCGGCAGCGGTGGTTAACTGTATTCAACAACAACACCTATATGAGTAATCTGTTTATATGTCCCAATCATTAAAAGAAATTGTTATCTCTGCGCTGGAAGATGTTAAGGCGGAAAATATTACCTCACTGGACGTACGTGAGTTGACCGGCGTAATGGACACCATGGTTGTCGCCAGCGGTAATTCAAACCGTCAGGTAAAATCACTGGCCAACAATGTCGCCGTCGAAGGCAAGAACGCCGGTTTCGAACTGCTCGGTGTTGAAGGCGATGACACCGCCGAGTGGATCCTCGTCGATTTTGGCGATGTGATTGTGCACGTAATGTTGCCGGCAACACGCGCCTTTTATGACCTTGAGAAACTCTGGTCAGTACGCCCCGGGGATTTTCACGCAAACGGTGATGACGAGCAAAACCTGCTCGGCGACCTAACGTAGAAACAACCTAGAAAGATGAAACTTAAGCTACTCGCCGTCGGAACGCGTATGCCCAGCTGGGTAGAAGCTGGCAGTCATGAGTACAGCAAGCGCATGCCACCAGAGTTGCGTATCGAGACCATCGAAATAGCACTGGGCGCCCGGGGTAAAAACCAGCCCGCCAGTAAAGCTATTGAGAAAGAGAGCCAGGCACTGCTAAAGGCCATAGCCCCCCAGGACTTTGTGGTTGCCCTGGATGTGATCGGGCGCTCTCTGAGCACTGAACAACTGGCGAGCAAATTGGCCGACTGGCAGATGGATGGCCGCGATATCTGTCTGGTTATCGGTGGCCCGGATGGGCTTTCAAAAGAATGTTTGGCCCGCGCCGATATGCGCTGGTCACTCTCCGACTTAACACTGCCCCACCCACTGGTGCGCATAGTATTGATGGAGCAGATGTACAGGGCATGGTCAATCAATGCCAACCATCCCTATCATCGCAGTTAATAAGGAACCTCTAGAAATGGTGAGCAGATAGTATGAGGGATAGCACAGCTTTTTCAGATCCGGCTCGCGAGCGAATTATGTTCGCCCGCCGGCTGCTGGTCACTGCAGTGTTAACCCTGCTGCTAACTGCTGTGCTTATAGCCCGCTACTTCGATTTACAAATCTCTCGCTACGAAGATTTCGCCACCCAGTCCAACAACAACCGGGTACTGGTTCGACCGGTCGCACCTTCCCGCGGACTGATCTACGACCGCAACAGCAAACTGATCGCCGACAATCGTCCCAGCTATAACCTGACCATCGTGCCGGAACGCAGCGAGAATCTGGAAAACCTGCTCGCCGATCTGGGTGCTATTGTCAGCATTTCCGAACGCGACATACAGCGCTTCCGCAAGCGCCTAAAACAGCGCCGCCCTTTCGCCAAGACCAGCCTGCGCTTTAATCTCAGTGAAGAAGAACGTGCAGTTCTCGCCGTTAATGGCCATCGACTTGTGGGCGCGGAGACCTCGGCGCGACTCAAGCGCTTCTATCCCGATGGCGAACTGTTCTCCCATGTGGTTGGCTATGTGGGGCGCATCAATGAACGCGAGAGCAAGACAATTGAAGCGATTAAATACAGCGGCACCGATTCGATAGGCAAAATCGGCCTGGAAAAATTCTATGAACAACAACTGCTCGGACAAGTGGGCAGTGAGCAGGTCGAGACCAATGCCCTGGGTCGGGTAACCCGAGTGCTGGATAAAAATAAAACCGGTGCCGTATCCGGTGACAACCTGACCCTGTATCTCGACAGCAATTTGCAGCAGGTTGGCCTCGAAGCTTTTAAAGACAAGCGCGGCGCCCTGGTCGCCATTGAGATAGAAACCGGCGGTGTCCTGGCGATGATCAGCGCCCCCAGTTACGACCCCAACCTGTTTGTCTCCGGGATCAGCCAAAAAAATTATGACAGTCTGCTCTATTCCCAAGACCGGCCACTGTTTGATCGCGCGATTCGCGGCCAGTATCCCCCCGGCTCGACGATCAAGCCGATGTTTGGACTTGTCGGACTGCAACACAATATTGTCACCCCCAGCTACAAAATTAATGACAATGGCTATTTTTATTTTAAGGGCATTGAACGGCCCTGGCGGGACCATAACTTTGCCCGCGGTGGTCACGGCGACGGTGTCAATCTGGCCAAGGCGATTGTCGAGTCCTGCAATATCTATTTTTATGGCCTCGGGGTTAAGACCGGTATAGACCTGCTCTCAGACTATGGCGCCCAATTTGGTCTCGGTTCCACCACAGGTATCGACCTGCCCGGTGAAAAGCGCGGCATTATGCCAAATAGAGCCTGGAAAAAAGGCTCTCGTGGACAGAGTTGGTTTAACGGTGACACCATTAATACCAGTATCGGTCAGGGTTTTATGCTCGCGACACCTCTGCAGCTGGCGGTCATGTCGGCGCGGATTGCCAGTCGCGGCGAAGTGCGGACACCGCAGTTGGTTAAAGCCATCAATGGACAGCCGCAACCAATTCTTCAAGCTGAACAAGATATTACAATCAGCGACAGACATTGGGACTATGTGCATCGGGCGATGGAAAACGTTGTGCACAGCAGTCGCGGTACCGCGCGCAGTATTAATAAAGGCCTAACCTATAAGATTGCCGGCAAAACCGGTACCGCTCAGGCCATCAGTATTGGCGCTGAAGATAAATACGACAGCACCAAGATCGCCGAACGACAGTGGGATCACGCGCTGTTTATCGCCTTTGCACCGGCAGATGATCCAAAGATCGCGATTGGATTAATTGTTGAGAATGGCGAACATGGCGGTTCTGCCGCCGCGCCAATCGCGCGGGAAGTGATAGATGCCTATATGCAATCAAACTCATCGACAGTCGTGACGGAGCGTTAAGCAACTATGCACAGAAATGATTTTGTCCGTCAGCTAAGCAGCCCCGGTGGTGACCGCAGACCCTCACGGATTATGCATATCGATATCCCGCTGCTGCTGATTCTAATCGCGCTCTGTTCTATCGGCCTGGCAGTACTCTACAGCGCCAGCGCTGAAAGTATTTTCTATGTAAAACGCCAGGCGACCTTTATGTTTATCGGCCTGTTCGCGATGATCGCTATCGCCCAGTTTCAGCCGCGCCTCTGGGAGCGCTGGTCAATTTTTATCTATCTCTGCGGCCTGCTGTCACTGGTCGCCGTGCTGTTTTTTGGGGTTGGCGCAAAGGGCGCCCAGCGCTGGCTGGATCTCGGTGTAACCAGATTCCAGCCCTCGGAATTGATGAAGATTGCCGTGCCGATGACCCTGGCATCCTATCTCGGCAAACGCCATCTACCGCCGCGTTTTAAACATGTGACTATCGGCGTTATCGCCACATTGATTCCGGTCCTTTTAGTCGCCAGACAGCCCGATCTCGGCACCTCATTAATTATTTTTTCTTCGGGCTTTTTTGCCCTGTTCCTGGCCGGACTCGGTAAACGCTACCTGCTCTCCACTGTTCTGCTGGTGATGGCAGCCGTACCCACCATGTGGTTCTATGTGATGTATGACTACCAAAAACAGCGCGTCTTAACCCTGCTCTCTCCAGAGCAGGACAAGCTTGGTGCCGGCTGGAATATTATGCAGTCAACCACGGCTATCGGCTCTGGTGGCCTCAGCGGCAAAGGTTGGACCGAGGGGACTCAGTCGCAACTTAACTTTCTGCCCGAGAGTCATACCGACTTTATTATTGCCGTGCTGGCAGAGGAGTTTGGATTAATTGGCGTGCTGGGTATGCTGCTGTTGTATCTACTGTTGATAGGACGCTGCATGATTATCGCCCTCAATGCCCAATCCATGTTTGGGCGCATTATGGCCGGCACTATAAGCCTGACATTTTTTGTCTATATTTTTGTCAATATGGGTATGGTTTCAGGTATCTTACCGGTAGTTGGAGCACCGCTGCCATTTATCAGTTATGGCGGCACAGCAATTGTGACTCTGTTTCTCGGATTTGGTATTCTGATGGCCATCAGCACCGAGCCGAAACGGATCTAGGAATAAAACTTTGAATATACCCCTTAAAAAATATTTTTCCACACTGTTAACCGCACCGTTAATAGCGCTCTCCATATTTGCCGCCGGCATTTCCTCCAGCAGTTATGGGGACTATTCGACACATCCTGAAGCCGCAGATTTTATTGACAGCATGGTGGAAAAACACCAGTTTAAGCGCGAAGAGATTATCGACTGGCTAAAGGTCGCCGAGCATCAGACATCCATCGTCAAAGCGATGAGTCGACCCGCCGAAAAGGTTAAACCCTGGTATGAATACCGCAAACATTTTATCTCTGAGCGACGTATTAAAGGCGGGGTAAAATTCTGGAAAGAAAATAAAGCCACACTGGAAAGAGCCCAGCGCGAGCTTGGTGTCGAGCCAGCCATTATCGTCAGCATTATTGGTGTCGAAACCAACTACGGCAGCAATACCGGCAGTTACAAGGTAGTCGATGCCCTGGCGACACTGGCCTTTGACTACTATACCTACACCGAAAAACGCGCCTCGCGAAAGCGCTTTTTCACCGCCGAGCTGGAAAATCTTTTTCTGCTCGCCCGCGAGCAAAAACAGAACCCTGTCGAACTTAAAGGCTCCTATGCCGGTGCCATGGGTCTCGGTCAGTTTATGCCCAGCAGCTACCGCAACTATGCGATTGATTTTGATAATGACCAGTTCGCCAATATCTGGACAAACCCCACCGATGCGATTGGCAGTGTGGCAAATTACTTCGCCAGACATGGCTGGAAGCAGGGTGAAGCGGTGGCGATGCGCGCCAATATCAGCAGCGATCCCGCCGAAGAGAGCCTGAATAAACTCCATCGCCCCAAGGCGACGCTGGCAGAACTCAACAGCCAGGGCTATAAAATAATCGAAAAATTCCCCGCCGAGACCAAAGCCCTGCCGATGCGCTTTCAGGCCAAATATGGCAATGAGTACTGGCTGGGACTGCATAACTTTTATGTGATCAGTCGCTACAACCCGCGCACCAAATACGCCATGGCGGTATATCAACTCAGCGAACTGATTCAGGAGCGATACTGTGCGCAGTCTTCTGACTGTCAATAGACTGACTTCTACTCTATCGGCTACCCTGCAGCGCCAGCTTATTCTTGGGCTGGCGTTATCCAGCCTGTTTGGCTGCAGCTCAATGCCAATGATGGTCGAGAAAGACGGCGCGGGTAAACGGATTGATACCAGCGCTATTCCAAATGCCACGCCCAAGCCTGAACCGATCACCAAAGCCGGCAATAAAAGCCCCTATGAAGTATTTGGTAAAACTTACTGGGTATTGCCCAGCAATAAAGACTACAGGGAGTCCGGTGTCGCCTCCTGGTATGGCACCAAATTTCATGGCCGACTGACCTCGAATGGCGAAATTTATAATATGTACGGCATGACAGCCGCCCATAAAAGCCTGCCGATCCCCTCCTATGCCAGAGTCACCAATACCGAAAACGGCCGTTCAATTGTGGTCAGAATTAATGATCGCGGACCATTTCACGATGAGCGCCTAATTGATCTCTCCTATGTGGGTGCGATGAAACTTGGCTATGCGGATAAGGGCACGGCCAAGGTTCTTATTGAGGCTATAGATACAGACCCTGTCCCTAAACCTGCGCCGGCACCAGCCCCGAAACCAACATTAACTGAGCCGCCGATAGTAGAAGCAGAAGCAGTAGCAGCAATTCCAACCCCTCAACCACCGGCTGCCAAAGCTGAAACTGAAACTGCCGATACTGGTCAGTACCTACAGGTGGGCGCATTCACGGATCTGGCCGCTGCGCAACAGCTTAAAAACAAAATCCGTAGCCTGACCAGCCAGCCGATTGTGCTGCGCACCCAGGACAATTTACACAAACTGTGGGTCGGCCCAATTGCTGATAATATCGAGCTATTAAGCATTAAAAGCATGCTAAAAAAGACCGCCAACCTAAGCACTTTTTCAGTAACGCCCTAGCCGAACCTCTGGGCATATAGCCCTGATATGTTAATTAAAAAAATTACTCTTTCCGAGCATATCCTGAGCGGACATTTCCTGCATTCAGGTGGTAAACTATCTGCCGTCTAAATTCACAAACATATCGTGGTCTACTATGCAGAAATTATGGCTGAACAATTGCCTAAAAAAATGGATTTTACCCTCTGTCTCCTCTGCCCTGCTTTTGCTGTCTCTGTCTTCAGCACAGGCCCAGCAACTGATTCCAGCAGCACCGGAGCTTGCGGCTAAATCCTGGATACTAGTCGACGCGGAGACCGGCCATATCATTGTTGAAAACAATGCCGATCTGCCACTGCCTCCCGCCAGTCTGGTCAAGATGATGACCACCTATATAGTCTCCAATGAGATTGCTGAGGGACGGGTTAAAAAAGATGATCAGGTATTAATCAGCGACAATGCCTGGGAGAAAGGTGGCGCGAAAACTGATGGCTCAACCATGTTCCTCAGCCCTCGCACCAAAGTTCCGGTTATCGACCTGATGCGCGGCGTGATAATCCAGTCCGGCAACGATGCCTCTATCGCCCTGGCTGAACATATTAGCGGCGACGAAGATGCCTTTACCGACAGCATGAACCAGCAGGCCGCACTGTTGGGCATGACCGGCACAGAGTACTTTAATGCCACTGGCCTGCCCTATGAGGGAATGGTCTCTACAGCGCGGGATCTATCGATTCTGGCTCGGGCGATTATTCAGGAGCATCCCGAGCATTACAGCATCTATTCGGAAAAATATTTTAAGCACAACAATATTAATCAGCCGAACAGAAACCGGCTTCTGTGGCGCGACAGCAGCGTTGACGGCCTGAAGACTGGCCACACTGAAGCTGCGGGTTACTGTCTGGTCGCCTCGGCCAAACGCAAAGATATGCGCCTTATTTCGGTAGTTATGGGCGCCACCAGTGATAAGAACAGAGCCAGTCAGTCGCAGAAGTTACTCTCTTATGGCTTCCGCTATTTCAATACCAAAACTATCTATGCTGTCGGCGATATTATTAAAGAGAACGCCAAAGTCTGGTACGGCGCAGATGAGTTTCTCAATCTGACCATTAGCGACGATGTCACCCTGACATTGGCCCGCGGTGCAGAGAAGAAACTCGAAGCCAATATTTTGATTGATGAACAGATTAAGGCACCGATTGTTATCGGCCAGGAACTGGGTCGACTGCAGGTCTCTCTGGAAGGTGAAATACTGGTCGACACGCCACTGGTTGCCACTGCTGCGGTCGAACAATCCGGTCTGTTTTCCCGCTTTATCGACTGGATTGTACTGACGATTACCCAGCTATTGTCCTAATTAACTTTTTATAGAATCTTATACCGAGCAATGCCTGTGAGCGAACAAGAAGCCCCACAAATAGAATTTCCCTGCGAATATCCGATCAAGATATTGGGTGCCGCGCATCCGGAACTGAATGCCCATGTGCTCAGTGTTATGGAAACCCACGCACCGGGTTTTGATCAGGCAAAAATTACTGTCCGCGACAGCAGCAAAGGCAGCTGGCAGTCGATTACTGTGGTGATCACCGCCACCGGCAAACCTCAGCTCGAGGTTATTTTCGCAGAACTGAAAACCAGCGCTCGGGTCAAAATGGTGCTCTAATGCAGAGTACAACGCCGCTTATAGTTCGCTATCTTGGCATTCAGGATTACACTGATACCTTTGCCGCGATGAAACACTTTAATGAACAGCGTGACGCCTCCACTGCCGATGAAATCTGGCTACTCCAACACCAGCCGGTTTTTACCCAGGGTCAGGCGGGAAAGGAAGAATATATCCTTTTACCTGGTGATATCCCCGTGGTTAAAAGTGATCGCGGCGGCCATGTCACCTACCATGGACCCGGGCAGATAACCGCCTATGTGTTGGTCGACCTAAAGCGTTTAAAACTCGGTGTGCGAGATCTGGTCAGCCTGATTGAGCAGGCGCTGGTGGATACATTAGAGCACTGGAAGATCAGCGCATCACCGCGCCGCGATGCTCCTGGTGTCTACACAGATAACGGCGACAAGATCGCCTCTCTAGGTCTGCGTATCCGCAAAGGTTGCAGCTACCATGGCTTAAACTTTAATGTTGCTATGGATCTGTCCCCCTGGCAGCGGATTAACCCCTGCGGTCTCGGCGTGGCCATGACCCAGGTCGCTGATCTAATTGACAGCCCGCCGAGTATTGAACAGGTAATGCATCAATTGGCTGACAATTTAACCGCGGGACTCGGTTATAATGCCCACCAAATTGGCTCTAAGAGCGTTGTATTAAGCAATAGTGTCGAATAAATTTATTTAAGGAACCCCATGTCTTCAGAATCTGTAACACCCCCACAACGCACCCGTCGCCTGCAACAGGGCGAGAAGCTGCGCAGTGCCGACAAGGTTGAGCGGATTCCAGTCAAGGTTATTCCCACCACCGAGATACAGCGCAAGCCCGAGTGGATGCGTATCCGTCTCTCTACCTCGCCCAGAGTTCAGCAGATTAAAAATATCCTTCGTGAGCACAAGATGGCCACCGTCTGCGAAGAGGCCGCCTGCCCTAACCTCAACGAATGTTTTAGTCATGGCACGGCGACATTTATGATTATGGGTGAGATCTGCACCAGACGCTGTCCGTTCTGCGATGTCGGCCACGGCAAGCCAAATCCGCTGGATACTGAAGAGCCAGCCAATCTGGCCAAGGCTATTCATGAGATGGGCCTCAGCTATGTGGTCATTACCTCGGTGGATCGCGATGATCTGCGCGATGGCGGTGCCCAGCATTTTGCCGATTGTATTCGCGAGGCAAAAATTCTTACTCCGGAACTTAAAGTTGAAGTTCTGGTTCCCGATTTCCGTGGCCGCATGGCTCCCGCTCTGGACATTCTTAGCGAGACGCCTCCGGATGTGTTCAATCACAATATGGAAACTATCCCGCGTCTTTATCGCGAGGCGCGCCCGGGCGCAAACTATGAGTGGTCGTTAAAATTGCTCAAGGAGTACAAGGCACGCAATCCAAATGTACCCACCAAGTCTGGCCTGATGGTTGGCCTGGGTGAAACTAAGGATGAGTTATTGAGAACACTGGACGACCTGCGCGCCCACGATGTGGATATGCTAACGGTGGGACAGTATCTACAGCCATCGCCCAGCCATCTTGCGGTTGATCGATTTGTCCATCCAGATGAGTTTGCCGAGTACACAGAATATGCCGAGAGCATCGGCTTTAGCCAGGCAGCTTGTGGACCATTGGTTCGCTCCAGCTACCATGCGGATAAACAGGCCCGCGGCGAAGAGATTAGCTAGTCTTTATCCTCTACCCAGACTTCGCGCAACGGCTCACCAAAATCATCGTAGACCACTTTCTTGCGCCGGCGCTTAGCCGTCGGCTTCGGTTTTGATTTCGTAGGCTTCTTCTTGCGGCTATCTACAGCCGTGACAACATCATTGATATAGGTTCTGGTCTGGCGTGGCTGATTGCTGACAAACACCGACCTGGCCCTAGGCTTATCTGCCGGCTCGCCAGTTTCACCGCGCTCGTGCTTTTTAATCTCGCCGCCACGGGAGAGAAATTCTTCAGTTTTGCGCTGAATATCACCACGAATGCTTTTTTTACTGGAACGCTCAACCACAATAGAAAACCAAATTTTGATTCATTCACCAGTCTACCAGTGACCATCTGACTTGCCCACAAGTGTTACAACTAATTGGGTGCTACAGCTTATTAGGTGCTACAGCTTATCGTTATCGAAGCTTATGGCTTATCGAACAGATCCAACTGAATAGCACGCCCAGGTTCACCGGCATCGATAAAACGCACGCCTATCCCCAACAGCCGCACCGGTCGCCCGCCGCGCTGCCAGGCCTGCATGCAGATAGCTTCAAAACTGTCCAGGGGAAGGTCTTTTTCCACCGCGCGCTCGAGAGTGGTAATTGTAAAATCATTAAATTTTATTTTTATAAACTGCTTGGTCACCAGATAGTCACTGTCGACACGGCGCAACCGACTGCGCAGTTCCATAAGCAATTCTGGTAACTTTTCCAGGCAGGCCTGTTGATCGGAGAGATCCCCGGAATAAGTATGTTCAACACTCAGCGACTTGCGTCTGCTATTGGCATTTACCGGGCGATTATCGACACCGCGACAGAGATCGTGAAGGCGCTTGCCAAATACGCCAAACTTATTAATCAGCTCTATAAGTTCAAAGCGCTGCAGATCGGCACAGGTTTTAATTCCCATACGCAGCAGCTTTTCATTGGTAACCTTGCCGACACCATTAATTCGCTTGACCGGTAGCGTCTCGATAAAAGCCGCAACATTCTGCGGGGTGATCACAAACTGCCCATTGGGTTTATTGATATCGCTGGCGACCTTGGCGAGAAATTTATTCGGTGCAATCCCAGCGGAGACCGTCACCCCCACCTCAGCTGCAATAACCGATCTAATCTCCTCGGCGATCAGGGTGGCACTGCCACTACAGAGTTTAGAGTCGGTGACATCCAGATAGGCTTCATCCAGAGACAGCGGCTCAACTTTGTCAGTGTAGCGATAAAATATCTGGCGGATTTTTAATGAGGCTTCGCGATACTTGGCCATCGTACCGGGAATAACCACCAGATCGGGACAGAGCTTCAGTGCCTGCCCGGTCGGCATAGCCGATCTAACGCCGTACTCGCGGGCTTTGTAGTTACAGGTGGCAACTACGCCACGGCGATCTGATTTGCCGCCAATGGCAATTGGATATGCTTGCAGTGAGGGGTCATCGCGCATCTCGACCGCGGCGTAAAAACAGTCGCAGTCACAATGGATAATCTTTCTTAGCTCAGTACTATTGCCAGTATCAACCATTAGCCTGTCTCGCCGGTTTATTCCTCGACCCAATAGGTATTGAGAATAAACCCACCTATACAGGCAAAGCCCAGCCAGAGTGCCAGTCCTGCCTCGGGAACACTGAGTAACAACCAGGCGCTGCCAAGCATCACCAACAGGGATACCAACGGCAGCTTTACCTTGGTTGGCGGGGCGCTGGATAATGCGGATTTATCAAACAGGGTAATTGCCTGCACAAGAGGAGCCGCAGCAATAACCGCCACTGCCAGCCAGTGGGACTGCATATGGTAGGCAGCAAAAAAGGCGCTGAGTAACAGCACAATCAGATTTAGGCTCTGATAGAAAAAACTAAATAAATATCTCATTAAAAATCTTTTATTAAAAGCTATAAGCCCGACTAAGACTTTTCGGTCTCAAATTGATGATCGGCAACACGCATGCCCAACCGCTTGGAGATTATCTCTGGCAACAGTAACATCGCCGGTGTCAGCAGCAGCGTCAGCACTGTGGCCAACAACAGACCATTAACAATCGCGCTGGCCAGTGGCTGCCACCAGGAAGAGACCATACCGCCGGCCTCCAAGTTGCGATTAATAATATCCACACTGTAGCCATTGGCCAGGGGCAAGAGCCCGACAATGGTAGTCACCGTGGTTAACATCACCGGACGGAAACGCGACTTGGCAGCTTTAAACACCGCTTCTGCAGCAGTTAGTGCACTGTTTTCGTGACGTAGATAGTTGTAGGTATCGATCAGAACAATATTATTATTCACCACAATACCTGCCAGGGCGACTATGCCAACACCGGTCAGGATAGTGCTGAATACGGCCTGGGAGATTATCAAACCGAGGAGTACACCGGCGGTCGACATCACTACGGAGAATAAAATAAGCAGGGCCTGATAGAAGCTGTTGAACTGCATCACCAGCATAATCAACATCAGCGACATCGCCAGTGAGAAAGCGACACTGAGGAATTCGGCCGAGTCGGCCTGCTCCTCATTGGCACCGCGGAATTTAATCTTGATCGATTCATCGATATCCTGGCTCTCTAACCAGTCGGCAATCTGCCGGGTCTGGTTATCGGAGAGATAGCCATCTTCTGTATTAGCCATAATAAACACCGTCTCGACCATATCGAAACGCTGGATAGCATCGACTCGGGGTTGGGCAATTCGCTGAGTAAAGCTGCTGATAGGCACAGGTCCGGCACTGGTATTCACGCGCAGTTCATCGAGCGCCGCCAGCTGGCGATTCTGCTGGGGATACCTGAGACGAATCTCCAACTCATCATCGGCATCATCCGGGCGATACTCACCGATCATCACACCGTTGGTGACCATCTGCACCATCTGCCCGATACTGCCGACATTGACCCCGAGCATTGCCGCCTGAGATCGATCAACTTGCATCTCCCACTGAATTCCAGCGAGCGGCAAGGTATCTTCAATATCCCGTAAACCTTCAATATTACCTTCAATCCACTGGCGAATCTCAGCGGTCTTTTGATACATCCCCTCGCGATCTATAGAGGAGATCTGGATTTGAATATCCTTGCCCACCGGAGGACCGCCTTCCACTTCCTTACCGGTAACATAGATTCCCGGCATATCCTTGGTGCGCTGACGAATCTCGGCAAAGATCTCGAGACTGCCACGCTCTCTCTGGGCGCGAGGATAGAGCTCGACCAAAAATGAACTGATTTTGTCACGGCTGGCGCCTCTTTCGAGAACCAGTGAGTTGTTACCACTAAATCCATAGAGCTGTTGAATACCTTCAACAGAGCTGATTTTCTGCTCTACCTCTGCGGTGATTTCCCGGCGCTCTTCCACCGAGAGATTACCCAGGGCGCGAACATTGACCATGCCATAACGATTTTCAATATCGGCGAAAAATGCCTGCCCAGCACCAAATTTTCCATAGCTGAAAAAGATACCGATTAGAAAAACCACCGCCAGACAGGAGGAGACTAGCGGCCTGGCAATAATCGGCGTCAACAACCTTAAATAGAAATTCAGCAGCGGTTCAAACAGGGTCTTTGCCGAATCTTCTGACTCATGACTCTCGGGAAGACGCTTGCTGGCGCCGCGGCGGCGGGAAATAACGATTCCCAGTGTCGGCGCAAAAATTAATGCATAGGTAAGGGACCAGGCCAACACTGAGAACACCGTGATTGGCAGATAGGACATAAATTCACCGGCGACCCCGGGCCAGAACAGCAGTGGCAAAAATGCAGCCAATGTTGTGCCGGTTGAGGCGGTAACCGGCACTGCCATACGCCGCACTGCCTCCACATAGGCCTCGCGTATCGAAAGCCCTTCCGATGCTTTGGTATTGGCAAATTCAACCACAACAATGGCGCCATCAATCAACATACCCAGCGACAGCAGCAGACCAAACATAACCATAAAGTTAAAGCTGAAACCGAGCATATTGACGACAATCATCGACCCCAGCAGACAGAATGGAATACCAAAGCCGACCAGCAATCCGGAGCGCACTCCAAGTGTGGCGACCACCAGTACCAGCACCAGGCTCATGGCGGTGAGAATATTTCCCTGCAGCTCACTCACCATCGACTGGGCCTGCTCGGAGCTATCAAAGATATAATCAATTTTTATCTGTTGCGAAAACTGTCCCTCGGCATTGGCAATAACACTGCGCACAGCAGCGACAGTTTCAATGGAATTGGCCTTAAGGCGCTTGCGAACATCGATGGCAATGGTCTTTTTACCATTGAGAGTGCTAAAACCGAGAGGATCTTTAAAGGTGCGCCGCACTTCTGCTACATCACCCAGGGTGATCACCCCATCGGCGCTAAAACGCAGTGGTAAATTGCGAATATCTTCCGTGCTTTCAATTAGTGCAGGAATCTTAATACCAAAGCGGCCCTGAGCTGCATCCATCTCACCGGCGGGAATCAGTAAATTATTTGCCCTTACCGATCCCAGCAGTTCGTCAGCGGTTATGTTGTACTGTTCGAGTCTATAGGGATCGAGAACCGCTTCGACTACTTCATCGCGATGGCCGGACATTTCCGCTTCGAGAACATCGGGCAGTATTTCAAGCTGGCGCTGGAAGTATTTTGCTGTGGTGTAGAGCTCGCGCTCAGAAATATTATCGCCAGAAAAAGTCACAACAACCGTAGGTTCAGGGCTGGGGCTCAACTCATTAACTATCGGCTCCTTGGTCTCCTGAGGAAATTCCGCTTTGGCGCGATCGACAGCTTCGCGAACCTCGGCGACCACAGTGGCTATATCTTCGCTGATATCAAACTCGGCGAGAATATAAACCGCACCCTCTCGGGCAGTGGCATTGATCTCGTCTAGACCATCCAGGGTCTTTAACTCTTTCTCAATCGGGCGAACCAGCAGGCGAGCGCCATCTTCTGGCGATATACCGTCGTGCCTGACCATAATCAGCACTACTGGCAGTGTGACATTGGGATTCACTTCTACGGGCATGGACACTCGGGCCATGGTGCCGGCAAAGAGAATCAACAGCATAATTGAGAGAGTAGCTCTGGAGTGGTCGATAATTCGGTTGAGAAAATTCATTTAAATCATTTTCCCGTTATAGACTATCAGGGCTGTTTACGCGCTCAGGGCTATTACTAAACGAGACTTCCACCAGTTCACCCTCAGTCACATAGTTTTGCCCCAGAGTGACCAGTGCAACGCTGTCGGGAAGACCAGCGACCCAGACACCATCAGGGCTCTCACCGACGCTGGTGATACCCAGAGTAGTGACAATACCCTGCTCGTTGACAGCGCGAACTGCCAGTCGACCCTGATCATCAAGCAGCATAAGGCTCGCCGAAATCAGATGCGCATTAACAGGCTGACCCTCTATCTGCAGGCGGCCGGACATACCGGCAAGAAATTTAAGTTGCGGGTTTTCCACCATAGCCTCAACGCGATAACTGCGGGTCACTGCGTCTGCCTGACGGGAGAGATAGGTGATTTTTCCATTGAGCAGATCACCATTAACCAGAGTGACCTTGACCGCACTACCCAGAGAGATTTTACCGATTTCGCTCTCGGTGATCACTGCGATTATTTTTAGCGGATCCAGTTCAACAATCTGCGCGCAGAGCTGACCCGGCTGGACAAAATCGCCTATTTCAACCGGGCGACTTTCAACAATTCCATCAAAGGGGGCTTTTATCGACAGGTTCTGCAGATCCAGAGCGCTGCGCTCAACGGCCACTCGCGCCGACTCAAGTCTAGTTTTGGCCTGGGCTATAGCTAGCTCAGACTGATAGCCACTCTGCTTAAGTTTTTGCGCACCGTCATATTCTATTTTTGCCTGGGCCAGAGCCGCTGCTGCATGTTCAATTCTCTGGGCGCGATCTTCCGCATCAATATTGCACAGCGTATCGCCAGCAACCACCTGCGCGCCCTCTTCAACGGGGACGGCAACGATCCGGCCACCTAACTGGGCCTTAACATCGACAACACGATTGGCTTCGGTTTTTGCGCGCAGTGAAAGCTGCGGTCTAAACTGCTCAGCCTCAACCCAAGTCGCCTCGATAGAGGTGAGAGTGGAATCAACGGATTGACCAGCATCGCCATCCGTTGCCGGTGAGAGAAACAAACCACTGGCTAACCATAGGAAAATTGCCGCAGCGAGAACAAGCGAAACACGCACATTTCTATTCACAATTACCATCCATTTTTTAAGCTTTTTCAATCAGTTAGATACTGATCTACATTACGATCTAAGTAGTCCAACAGTTTACCCGCGCCCGTAATTTAATGTTGAAATATTGATCTGCCAGCAAACCCAGAGCCCTATTTTTAGCAAACCCATAGTGATAAAAGTAGTGCACCCGGTAAGGTTTTTCAGCTGAAATAGCACTTATATTCCCTGGAAGTACTACAGGTTTTGCCAACTTAACTGTGATGCCACCGACAAAATATACCAGCTAAAGGTGTACTACTTCCCATTTTATAGCACTCAGCTTGAACTGATAATTACCATGATGACAATGGGGTGACAGAAAACTTGTTGCAGATTGCTTGTTACAAAAAAGCTTGTTACAAAAAGCCTGTTACAGAGATTGATAAAGGACTAGGGACAATGGTTACGCACAATGGACGGAACGTACTGTTAAACCAGAGGCCAAACAAATGGCGCTCTTACTTCACCAGCATGGTCATCGCTATCGCCCTGCTGTTTTCCTGCCTGGCAAAAGCTGAGCTGACACTCAATGGCAGCACCATATACAGCGACCTGGGAAGAGATCAATTTGTTGCGGCACTCTATACCGAAACCGCCCACAACAACCCAGAAGTTATTCAGGCCATGGACAGTGAAAAGCGCATGGAAGTGCGCATTCTCAACAACTACTCCAAACGCCGCTGGATCAACCTGTGGATGCAGAGTATTTCGATCAACAACAGCCGTGAAAACTTCTCTGACTCGGCTGAAGAATTAATCGCACTGATGCAGGCGCCTAAATCTGCACCCCAAAAAGGGGATATATTGGAATACCTATTCTCACCCGAGAGCGGCACTTCGATGCATTTTAATGGTACTGAGTTAATCTCTGACCTATCCGGCGAGGTCTTTGGCCTGCTTTTACGTACCTGGATCGGGGCTATACCTCCCAGCACCAACTTTAAGGATGAGCTGCTGGGCAACCAGCGCAATACTAAAGCGCGAGACCTTCTGCAAAATATGACAGCGGATAAACAGCGAGTTGCTCTGGCCGCATCCTGGGTTATCCCAGAACCCGCTAAAACACCCGCACCAAAATTAAAGGCAGAAGTAATTCCAGAGCCAGTAGAAATAGCAGAAACCCAAGAAGCGCCACTGGAACAGCCAAAAGAAGACCCGGTGGTTGCAGCTGAAACCGCTGGCGCAGACAAAACCTCGGCAGACGAAGACAGCGACCTCAAGAACCTAGTTTCCAATGAAGCCAGCGTAGCGCCAGCCGGTGAAGTCAACGAAGAGTCAGAGGCCGAAGAAGAAATTGATTTTAATGTGGCTGAAGCTCTGGCACAGAGAGACTACACGCCGCTGGTTGTACAGAAAATCTACCAGAATATCTCCTACCCAAGCCGAGCAGTATCGAGAAACCAACAGGGTACAGTTCGTGTGGCAATAGAAATTGGTCGCTCTGGCGAGCTGAAAAACTCTCTGGCAACCCAGAAATCCAAGCACAGCAGTCTTAACAAAGCCGCCCTAAAAGCGGTAGAAAAAGCCGCTCCATTCCCAACACTGCCGGAGCAGATAACTGCAGATTCATTTGAATTGAGCATTCCTATTACCTTTCAGCTAAAGTGATCAGCCTATATACAGGCGCTACAGCCCAAGCTTAAGTGAAATTTAAGCTCGGCTGCAGCGCCTTTTGCTCTGCACCGCCAACGCCGAAAAAGCCGCACTGGTCAATTTTTCATCAAGTCGCTATAATCCGCGCCGAAATATTGCAATGTACTCTCGTACCAAACCCAAACTCTGACGGATTTAAAATCATGAGCTACAACGACATTCCGGCCGGTAAAGACCTGCCCAACGATATTAATGTGATTATCGAGATTCCAGCTAATCACGATCCAATCAAATATGAAGTAGATAAAGATAGCGATGCTATTTTTGTTGACCGTTTTGTTGCTACGCCAATGTTCTACCCGGCCAACTACGGCTATGTACCCCAAACTCTGTCAGAAGACGGCGACCCACTGGACGTATTGGTAGTATCTCCCTACCCGGTAGTGCCAGGTGCCGTTATCCGTAGCCGTGTTGTTGGCGTTCTGAAAATGAGCGATGAATCAGGTATCGATGCAAAGCTTCTCGCCGTTCCACACAGCAAGCTGACCAAGATCTACGATCATGTTCAAGAGATCGCTGACCTGCCCGAACTGCTACTCAACCAAATCGTTCACTACTTTGAAAACTACAAGGCTCTCGAGCCTGGTAAGTGGGTTAAAGTTGACGGTTGGGAAGATGCAGAATCTGCACGCGCTGAAGTTATTTCATCTCGTGAGCGCTACCTGGCTGAGTAATTACAGCTGGTAGCTAATAAAAAAACCCAGCCTTGGCTGGGTTTTTTTATGTTTGTGGCTTTCTTCGAAAAGAGTAGATCGAACTTACGTCTCCTCAAGCTCTTTAAATAGCAAGTCGCCACTTAAGCCATGCTTGCGCAATACATCTCGCAGGCGACGCAGTGCATCGACCTGGATCTGTCGCACCCGCTCTCGGGTCAAGCCGATCTCCAGGCCCACCTGCTCAAGGGTCTCTTCCTGATGGTGCAACAACCCAAAGCGCCTGACTAAGACTTCACGCTGCTTCTCCGGAAGCTGAGCAAGCCACTCATTGAGTGCCGCTGACAAATCCTCACCCTCTATCTGCCGCTCTGGACTGAAAGAACCACCGGCTGAAATTGTCTCAACAAGACTCTTCTCATTCTCGGCAACCGGAATATCAATAGATGAAATCCGCTCGCTGAGGCTGAGAATTTTCAAGACATCGGCAACAGGTTTGTCGACTTCCTCGGCAATTTCTTCAGGTGTGGGTGTGTGGTCGAGACGCTGAGCCAATTTTCGCGAGGCTCGTACGTAGACATTGAGTTCTTTGACCACGTGCACCGGCAATCGAATGGTGCGGGTTTGATTCATCAGCGCCCGCTCAATGGTCTGCCGAATCCACCAGGTGGCGTAGGTCGAGAAACGGTAGCCCAACTCTGGGTCAAATTTCTCCACGGCGCGCATCAATCCAATATTGCCCTCTTCAATTAAATCGAGCAGTTCGAGCCCACGATTGACATAGCGACGGGCGATTTTAACCACTAATCGCAGGTTGCTTTCAATCATTCGCTTGCGTGCTGATTCGTCGCCCTTGAGAAATTTGCGGGCATAGAAGACTTCTTCTTTGGCCGTCAATAACGGCGCGAAACCAATTTCTTTGAGATATAAACTGGTTGCATCAATGACCTGATGACTTATTTCCGATGTGTCTGACTGACCATCGGTTGACTCTACTCGCTGCTCAGCAGCTAACGCTTGATCCCTCACGTTTGCATCCCCTTTGCATGTTACTCCATGTTCAAAGTCACCAATCTAGTGACCTATCCAGAACCGTACCGCTTCCTTTTTTACAACTTCACTTACTACTCGATTCCAATACTACACCGATTAATCAAATTTAGATAATTTTTCTTAACATTTATTTCAAATACGTTACCGGGTTAATGGGATAGCCATCTTTGCGAATCTCGAAATAGAGTGTTCCATTGGCTCCCAAACGGGAAATTATCTCCATCTGTTTAACGGTTTGCCCCTCTTTTACCATAATCTGTTGATTGTGGGCGTAGGCACTTAACAGGATTTCACTGTGCTTAATAATAACCAGCTTGCCATAGCCGCGTAATCCCTCTCCCGAGTAGACCACGACACCGGGGCCAGCCGAGCGCACCGCAGAGCGGCTGACCGCCTTTATTTTGATACCTTTGCGCAGCTGTTTGGGATTGTAAGACTCAACGACCTTGCCTTTAACCGGCCACTGCCAACGCCAGTTGCTCGAATAAACCGGCGCTTTAGCTGCAACCTTCGCCGGGGCTTTTGCAGCGTTGGATTTTTTTGTTTGAACAGTGCTCCGGCTACTTTCTTTAGCCACAGCTTTAGACGGACTGGGCGCTCGATTAACTTTCTGCGCCGAGCGCAGACTGATTTTACTGGTATCCAGAGACAGTAACTGCCCGCGGCTGATCGTAAAGGGGGCATTTATTCCGTTGGCACGGGCTAATTTACGGAAATCCAAATCGTAGCGCCAGGCGATGGAATAGAGGGTTTCTCCAGACTCAACCTGGTGAATCTGAATACGCTTTGAGGGCGGTTGGGCGCGACTGCTAACCGGCGCTGGGTGATTATTGCTGTACGAGCTACAGCCGGTGATAACCAGGGCCATCAAAATTGCGATAGGAAAGACTGTCGGGGCTATTAGTCGCAAAACGTTAATTACCTACAGAGGTTTATCCTGAGCTGAGCCAACATATTCTAAACCCAGCACCAAAATCAAGCCAAACAGCATCGCCGAAAGACTCAGCATAGTCTGTGGATCCTCAGCCACCAGCTGCAAATACTCGCTGGGCCAAAGGTTTTGTGACGACAGCACTATGGTCTTGCCAGAATGACTGAGCATCGAATCGACAACCAGCTTCCAGGGCCAGATAATATTTAAGCTGCCCACCAGAAAACCACACATGGTGGAGATAACCGCGACTTCATAATGGGCCAACAACCAGGAGAGTAGACGGCTGAAAAACATCAAACCGAGGATGCCACCGAACCCAAAGACCAGCAGAATATCAATCTGAAAACCGGCAATAGCACCAATAAATACAGGGTAAAGGCCCAGTAGCACAAGGATAAATGAACCGGAAATGCCCGGTAAAATCATTGCACAAAGGGCAATGCTACCGGCAAAAAACATGGTGGTATGGGTGCCCTCTAACTGCACCGCCGGTGCCACAGAGATACCCCAGGCAGAGGCGATACCCAGTGCAAATAACAGTGCATCGCGCCAGTGACTGAAGGGGTGCTGGCGCAGCAGGTAGATAACTGAACCGGCAATTAGCCCAACAAAGAAAGACCAGAGGGGCAGTGGATGCTCAGCGAGTAAAAACTGCATAACCACCGCCAGGGAAAACAGGCTGGTAAGAATACCACTCAGCAGTACGGCGAGAAAATTACCATTGATATGACGCCAGGCTGCTTTCAGGCCCTCAGATTTCAAAACCCTTAATGCCTGGAGATTCAGAGATTTAATGGTATCGATAAGCTCTAGGTAAATACCACTGACAAAGGCGATTGTGCCACCGGATACGCCGGGAACAACATCGGCAGCACCCATGGCTATGCCTTTTAAGAAAAGTAGTAAATTCTGTCTGAGGCTGCGCATGGTAACTCCGGAATCTTTAGCTTTTAGCTACAGTAGGTTAAGACCTTGATGCTAGCGTGACAGTCCACCGAGCAGTGGTACAAATTTAACCTGCTCGACAATCTCTTCTTCAAATTCTGAAGAGTCGCCGATCCTGCGCAGTACGCGCAGATCCTGAACATCACCAACACCTACCGGAATCACTAGAATGCCGTTTGGTGCCAGTTGGTGGAGCAACTCGTCCGGCACTGCTTGGGGTGCCGCCGTAGTGATAATGCCATTGTAGGGCGCATGTCTCTGCCAGCCAAAGCTGCCATCGGAAAGTTCGGCGGTGATATTGCGCAGACCCAGCTTTCGAAAACGATCTTTAGCCTTGACTAACAGTGGTTCAATACGCTCTACCGAGTAAACCCGATCGACCAGCTGAGCTAGGATAGTAGCCTGAAAGCCGGATCCGGTGCCGATCTCAAGAACCTTATTCAGCGGTCCTTCAGCCAGTAATATCTCGGTCATTCTGGCCACTATATAGGGCTGCGAGAGGGTCTGTGAGAAACCGATGGGCAGTGCTGTATCTTCATAAGCGCGGTGGGATAGGGCTTCATCGAGAAAGATATGCCGCGGGGTAACCCGAAAGACATCGAGGATTCGCTGATTGCTGATGCCCTGGTCTTTTAGGCGCTGAATCAGCCGCTCTCGCGTGCGCTGCGATGTCATACCTATGCCGGCCATTTCACTTGAGTTCACGCAATATCCTCTATTCCCAAAGCCTGTCAGCAGAGACCAGAATTCTTTTATTTATGGCAGTTTTTTCTTTTAATGCGCAGCCAAAATAGAGCCGCGCCGATGATCGTCAATATATCACAGGGCTTGAATCTGGGGGCGAAATAATTCAGCGATTTCACGCAGTACCACAGTCGCATAGCCACCTGCAGCCAGACCAAAAGATAATTCCAACTGATCTGTCCCAAAACGTCTCCACTCAAGAGAGTCGGGCATCAATACCGTGGCACGGCGTTCCTGTTTTAGGCCCGCATGTTCAAGGGCATAACACCAGCTCTGCCAGTCTGCGAGTATGCTATTTTCGAGCTGCTGCAGATCGCCGCCGGCCGCTGAGCGTCCGCGACCCCAGAGTGGCGCACAGGGCTGGGTTTCAAATTCCATCGGCGCTGACCAGTTATCGCGCCGAATGCGCTCGGCAAGCACCAGATTGTATAACCATGATCGCGCTGCCGAGAGAATCATACCGGTACCGCGACGGTTGCCTTTAAGCTGATCGCGTTCAATCAATTCCTGGGCCTGATGCAAGTTGCCGCAATCGTGGCCAAAACGCTGCTCCCCAAAATAATTGGGTACGCCATCCACGGCTATTTTTTGCAGCCTCGCTTCGATCTCCGCGAACCGATCTTCAAGGGTAGAAAACTCTCTAAGGACTAGCCGAAACTGATTGCCGCTGTGCATTCCGCGACGCAATTTTTTATGGTGACGTGCCATTGAGAGAATTTCAAAATCATCGTGCTGCAACTGGTCAGGGCCCAACTCGCGACCAGGCAAGTAGAGGCTAAACCACTGAGTGGTGACCGCAAAGCGATCTTTTAGACCACAAAAGCTCACATCATTGCGCTTGATACCTGCCAACTTTGATAGCAATCCGGCAACCCACTGGGTGTTCTGGTCACGTTTTTTGATATGTAAAAAAAGATGTTCGCCCTCACCGCTGGGGTCAAAGCCCAAAACCTCATCGACAAGAAAATCTTCCGGCTGGCTGCGATATACTGCGCGCCCAAAGCTCTCGGGAAATAGCCGTGGCAGGCTGTGAAAATTGAATTCTTGGGGTTTGATAATCGCTATCCTGAAAATTATTTAGTGGTCAGCAAAACCACTGCGTGACAGGAGATGCCTTCTTTACGGCCAACAAAACCGAGCTTTTCGGTGGTGGTGGCTTTGATATTCAACTGCTCAATCTGGCAGTTTATATCGGCACAGAGATTGCCGCGCATGGCATCTAGATGGGGCAGCATCTTTGGCTGTTCGGCAATAATGGTGATATCTGCATTGCCCAGCTGATAGCCTTTTGCATCCATTAATTGCACAACAGTCGCCAGCAACTGACGGCTATCTGCGCCCTTCCACCGCTGATCTGTATCGGGAAAATGCTGACCTATATCGCCGAGCGCCAGGGCACCGAGAACAGCGTCAATTAATGCGTGAATTAATACATCGCCATCGGAGTGGGCAATAAAACTCTGGTGGTAGGGAATGGATACACCGCCAAGAATAAGCTTATCGCCTTCACCAAATGCATGAACATCGTAACCATGACCTATACGCATTGTTCGCTCTCCTGATACCCCATAATCGCCTGGGCAATAACCAGGTCTTCACGATGGGTAATTTTAATATTGTCACGACGACCTTCAACAATCATCGCCTGCTCACCGAGATATTCAATGGCCGAGGCTTCATCGGTGGGCAGCTGCTGCTCTTCCAGCATGGTCTCAAGGGCTCTAACAAGCAGGCCGTAACGAAACATCTGCGGGGTCTGGGCGCCGCGGTATTTGCTGCGATCCAGGGTCTCTGTAATAGTATTGTCTGCTGTTACTTTTTTCAGAGTATCGCTGATTGGTGTGGCGAGAATACCGCCCACCGAATGGCCGTCCACCTGCTCAATTAACTTATTGATATCCGCGCTGGTTACACAGGGCCGCGCCATATCGTGAACCAGAACCCAGTCATCACTGGCAGCAATATCAGCCAGCGCGCGCAGGCCGTTTAACACGGAATGAAAACGCTCTGTGCCACCGGCAAGCAGCTCTACGCGCTGATCTTTAAGCGCAGAAACCTGCGTCCAGGACTCAGCACCGGGATCACAGGGAACAAGGATTTTTTGCAGCTTGGAAATAGTTAACAGACGACCGAGTGTATGGTCTGCGACCAGCTTGTCGCCAATACTGTGGAACTGTTTGGCCAGTTCAGCGCCGAATCTCTGTCCGCTTCCAGCGGCTGGGACTATGGCCCAATAGTTGGCGGCGCTCACTGATCGCTGTCCTTGCCTTTCGAGCCCGGCTGGTTTTTATCAATCACCAGATAGAAGGTTTCGCCCTGCTTGATCATACCCAGATCGGCTCGAGCTTTTTCTTCAATGGCATTGAGATTTGTCTTGAGACTTTCGACATCGGTGGCGATCAGGGCGTTGCGTTCACGCAGCGCCCGATTTTCAACTTCCTGCTCTTCGAGCTGGCGATTTAGCTCAGCGCGATGGGCGAGGCTGCCCTCTCCGACCCACAATCGAAATTGCAGGCCAGCGAGAAAAACAAGCAAGATAACCAATAACCAACGCATAGAAGCATTCTATTCGCTTTGACAAAATTTGCACGCAAACCTGCGCACTATGTAAACAGCCTGGTTTACTGCGCTTTAAATTCAGCAAGACCGCGGTAAGCTGCTTGCTCACCTAGTTCAGCTTCAATTCTCAACAGGCGGTTGTATTTGGCAACACGGTCTGAACGGCAGAGTGAACCGGTTTTAATCTGGCCCGCTGCAGTGGCAACGGCGAGATCGGCAATCGTCGTATCTTCAGTTTCACCTGAACGGTGAGAGATAACGGCAGTGTAGCCAGCTTCTTTCGCCATGGCGATCGCATCGAGTGTCTCTGACAAGGTGCCAATCTGATTAAATTTAATCAGGATAGAGTTGCCCACACCGAGCTCAATACCGCGGCTCAGGATGCTGGTGTTGGTAACAAACAGATCGTCACCCACCAACTGAATTTTCTTACCGAGTTTTTCAGTCTGGTACTTCCAGCCATCCCAGTCAGACTCGTCGAGGCCGTCTTCGATGGAGATAATTGGGTAGACTTCACAGAGCTCTGCGAGGTAATCACTAAACCCTTCCGAGCTAAAAGTAACGCCTTCGCCAGAGAGGTTGTAATGGCCATCTTTGTAGAATTCAGACGCGGCGCAATCGAGCGCCAGAGTGACATCTGTACCCAGAACATATCCAGCGGCTTCAACGGCCTGCTTGATCACCGCCAACGCTTCGGCATTGGATGCCAGGTCAGGAGCAAAACCACCCTCATCGCCCACGGCTGTGTTTAAACCTTTGGCGCTGAGAACTTTTCTCAGCTGATGGAAAATCTCGGCACCAACCTGCAGTGCTTCAGCAAAGCTCTTCGCCGCGACTGGCTGAACCATAAATTCCTGAATATCGACATTGTTGTCGGCGTGCTCACCACCATTGATAATATTCATCATCGGAACCGGCATGCTGTACTGGCCGGAAGTGCCATTGAGGTTGGCGATATGTGCGTACAGTGGAATACCCTGATCCTGAGCCGCAGCTTTTGCCGCTGCCAGTGATACGGCCAAAATAGCGTTGGCACCCAGTGTCGCCTTATTCTCGGTGCCATCGGCATCGATCATCATCTTGTCCAGTAGACGCTGGTCTGCAGCATCCTGACCAACCAATAATGTCTTGATGGCAGTATTGATATTATTGACTGCAGTCAACACACCTTTACCCAGATAGCGACTCTTATCACCATCGCGCAACTCAAGCGCTTCGCGAGACCCGGTTGAGGCACCAGACGGAGCACAGGCAGTTCCTACAATGCCGTTCTCTAAAATTACATCTGCCTGCACAGTGGGGTTGCCACGAGAGTCCAAGATTTCAAACGCTTGAATATCAACAATGTTACTCATTTACTATTTTCTCCAATAATTTCGACTATTTACTGCAATTAAAATGGTTAAATTTATGACTTAATTAGGTCTTAAGAATTTTCAAACAATACCCAGATCAGACTGAGACTTGATCAAATCATCAAATGCTTTCATCTGCGCAAGGAATGGCTCGAGCTTATCCAATGGCAGTGCGCTGGGGCCGTCACAGCGGGCTTTTTGCGGATCCGGGTGAGCTTCCAAAAACAGTCCGCCAATACCCACAGCAATACCAGCGCGACCCAGTTCGGCGACCTGATGACGGCGACCGCCAGAAGCTGCGCCCAGAGGATCACGACACTGCAGGGCGTGGGTAACATCAAAGATTAACGGTAGACCGCCGCTGACTTCTTTCATGGTGCGGAAACCGAGCATATCGACAACCAGGTTGTCATAGCCCATACAGGTGCCGCGTTCACAGAGCATGATCTGTTCGTTGCCGCACTCGCGAAATTTATCGACGATATTGCCCATCTGACCGGGGCTTAAAAACTGCGGTTTTTTAACATTGATCACTGCGCCGGTTTCGGCCATGGCCTGCACCAGATCAGTCTGTCGCGCCAAAAATGCTGGCAGCTGAATCACATCACAGACTTCGGCAACCGGCTTGGCCTGCTCTATCTCGTGAACATCGGTGATCACTGGAATATTAAAGGTGCTTTTGATCTCCTGAAAAATCTTTAGCCCCTCATCAACACCAGGTCCGCGAAAGGAGTGGATCGATGAACGGTTGGCTTTATCAAAGGAGGCCTTAAAGATATAGGGGATACCAAGCTTTTCCGTCACAGTCACATAGGCTTCGGCAATCTGCATCGCCATATCTCGGGATTCGAGCACATTCATGCCGCCGAAAAGGGCCATCGGCGCATCATTGCTGACATTGATATCCGCTACTTTAATTGTCTTGGCGTTCACTTCTATGACTCCTGCTTTTCCGCTTGTCTTGCCTGATAGTCCATGGCCGCAACTACAAAGCCCTGGAACACTGGATGTCCATCTCTTGGTGTGGAGTTAAATTCCGGGTGGAACTGGCTGGCGAAGAACCAGGGATGGTTCGGCAGCTCTATGGTTTCCACCAGCGTCTTATCGTGAGACAGACCACCAATCACCAGACCAGCCTCTTTCAGGGTTGGCAGAATATTATTATTCACTTCAAAGCGATGTCTGTGGCGCTCTTCAATCTGGTCGGCAGTGTAGATCTCTCGGGCCATTGAGCCCGGCAGCAGGTGACAGACCTGAGAGCCGAGACGCATAGTGCCGCCCAGATCCGAGTCTTCACTGCGCAGCTCTTTTTTGCCCTCGGCATCGATCCACTCGGCGATAAGGCCAACCACTGGATTAGCGGTATCTGCATCAAATTCGGTGCTGTTTGCATCTGTGAGGCCGCAGACATTGCGCGCGTATTCGATAATCGCAATCTGCATACCCAGACAGATACCCAGATAGGGAATATTATTTTCCCGTGCGGTTTTAACCGCATGTATTTTGCCTTCTGTTCCCCTGGTGCCAAATCCACCCGGGACCAGAATCGCGTCGACACCATCGAGCAGAGAATGATCTTTCTCCAGCAGCTCGGAGTCGATATAGCGAATTTTTACTTTGGTTTTCTTGTGAATACCGGCGTGAATCAGGGCTTCTGTCACTGACTTGTAGGCGTCCAGCAATTCCATATATTTGCCGACCATGGCGACGGTCACCTGACCCTCGGCATTCATATGACTGTCGACAACAAAGTCCCATTCACTGAGGTCCGCTTGCGGAAGATCCATACCGAAACGGTCGAGAACAAACTGGTCGAGACCCTGCTCGTGGAGCATACGTGGAATCTGGTAGATAGACGCCGCATCAATTACCGGAATAACTGCCCGCGCCTCTACGTTGGTAAACAGGGAAATTTTCTGGCGCTGACTCTCATCGATCGGCACTTCAGAACGACACAGCAGCACATCTGGCTGCAGGCCGATAGAGCGCATCTCTTTAACCGAGTGCTGAGTCGGCTTGGTTTTGGTTTCACCCGCCGAAGCAATATAGGGCACCAATGTCAGGTGCAACAGCAGTGCGCGCTGGTGACCGAGCTCAACTTTTAACTGGCGAACCGCTTCCAGAAAAGGTTGTGACTCAATATCACCCACAGTGCCGCCAATCTCGACAACAGCGATATCGGCATCACCGGCACCGGCATAGACACGGCGCTTAATCTCATCGGTCAGATGCGGGATCACCTGCACCGTACCACCCAGATAGTCGCCGCGACGCTCGCGACGCAAAATAGTCTCGTATATCTGACCACTGGTAAAGTTGTTGTTCTTGGTCATCTTGGAACGCAGAAAACGCTCGTAGTGGCCAAGATCCAAATCTGTCTCTGCACCGTCTTCAGTCACGTAGACTTCACCGTGCTGATAGGGGCTCATAGTGCCGGGATCGACATTTAGATAGGGGTCGAGCTTGAGGATGGTAACGCTCAGTCCTCGGGATTCAAGAATAGCAGCTAGAGAAGCAGCTGAAATACCCTTTCCCAAAGAGGAGACCACACCACCAGTAACAAAAATAAAACGTGTCATAGAGACCCTGTAAAATCACGACCCATTAACCCTTTATCCAGTGAATCTGAAACCCACTATATAAAGCGTTGAATCTAAAAAAATTGTAATTGTGAAAGGCTTGTTTGACCATGAAAACGGTCGAGACCCACCCTACCCAAGATGGGAGAGTAGATTAACAGAAAGGGTTGGAGGATTCTACAGAGAGTTTGTCTGCCAGGTGATTTTTAAGCCCTCTTCGTCGGCACCACATTGCCAGCCCTGACAAACCCATAAATCGCCCACAGCAACCAGCTGTTCCTCGATATAAAAAAGTGGGATTCGCTCTCGCCACCAAGGCTCAAGGGCATATTCCTGAAGTAATTTTTTTAAGCTGTTGGAGCGATCCCTGCCGGCCGGCTGACAGCGTTCACCACCCTGACGAAAGCGCAGGCTCAGCTGACTGACATCGTCGATCCGCAGGCCTTCGCCGCGAACCCGCTCAGCACTCAGGTGAGTGCCATCGGGCAGCACCAACAACTCATCGGCATGCCAAAACAGACAGACATCATCAGCCATTTTTGGCCGCCCGCTAAGATTCAGCAAATACAGTCGATTACGGTAGCGGCAGAGTTGGATTTCTGCGCGCACTACCTTTGGCTCACTATCTTCCCGGGCGCTTACCAGGGAGTTTAAAACCTCATCGACAAGGTTCGGGCTAAGGGCGGCAAGGCGATAAAAAGTCGGCCAGTAGCGCAGTAAGTTCCTCTGCCGCAGTGGCTCGAGCTGATTGAATTTTGGCAGTGAAAGCGACAAACCGGCGCGTTCGGGTCTAATATCCAGATCTTCCAGATCAGTCCATGCCACAGATTCAGCAAGCTGATCGGCCTCGAGACTGTGTTGAGCCGAGCGAGTAACGCCCTGAATATAGTCGGGCCAGCGCTCAGCCAGTGCGGGTACAACCCGGCGACGCAGATAGTTGCGATCAAACCTGTCTTGCTGATTGCTCTCATCTTCAATCCAGCGCAGCTGTTTTCTGCTCGCCCAGTTCTCCAGAGCAATTTTTGGCCAATCCAACAACGGCCTTAATAATTTCCCGTGCCCCAGTGGGCGAGTAACCGGAATCCCCGCCAGACCTTTTGGCCCAGATCCGCGCAACAGTCTATAGAGTACGGTCTCAACCTGATCATCGGCATGATGACCGAGGAGTAAAATACCCTCTTCGACAATCAGCTTTTCAAACACTGTGTAGCGGGCATCGCGAGCCGCGGACTCAAGGCCGCCGCCAACTTCAAGAACAGTCACCGACTCAGCGTGCAATCGTACACCCAGAGATCGACAGAACTCAGCACTCTGCTGCTGCCAGTGATCGGCATTTGGCGATAGACCGTGGTTGATATGCACTGCGGTAATTTTCTCGGCAGCGACCACTTCACAGACCAGACTTAATAGAACCGAAGAATCGAGACCGCCGCTGAGGCCGACTAAAATCTGTGGCGCGCTGTCGAGCTGCTCCTGCCAATTGGCAAATACTGCGCTGGCGCTGAGCTCGCGCTTGGCTTTAACAATTGCCCTGCTCAAAATTCCGACCCCGACTGTTGATCCTGATTTTGCTGCTGTTGCTCGGATTCATATCTCTGGAACTGATTGCGGGTTAACAGGTTGCAGTTTTCAGTGGCCGGATCAAAGGTAATCAATACCTCACCTCGACTTAACTGACCCCTTACCTGATCGATTTTATTTTCCAGGCTGACTTCATGGGAGCCATAGTCGGTGCCTTCACGAAGAATAAATTCTTCGATAATCGCATGCAGAATATCGGCGCTCAATCTCTCAGCAGGAATTTCAATCACTTAACGTTTACCCTTAGCCTGTTTAAAAACACTGTGATGTGCATAATAGTGCGATAATCATGCGCAGTTAAGACTAGGAGTCAAAAATGAGCAACTATTTAGTACTAACCATTATCTCTGACGATCGCGCCGGCATCGTTGAGCAGGTCGCCCAGACCATTAGTAAGCATGGCGGCAACTGGATGGAAAGTAGCATGGCTCGACTGGCTGGCAAGTTTGCCGGCATTCTGATGGTTGAAGTGGATGCGGCGGCACAGCAGCCTCTCGAGCAGGATTTAGCTGCGCTGGCCGATCAGGGTATTAAGATTACTGTCGAAAATAGCGGCCCGCAGTCTGATGATGAAGCCCATATCAGCTGCCTGGAAATTGTTGCCAATGACCGCTCTGGTATTGTCGGCGAGATATCTTCCCTGCTGGCCAGCCATCAGGTCAATCTGGTCTCGCTGGAAACTTTCTGCGAAAGCGCACCCATGTCTGCCGGCATGATGTTTTATGCCCACGCCTACACGCAGCTGCCCGCCGGTATGTCTGAAGAGCAGCTGACCCAGTTGTTGGAGAGCCTCTCCGACGATCTGATGGTGGAGGTTGTCGAGTCTTAAACAGATTCTATTACCTATGTTAGATATTGTTCTCTACCAACCGGAAATTCCACCGAACACCGGCAATATTATTCGCCTCTGCGCCAATACCGGTTTTCGCCTGCACCTGATTGAACCGCTTGGATTTGATCTCGACGATAAAAAACTGCGTCGCGCCGGCCTCGACTATCAGGAGTTTCAGTCGCTAAAAGTTCATGCCGACTGGAATGCCTATATCAGCAGCTGTCAGCCAAAAAATATCTACGCCCTAAGCACCAAAGGTTCGGTCTGTTACTCAGCGGCCAGTTATCAACCTGGCGATGCCCTGCTATTTGGTCCTGAAACCAGGGGCTTGCCTGAAGATATCCGCAATGGCGTGGGCAGTGGCAATGTCTTGCGCCTACCGATGCAGAAGGATAGCCGCAGCCTAAATCTCTCCAATACCGTCTCTATTGTCACCTACGAAGCCTGGCGGCAATTGGGCTTTTCTGGCGGCAGCTAAATCTCATAGGTATTATATACTGCCTTTTTGCGAACCCTTTATGCACTCTGTAAATCACCATTAGTGAAAACAATATAATGACAGTAAAAATTGGCTTATTTTATGGCAGCTCGACCTGCTACACCGAGATGGCAGGGGAAAAGATCTGCGAGCAGATCAATAGCAACTTTAAAAGCCACAGCGTCAGCCTGCACAATATTGCCGATGATCCTCTCAGTCTGATGGCGGAATACGACTATCTGATCCTGGGTATACCCACCTGGGATTACGGTGAGCTACAGGAAGATTGGGAGACCCACTGGGATCAGCTCGACCTTATCGATTTCTCGGGTAAACAGGTCGCGGTCTATGGACTCGGCGACCAGATTGGCTATCCGGAATGGTTTCAGGATGCGCTGGGCTATCTTTGGGCCAAGGTTAAAAATCAGGGTGCGAGCATGGTCGGCGCCTGGCCCAATCAGGGCTATGACTTTGATGAATCCAAAGCCCTTACCCCGGATAAACAACAATTTGTCGGCCTGCCTCTGGACGATGAAAATCAGCTTGAATTAACCGATGAATTTATCGCCCGCTGGTGTGCACAGATTATCGGCGAGTTTGGCACTCTTTAATGAGTGACGACCGAATAACCGAACTGCCCTGGTATCTGGTAAAACAGCCCGCCCCTATTATTACTAAAGAAGCCACTATTATCGGTGCCGGTATCGCTGGCTGCACTGCGGCGGTGGCTTTGCAGCGCCGCGGCTTTAAGGTAACCGTTGTCGATCGCCACCCCCATGCTGGCGCCGAGGCCTCGGGAAATTCTCAGGGTATTGTCTACCCAAAACTGTCGCCACGAGATGATGTTTTACCGCGGGTTAATCTCGCTGCAATCCAGTTTTGTAGCGACTACTACCAACCCTTCTGGGATCGCGGACTGGGAAAGCAGTGCGGTATTCTGGTGGTGCCGGAGAGCCCTAAAAAGGTTGAGGATTTTGCCCAGATCAGTCAGCGCTTTGCCGACCGGCCAGAGATAGTCCAATCCGTCGACAATAAACAACTCTGCAAGTTGGCCGGTATTCCGCTGCGTGCAAAAACCGCCCTCTATTTTTCCCAGCTCGGCTGGCTGCCACCGGCTCTGGTCTGCCAGCAGCTCTTGGAGACCCATAATATCCCCCTGATCCAGGCCGATATTCACAGCCTTGATCACAACAAAGACAAAAACAGTTGGGCGTTAAAGGATAGCGCTGGGCTGTGCATTTTAAACAGTGAAACTGTGGTAATTGCCAGTGCCTTTGATTGCAAAAACTTTGCCCAGAGCGAGTATTTGCCGCTGCGAAAAATACGCGGCCAGATCAGCCAGTTACCCTGCACTGCCGAGAGCAGTCAGCTGCAAACGGTTATCTGTGGTGAGGGTTACTTCACCCCCGCCGAAAATGGCCTGCACAGCTGTGGCGCAACCTATAACAAAGATATTTTTACCCGCGAGGTTCGCGATCAGGATCACCAGACCAATATTGCCCAGATCAGCGCCACCGATCCGGGACTGGCTGCAGCTCTGGGTGAGCCGGCTCTTGAAAGCCTCAGCGGGCGCGCCAACTTCCGCTGCACCACGCCGGATTACTTGCCAATTTCTGGCCCTCTACCCAATGTGCCGGAAATGCTTGAGGACTACGCTATCCTGCGCCGCGATGCGAAAACAGTACTGCCAACTCGCGGCAGTTACCTGCCCAATATCTATGTTAATTGCGGTATGGGATCGCGGGGTCTGAGTTATGCGCCCCTGACCGCCGAGGTGCTGGCGGCACAGATTGCCGGTGAGACGCCAGTGCTGGAACAGGCATTATTAAACGCCATCAATCCGGCGCGATTTATTATTCGCGACTTAAAAAGAAAACGTATTTAAAGACTTGGCTCTACAGGGCAACGCCCCCATGGCGGGCTATATAGCTGGCGGTAACTGTATCCATGGTGACTATATGGTTGACCAGCCACTCGGGGAAATCCTTATCAACATAGCGCTCAAGCCGCATAGCAGCGGCCAGATTATGCTCGGACTGCCAGTGGTTATATTCAACCTTCATCGTCTCCATAAACTGCTGGTGGGCCTGTTGATGCCTAGCTCGCGCCGGGAACTGATACTCTTCCATATATTTTTCTTCGAGAAAAAAGTGATTTAGAGTATCCGCTAGCAGCCGATCTAAACGCCGGTCTATGCTCTTTTCAACTCCCTTTAAATCGCTTTTTGCAATCTCCAGAAGACGTTTAATCTCATTGGCATCATCAAAGGCTTTGCGGTGCTCTGTGTTCATAAACTCAAGATCTACCTGAGGTGTACAATCGAAATCGGTCATAGTCTGCCCCTCTCTCAGTTTTGCCTCTACAGTAATCCAATTTAAACCTGTTAACAGGTTTATTATCTATAGCTGTTGATGGCAATCAATGCCGCTGGACTGCCAATAAACCCTTATTGGATCTACTAATGAATTTGGGCTTTTGTTGCCTTATCATGCGCCTTTTAACGAGCAAATAAAATATAAGAATATCTGTCTATGAAATATATTGGAGCCCATGTCAGCGCCGCTGGCGGTGTTGAGAATGCGCCGGTTAATGCCCAGAAAATTGGCGCTACTGCCTT
>Ga0209833_1000252_pt1 | contig 39438 bp, 51 predicted proteins | sample COGITO_mtgs_1105_3_FD_184797 | JGI IMG/M metagenome (GOLD analysis project Ga0209833, IMG submission 184797) | Pelagic marine microbial communities from North Sea - COGITO_mtgs_110506 (SPAdes) (version 2) | ecosystem: Environmental > Aquatic > Marine > Epipelagic ... | reverse complement strand
TGGGTAAGAGTAAATCGGCCTGAGATGTTAAAGGAACGTACAACTAAGAAAGAAAGTAAAGATACCCCTAACTCAAATTATTCAGATTCGGTATGGTTGCGAAGTATAAAACCTAACTTAGACTTTGAAAATCAAATTACAGAAATACCCAAAAGGGTAGTAGAGCCTAAGAAGGTAATAAAATCATATTGGTAATAAAATAAAAGAAGTAAGAATTGTTTAGGAAATACGAAATAGTTTTTGTATATTTGTTAAAATAAAAAGTTATAGATGAGTTATCAAAATATATACTATGAGAAGAATGAAGGCATCATCCATTGTTGGGATTCTAAGAAAGGATACTACACATCCAAATACAGAAATTACGCTTATGTAAAGGATGGTAATGGTTCATATGAATCAATATATGGTGAAAGGTTAAAAAAGATTAACTTTTGGAATAAAGAAGATAATCTAAAACTATATGAATCTGATGTAAATGAGGTTACTAGGTTTCTAATTGATAACTATGGTGACTCTGATGAAGTATCAGATGGTCACGTTACATTAACATTTGACATTGAGGTAGAGATGAATTCTGGTCTACCAGACATTCAAGAAGCAAAGAACGCAATGACCTCCGTTGCATTCCACGATTCAGCAACTAATGATTACGTTGTATATGTTGTTATTGATGGTGATGAGATAAGTAAAACTATCAAAGGAGCAAAGGTTCGGTCATTTAGAACCGAAGAGGATATGTTGGTAGCATTTGTAAATGCATGGGAAGAGATTTCACCAACCATTATAACTGGTTGGAATATTGATTTCTTCGATGTTACTTATCTTTACAACAGATTGAAAAGAGTATTAGGTACTAAACACGCAAATAGATTATCACCCATACAAAAAGTTCATTGGAACAAATATCGTAAGAGATATCTAATCGCAGGAGTATCCGCATTAGACTACATTGCACTTTATAAGAACTTTACATATACACAACTCCCCAACTACCGATTGGATACGGTTGCTCAAAAAGAATTGGGTAGAGGTAAGATTGAGTATGAGGGAAACTTAGACCAATTATTTAGAGATGATATTGAAAAGTTCATTGAATATAACTTGGTGGATGTTGAGTTGGTAGTTGATATGGATAAGAAACTTCAGTTCATTGATTTAGCTAGAGCGATATGTCACGCAGGTCACGTATTCTATGAAGATTTTTTATTCTCATCTAAATGGTTAGAGGGTGCAATACTAACATTCCTAAGAAGAAATGGTAGAGTAGCACCAAATAAACCACGCCGAAAAGAAAAGAATGATGATGGAACGGATTCAGAAGAACAGTTTGCAGGTGCATATGTCAAACAACCCATACCTGGTCTTTACAAATGGGTTTATGATTTAGATTTAACATCACTATACCCATCAATTATTATGAGTATAAATATATCACCCGAAACTAAGGTTGGTATGGTAACTGATTACACATCTGAAGCCCATATGAAATCCAAAATGGATTCTTATGTTATTGTAGATGATAATGGGAAGTCGTACCCAGCGATGGATAAAGAAAAGTTTGAAGACTTCACTAAGAAAATGGATTTATCAATAGCTTCTAATGGTGTATTGTATAAGCAAGATAAAGTTGGTATTATACCTGAGATTCTTAATGTTTGGTTTGATAAGAGGGTAGAGTACAAAGACCAAATGAAAAAGTTTGGTAAGGCAGGTGATGATGAGAAGTATAAATTCTTTGCTCAAAGACAATTGGTACAAAAGATTATGTTGAACTCCCTTTATGGAGTATTGGGATTACCATCATTCAGATTCTATGACGTTGCAAACGCAGAAGCAGTGACACTTACGGGTCAGACTGTAATTAAAACTACTGAGATGATTGCAAACAGCTATTATAGTAAAATCACAGGTGAAGATAAGGACTACAACATTTATGTTGATACGGATTCTGTGTTTTATCAGGCAGCACCATTAGTAAAAGCTCGTAATCCTGAAATTGATGAGAATGATGATTCACAAATGATACCTGCTATTTTGGAAGTGGCACAAGAAGTAGAAGCACATATTAATAAGGTGTATGATACTATGGCTCTGAAGTTGTTTAATATTCATTCACATAGATTTGATATTAAGCAAGAAACAATCGCAAAGGGTGGTTTTTGGGTATCTAAGAAACGATATGCACAATGGATTATCAATGATAATACAGTTGATTGTGATAAGTTGGATGTAAAGGGGTTAGATGTAAAACGTTCATCATTCCCAACATATTTTAAAGAGGTGATGTCTACTGTATTGATGGATATTCTAAAAGATGAGAATAAAAACTTAATCGATGAGTACATCTTAACTAAGAGAGCTGAGATGGAAACCACAAACTTTATCGACATTGCTAAGAACTCAGCAGTTAAAGGTATGAGTAAGTATACATTTAAGAAACAGGCAATTGGTGAGTTTATGAAAGGTACACCTGCTCATGTTAAAGCAGCTATTACATACAATCAGTTATTAAAGTATTACAATTGTGCTTACAAATACGAACCGATGAAAGATGGGGATAAGATTAAGTGGGTGTATCTAAAAAATAACCCATTAGGTTTGAGTACAGTTGGGTTGACTGGTTATAACGACCCAAAAGAAATATTAGATTTAGTAGAAGAGTATATTGACTATGAGTTAATCTGGCAAAAAGAGTTAGAAAACAAATTAGATGATTTCTATTCGGCAATGAAATGGGAAAAGCCGTCTCCCAATTTAAAAACGGCATCAAAGTTTTTTGAATTTTAATTAGGATAATTGAAAAACTTTTTGTATATTTGTGTAAATAATAATTAATAATAAGTAAGTTTTATGAAAAAAGTAAGTGTAAACAGATTCATTCAGAAGTATAATCTATCTGGATTAATCGAATCAACGAAGTGGAATGTTAAAGGTGATACATTAACCACACAATTTATATCAGATGATAAGTCTGTTTTAGGAAATGTTAGTATGACTGACTTTCAGTTTGAAGATGGTGATTATGGTATTTATGATACCACAAAACTCACAAAAATGCTATCGGTATTATCAAACGATGTGGATATCACACCATCTAAATATGAGGGGAAGGTTACTGCATTAGATTTGAACGATAAAGGAACATCTGCAACTTATATGTTGGCAGACCTTTCAGTTATACCTGTAGTTCCAGATTTAAAACAACTACCACCATTTGATGTTGAGGTTGATATTGATTCTACATTTGTAGATAGATTTAACAAAGCAAAAAGTGCTCTTTCTGATGAAAAGAATTTTACATTTCAATGTAAAGATGGTAATGGTAAGATGATTATTGGTTACTCTAAAACCAATACTAACAGAATTTCTATTGATGTAAACTGTAAATGTGAAAAGGATGTAGAAGGTATATCATTCTCAGCAGATTTCTTAAAAGAAATACTAAACGCAAACAAAGATGCAAAGTCAGCATCAATGAAAATATCAACACAAGGATTGGCGAATCTAAACTTTAATGTTGATAATTATACATCTGAATATTTCTTAGTAGAGGTACACGCATAATGAATTATTTTTACGAACAAAGTAAATTCTCAGAATACAAATCCAATACAACTTATCATCAGTTATTAGAGAAAACTGATGATGAGTTTGCGGATTGGGCAAGATTACTGCGTAAGGAAGTAACTGATGCATGGGATGGGGTGGGACAACCACCAGTTAAAGGAAAAACTGAAGAAGGTATCATTAGACATTTTGGTAAACTAAAAAGTCATGAGTGTGACTTCTTTATTGATGATAACTCCGATGAAGAATCATTGGGTATATTAAAAAACTTTAATAAAGACCAAAGTGTAGTAAATCAGTTTTTTCCTACGATGTTGAAAACTAGAATTTCTAATGGAGAATCTGCAGATGGGGGTCTATCTATTTACGATTACTTTGCTGATGATAATTTAGAAGATGCATTTGTAAAAGTAATGAGGCGAGCTGTTAAGAGAGATTCTATGTACGCATGGAGTCGCTCACTAACATCCAAAAGAGAAGAAAACGAATTTTGGAACGGACAGACACCAGTTGACTTCGTAAAAGATGTGCATGATGGTAAGATATTTACAGGTAAGTGGTCTGAGTTTGATATAGTTCTTACAAAAACAACTGCACCTGCAATTCGAAAGTATGGTCAATTAGATGAAGATAAATGTACTTATGGTACTATTTTCTTTTTAGACTCTAAACAAGTAAATCAGTTAGTAGATGATGGTTATCTAAACCAAAGGCAGATTTCAAATCTTGGAGATATTGAAGATTCTAGAAGTCAGAAGAATGGTAAAGTAGTAAAGTATCTGTATAATATTAGATGGTATAACATAACCGATGGTATATTCCCACGAATAGTTCAAGCATTCAGATTGGGATTAGGTCAACCTGCGGTAAACTTCCCGGCATTAACTGCAAAGTGGATTTATGAAAACTACACATCACATATAGATACCACCGAACCATTACATATCTATGACTCATCAGCAGGATGGGGTGGGAGAATCGCCGGTGCAATGAGTAGTAGAAAGAAAACCCATTACATAGGAACTGACCCAAATCCAGATAATTTTATTCCTGAATTAGGTATTTCTCGTTATGAGTATATGGCAGATTACTACAATAAAAATTGTATAGATACTCACTCAGATACACTAACAAACTTCTTTGAAGTAAAATCTAATGCAAATACATTTGAACTATTTCAAGATGGTTCTGAGTTAATTCATAATAATCCTGATTTTCAAAAGTATAAGGGTAAGTTAGATTTGTCATTCACATCACCTCCTTACTTTAATAGAGAGCAATATTCACAAGATGAGAATCAATCATTTGTTGCGTACTCTCAGTATGATGATTGGAGAGATAATTTCTTAAAACCAACTCTTACTACCATTTATGAGTATTCAAAGAGTGATAGATATATTCTATGGAATATTGCGTCAATTAAAATCAATAAAGATACTTATTTTGATTTAGAGGGGGATTCAATTGAGATTTTAAAAGAGTTGGGTGCTGAATACAAAGGTAAATTAAAAATGTGTATGGCTGCTATGATTGGTGCTAACGTAAATAAACGCGAGTCTATGGAAAGTAGTATTAAGAATATGGTTCAGATAGGCGGTACATGGTACAAATACGAACCTATATTTGTATTTCATAAAAAATAAAATAAAAGATAATGAATAACACAGAAAATACTCTATTCGTAGAGAAGTATCGTCCAGATACTTTAGAAGGATATGTCGGTAATGAACATATTATTGAAAAAGTAAAAATCTATATAGAGAATGAAGATGTACCACATCTACTCTTATATGGACAAGCGGGTACTGGCAAAACAACACTTGCTAAAATCATCACTAATCAAATTGATTGTGATGTGATGTATATCAATGCATCTGATGAAAATAATGTTGATACCGTAAGAGATAAGATTAGAGGGTTTGCATCTTCTATGGGTTTCCGTAAGTGGAAAATCATTATACTAGATGAATCAGATTACTTAACACCAAACGCCCAAGCTGCACTTCGTAATTTGATGGAAACATTTTCAAATACTACTCGTTTCATTCTAACGTGTAACTATGTAGAGAAAGTGATTGACCCTATCCAAAGTAGATGTCAGACATTTGGAATTACACCACCATCTAAGAAAGAGGTTGCTGTAAGATTAAAGGATATCTTAGATGCTGAAGAAGTTAAATACGAAATGAGTGATTTAGCAGTATTAGTGAATAGTGGTTATCCAGATATCCGTAGAGTTCTAAATGCAGCACAAAGACAGATTATTAAGGGTGAGTTGAAGATTGATAAAACATCAACGATTCAAGCAAACTATGCAGATGAGGTGTTAGTGGTTCTAAAATCTAACAGCAATCTAAAAGAGTCTTTCGCATCGATTAGAAAAATCATCGCAGACTCTAAGGTAAGAGATTTCACACCATTCTACAGATTCTTATATGATAATGTAGATGAATATGCAAGTGGTAAAGCAGGTAATGTGATTTTAACAATTGCAGAATCACAGTATAAGGATTCATCAGTAGTGGATAAGGAGATTAATACTATGGCAATGGTATTAGAGATACTTATGACTATTAAAGGTTAAATAAATTAGGATATATGAAAACTAATTCGTATATTTACAACAACAAACAATAATTAATTAAAAACAAAGTAAAATTATGGCAAATTCAAATGAACTATTCGAACAAATTAAAGATTTATTTGTAGAATTCGAAACAGAACACAATGGTACAACTAAAGCTGCTAAAGGAAGAGCAAGAAAAGCTATTGGTGAGTTAAAAAAGTTAGTAACCGATTACAGAAAAGAATCAGTAAACGAAAGTAAGTAATTATGGGTAAAGGAAAGGTAATTGGTATGGGTGGTAATCAGAACCAACCCAAAGCACCACAGATGAAGTTAGACCCCACAAAGTTACCAACGGTACATTGTGAGAACTGTGATTCTATCTTTTGGGAAGAAGTAACAATGTTTAAAGAAGTTCCAGCAGTACAATCACCAAACGGACAGAAATCTATGTTACCGATTCCGGTAGTAAGATGTGCTGAATGTGGTCACGTATCAGAGAAGTTTTTACCTAAAGAATTGTTGGATTAATGGCAGCTACTGATAAAACTGTAGCTAAAAAAGCTAAGTCAATATTCGACCACCTTTCGGGTATAAAGGAAAAGAAAACATCTTGGGAATCTTTAACAGATATGGACAAGAAATCATTCAGCCCCTTTATTATCAATAGGTGGTTGAGTATGAACTTAGACTTACTGCCAATAATCAATATTCTTCAGAAATACACCATTGGGTTATTATCACCTAAAGAAGTTTATAAGTTGTACTTAGATTTCTTACCAAAGAAAAAAACATTCGATAAGTATGTTAAAGGTAAGAAAGAGGGTAAGTATAACAAAGAACTTTTACAATACCTATCAAAGTGGTATGGTGTTTCTTATAGAGAGGTACAAGATTATTTGGAAATACTTCCAAAGCAAGAAGTTTTGGATATATTAATGAAATATGGATTAACAGATAAAGAAGCTAAAAACCTATTAAAATGAGTAGATTAAAAGAAATGTTAAGAACATCTGCAATTGCAGATAAAGCGAAAGCACTCCTTTCGTTGGATTTATTAGAATCTAAAGCAGTGGGGATTGGAGACCACTCAACAACAGATTTTTATAATAATGCCGAAGACGCATTGAGAATGTTAGTTGATGCAGATGATAGATTGTCAGCATTGGAACGGTATTTTACACCAGCGCCACCAACACCACCAGTCGTAGAACCAAAAAGTGTAAAATCTAAAAAACAATTAAATGGATAACATACGAGAAGCAAAATCAAAAGTAGTTCATAATGGTGAACGTACTATAGCGAAAGCTAAGAGTGGTGTATCGGAAGAAGGTGCTATTGAGTATTGTGAGAGATTGTATCCTGAAATGATGGATGAATACAAACGTATTATGCAAGACCAATATAAAACTTTTTGCAAAAAGCAAAGAAACTATGGGCCGGGTAACATATCAGTAGGTACTGATTTAAGTAGTAGTGATGACGTTCGTTTATCATTAACGGGATTATTCTTCAGATTGAACGATAAAATACAAAGAATCAAACAATTAGTTGTATTCGGTGAACCCGATGAAGTAGGTGAGTCAATTCAAGATACATTCCAAGACTTATCGGTATATGGAATCATAGCCCAAATTGTTCAAAATGGTAAGTGGGGTAAATAATGGGAAATACAAAGTCAACATACCAAATAAGAAAAACATCAGTTGAAAAAGATTACTCTGTACTACTAAACGATAGTTTAGGGAGTGTATTAGAATTTGATACATTTGAACAGGCTTCTCAAATAGTTATAATACTAAATTCAAATTCGGATAGTAATTGTAGATATGAGTTAGTCTCCGTTGGTCAACACAGTTAGATTCAGAATATCAAATATATTAATAAAAAAAAGTTATAAAATTATGTCAATATTAGCAGTTTTAGGTTTTTTGTTTGCAGGTTACTCAGTAATGGCAAACGATTCAGTTCAAACATTAGGAACGTGGATTGGTTCAAATAAAAATAAATTTAAATGGTATACGTTATGGGCGTTTGCATCATCGGTTATGATTCTAACTCTTTGGTGGGGGTGGTATTCATCGGGTGGTGATATTTCATTTGGTAGATTAAATAAAATACCATTTGTAGAAGTTCAATGGTATCATACATTAGCACCATTAGTATTAATTTTACTAACTAGAAAGGGTATACCCGTATCAACATCATTCTTAGTTTTATCAGCATTTGCATCATCATTCATATTAGAAAAAATGTTGGTTAAGAGTATAGTAGGATACATCATCGCAGGTGGTGCATCTTATGGGATATGGTGGTTACTTTCTAAGTTTGTAGATGAATCCGAAGATGTAACGGAATCCCACAAAACATATTGGAGAGTTGCACAATGGTTCTCAACATCATTTTTATGGTTTACATGGTTATCACATGATGTAGCAAACATATCAGTATTTTTACCAAGAGAATTATCACCAATGTTACTAGTTGGGGTAATGGGGTTTTTTACTTTATCATTGGGTTGGATATTCTATACAAATGGTGGGAAGATTCAAGAAATAATTGTATCTAAAAAGAACACCAAATATATACGCTCTGCAACACTAATTGACTTGGGGTACGCATTCTTACTATTATTCTTTAAAGAATGGAATGATATACCAATGAGTACAACTTGGGTGTTTGTTGGGTTATTAAGTGGTAGAGAATTAGCACTTAACACATTCTTAGCAGATGGGAAAGGTAAGAAAGGTATATTTCCTATGCTGTTGCAAGATTTCTTTAAATTGTTAATTGGGTTGATGGTATCCGTTGGTATTGTATTAATAATACATTACTTTCTAAAATAATTATGAAATATTTAATATTACTATTAGTATTACTACAATTTACTTCAAAGGCTCAAAAAGTAGGGTATGAGATAAGAACAAATGAACGTTCATATCTTACGGTTAGTCAAAAAGTATTTGGAAATTCATTAGAATTAAGACATCGATTTGATTTAAAAGAAAATCGAGTAACTTACAGACACAACTTCTCAATTCTTGACTCATCTAAATGGGTATTGAGTATTCCTCTACATTATAAGATAGAATCAGAAGTTCCAACATTAGAACCAAGATTAATATATAATTTCAGTAAATTCAAATTATGGGTTCAGCATGAATTTAACCATAAAGAAAGTATGAATACTGCAATTGCAGTTGATGTAAAGATTAATAAATTATACTATAGAATAGGCTGGGATACATCAAACACAATTAGATTCAGAATATCATTGTTGATAACTTAACAATTTGGTAACATTAAAAGCTTGGTAATACCAGGCTTTTTTTGTATATTTACATAGTAAGAAAGTTAAGAAATACTTAAACAAATAAAACTATGACAGAATTATACAAAGTAATGAACGAAACAAATTATCCTGAGGAACACACAACACAACTTAACCACACAGAAGCCGCTGAGCTTATCGCTGAGTTGGAAGAGATGTTCCCAAATGAACAATATTCAATTTGGCCTGATGAGTATGTAGAGAGTGAGTATAGAACTATACCATATGGAGCAGCTGATGGTTGGGAGGATTTAAATTACTAAAAGTTTGGTAGTTCCAATAATAATTTGTATATTTACACTATGAAAGAATCAAAGATAAGTAATATATTTACCTTTGGGGTGAAAGAGCCTAAAGAGGGCGATGTTAAGGTATCATACTCCCAATACACAATGTATGCGAATTGCCCACATCAATGGAAGTTGAATTATATGGATGGTAATCGTTCATTCGACCCATCAATCCATTTGGTATTTGGTACTGCAATGCACGAAACCTTACAAAGTTGGTTAGATACATTGTACAACAAGTCAATTGAGGATGCATCTAAAATCGATTTAGGTAAGATGTTATACGAATGTATGTTAGTTGAATACAAAAAGATGAGAGAAGAAACTGGAGTAGAATTCAGTAACGCATCTCAGATGGAAGAGTTCTTAGAAGATGGTATTGCTATACTTAATGAAGTTACTAAGAATAGAGTTGATTATTTCAATACTCGTCATATGAACTTAGTAGCTATTGAATTACCAATATACCAAAAAGCAATGGAATCTCATAATGTATATATGAGGGGGTTCTTAGATTTAGTATTTGAAGATACCTACGAAAACAAACTACAGATTTGGGATATCAAAACATCTACGATGGGTTGGAACAAATGGCAGAAAGCTGATAAAACTAAAACAGCACAATTGGTGTTGTATAAGAAGTTCTTATCAGAACAATTCGGATATCCATTAGATAGAATCAGTACAAAGTATTTTATCGTAAAACGTAAGTTAACTGAAGGTATGATGTTTGCTCAGAAGAGAGTTCAAACATTCGAACCCGCAAACGGTAAACCGACACTAAATAAGATTACTAAGAGTTTTGAGGATTTTGTTAGAAATTCGTTCAATGAGGATGGTAGTCACAGAAGGGATTCTGAGTTCCCTGCGATGGCAGGTAAGAACGGAAAAAATTGCAAATGGTGTCCATTCAAAAATGATGAAGAAGCGTGTCCAAAAGGAAATAGGCACAAAGTTTAATTAAAATTATTATATATGTTATATTATTATTCAAAACAAAAGTTAGATTTTACAAATGTTACTCACAAAGTTGTCATTGGGATTTTGGGGTACACTGCTTTTTTAATTTTAAGTACTTTCATATTAACTCATAATTCAGACAGACGAGAGGTTATTGAGACAATAACACCCGAAGAACGTATGGTCGTTATAAATGAAAATAATACTGAGTTTAGTTCAGACACATTGATTCATATGTTGAAACAATTAAATGTTAAATTCCCACATATCGTTCTAGCACAATCGATTGTTGAAACGGGTCATTGGACTTCTAAGATATTCTTAGAAAATCACAATTTATTTGGTATGAAGGAAGCATATGTCAGAGTACATACTGCGAGGGGCACTCAGTATGGTCATGCTTATTATGAGGATTGGGAAGAGTCGGTCTATGATTATGCATTTTATCAATGTAGATACTTGGGTGCTATTAGAACTGAAGATGAGTATTTTAACTATCTATCAAATAGTTACGCAGAGGCCCCAAATTATATTAAAATATTAAAACAAGTTATAGTAGATGAAAAGTTACGTGAAAAATTTCAAAAGTAATTCAAATATAACTAAAGTATCATACAGACGAATATCCAATGGAATTGATAATAATATGAATATCGCGATTATAGGTTCACCAAAATACGATAGTGTTAGAGCCGTTAGAGATTTTTTATTTAATATCAAACAAAAGTTAGGTACTGATGTTAACATTATTACACGAGGTAATAAAGATGGATGTGAGAAGTGGGTTAGGAAATACGCATTAGAATTTGGGTTTAGATATACCGAATACAACCCCGCACATACTAATAGAAATTTATATAGTGGAATGAGTAATGATTACTACGACAAACCATACCACCCAACTCAGAGATTACATCAATATGATTGTATTGTAAAACACTCTGATAAGATTATCTATTTCGGTGGTATAAAGCCAACGGAGCAGAAATATTTTGAAAAATTGTTAGGTAGATTTAACAAAAAAGTGAATTATATAAATTAATTATAATATTTATTCTAAAGAGAAAACAAGTTATGAGTAAAACAAAAAAGAAGCCTCTGATACTTCTATTATCAGATGATATGAGGTTACATAGTGGTATTGCCACAATGTCTAAGGAGATAGTACTCCATACTGCACATAAATATGATTGGTTACAAGTAGGTGCTGCAGTTAAACACCCAGACGAAGGTAAGTTATTTGATGTTTCAGATTCTGTAAATGAAGAGGCAGGTATTGATAATGCGAGTGTTCGTATTATTCCTCAAAGTGGTTATGGTAATCAAGATTTAATCAGACAACTGATTACAACTGAAAATCCAGATGCTATTCTACATTTCACCGACCCACGCTTTTGGGATTGGTTATACGCTATGGAAGACGAAATCCGTAGACACATCCCGATTATGTACTTAAATATCTGGGATGATTTACCAGACCCACAATGGAACGCACCATTCTATGGTAGTTGTGATTTACTAATGGGTATTTCAAAACAAACATATGGTATCAACAAACGAGTGATGGAGAAGTATGGGATGCCTATGAAAGATTGGCAGATAACATATGTACCACATGGTGTATCTGAGAAGTTTAAACCAATTCTATCCGACTCTGATGATTATCAGAAAGTAATTGATATGAAATCTAAATTAGGTATTGATAAAAAGAAATTTGTAGTTCTTTATAACAATAGAAACATTCGTAGAAAGAATCCAGGTGATGTTATATTGGCATACAAAGAATTTTGTGATACACTTACACCAGAAGCAGCTAGGGATGTAGTTCTTTTACTACATACTCAACGAGTAGACCCAAATGGTACTGATTTACCTGAAGTAATTGAAAATGTCTGTTCTGACTATGATGTTACATTTACGGATTCTCAGTTCTCAACCGATGAGTTGAATGTTCTTTATAACGTTGCAGATGTAACAATTAATATGGCGTCAAACGAAGGATTTGGATTAGCAACGTGTGAATCAGTCAGAGCAGGAACACCAATTATTGTTAATGTAACAGGTGGTATGCAAGACCAATGTAACTTTACAATTGATGGTAAATACATTACCGCAGAACAATATGTTGAATTAGGTTCATTACATGACAAAAAGAAATTACCAAAAAATCTTAGTTGGGGTAGTTGGGTAAACCCAATTTGGCCTACCAATCGGTCATTGCAAGGGTCTCCTATGACACCTTACATATTTGATGACAGATGTTCATATGAAGACGCAGGAAAAGCAATCAAACAATGGTATGATACACCATCGGAACGAAGAACCCAATGTGGGTTGGAAGGTTCTGATTGGATTAATTCAGAAGAAAGTGGCATGAGTGCAAAGAATATGGGTCAGAGATTTATTGATTCAATTGACAATACACTAAAAAATTATTCACCAAAAACAGATATAACATTATGGAAAATATAAAAAAGTTATGTGTAATTAGTTGTCCAATATCTACGAGGAGTGGGTACGGTGCACGTAGTCGTGATTTCGTAAGAGGTTTAATTGAATCAAAGCCAGAGTGGGATATTAAAATTCTATCTCAAAGATGGGGTAGTACTGCGATGGATGCTCTTAAAGAAGAAGACGATTCGGATTTACTAGATAGAATCATCACACAGAAGATGGATAGTAAACCCAACATATGGATTCAAATTACAGTACCAAATGAATTTCAACCCGTAGGTGATTACAACATAGGTTTAACTGCAGGTGTTGAAACAACTATAATGCCTGCTGAGTGTTTAGATGGAATCAATCGTATGGATAAAGTTTTGGTATCGTCTGAATTTACAAAACAAGTAATTATGAATACTGTGTTTGAAAAGAAAGATAAAGCTACCGATAAACTGTTAGGTAATCTTAAATGTGAAACTCCAATTGAGGTTCTTTTTGAAGGGATTGACTTAGAGGTATACGATGACAAAGCAGAATCAGAAGATAGGATTGATGAAGTTATGAGAGATATCAAAGAAGATTTCTCATTCTTATTCGTTGGTCATTGGTTGAAAGGAGATTTTGGTCAAGATAGAAAGAATGTAAGCGGTTTAATTTATACATTCCTACAGGCATTTCAAAATAAGAAAAAAGCACCTGCATTGATTCTAAAAACATCAGCAGGTTCAACATCATTGGTTGATAGAGATAGGTTAAGAAAGTTAGTTAAGAGTATACGAACTCAAGTAGGTGGTGATAGATTACCTAATATATATCTACTACATTCAGATTTAACAGATTGGGAGATGAACGCATTGTATAATCACCCAAAGGTAAAAGCTCATGTATCATTTACTAGAGGTGAGGGGTTTGGAAGACCTTTATTGGAAGCGACTATTAGTGGTAAACCAATGCTTGTTAGTGGGTGGAGTGGTCATATGGATTTTATTAATTCAGATTACGTTACAGTCCTAAATGGTCAGTTAGAAAATGTACACAAATCAGCTGCCGATAAATTCCTATTAGCAGAATCGCAATGGTTTTCCGTTGATTACAATCAAGCTGGTGGTGTTATGAGAGATATGGTAAATAACTATAAACCATATTTAGAGAAATCTCGTAAACATCGAAAGTATAGTAAGGATAACTTCTCATTTGATAAGATGGTTGAAAAAATAGGAGAACTATTTGATGATAACAACATAAAAGTTACACAACAACCACAGACTGTTGGTTTGAAACTACCAGTCTTAAAAAAAGTAAATAAGAAAGTTGAGCCTCCTACGATTAATTTACCTAAACTTAAAAAGGTTAAATAGTGGGATTTTACAACGCGCATCTAAGAAAAACATCAGACCCTACTCCAATTAGTAAAAATAAGTTGGAGAGGGGTATGGTGGTTAAGATAAAGTATCAAAAGAAAGATAAATCTACAGGACTATATTTAGTATTCGTTCTTCAGCCAAAGTGGCCTAATACAACAGAAGGTAAGTTACATGGGTTATCATTAGACGCAATTCCACTTAATAAGTTAAATGAAATATCTAAAGGACACGATGAGGTGGTATCAACATCATCTAAAGTTAAAAAATTAGATTTAGCTAAGATTCAAATCAATGAAGCTTCTCAATATTTCTACACAACAGAAATTAAAAACGAAGAAGAATTGAGGGCGGGTTATAGAACATTTAATCTATTAGATATTAAATCAATCCAAGCAGTTAACTACGATTGGGGTAAGTATGATAAGGTTTCAGATAGAAACAAACGTAGACTAAAGTTAGAAGAAGAAGCACGAGAGCGTAAGGAGCAAGACGAAAACAAAAAAACCAAATAATGTTTGTTTAATAGAACATTTTTTTGTATATTTGTATCAACAATAAAACATTATGAAAATAAGTTACGCAATACCAGTTTGTAATGAACACGTTGAAATCCAACGATTAATAACATTTTTACTACAAACCAAACAACCTGATGATGAAGTTGTTGTATTATTTGATTCAACTAATGGCTCTGATGAGGTTAAAGATTACCTTATGAATGCTAGTGAGCGTGGTGAATTTAAATGGTATGATTATCCATTTGATGGACACTTTGGTAATATGAAAAATAAACTAACTACTCATTGTAGTGGTGATTATATATTTCAGATTGATGCAGATGAAATTCCAAATGAATCATTGATGCTTAACATTCATGCAATACTTGAAGAGAATAAGGTTGATGTTATATTAGTTCCAAGAATAAATACAGTAGAAGGTTTAACTGATGAACATATCAAAAAGTGGGGATGGAACGTGAATGAAAATGGATGGGTAAACTTTGCCGATTATCAATGGAGGATTTACAAAAACTTAGCTGATATTAAGTGGCAGAATAAAGTACATGAAACTTTAATCGGATTTGATACTATATCTAATTTACCTTCAATAGAAGAGTTATCATTATACCATCCAAAAACAATTGATAGACAAGAAAAACAAAACGCATACTACGATACATTGTGATGAAAATAGGAATCATTGGTAATGGTTACTTTGGTAAAAAAATATACAATACTTTAAAAGATAAGTACAATATTGTATTTTTTACTGGTAGAGATATGGATATCACATATGATGTCGATTGGGTTGTTATTGCAACACCCATCGACTCACATTATGATTTGTGTAAAGAATTTATACTAAAGGGTGTTAATGTATTTGTTGAAAAACCAATGACATTATCATATACCGATTCAGAGAAACTCATTGAGTTAGCAGAAGATAATAATGTAAGAATTTACATAGATGATGTTTTTAGATTTACACAAGGATATTGGGATTTAATTCAACAACCACGTATTCCTAATGAAACACTTTATTTTAACTGGAATAAGTATGGTTCATTTGGAGATACTATATTTAATGCACTAACATATCACGATATCTATATTGCGTTATCAATGGGGTATGATTTAAGTGGTGATATTGAGTTTGAATATAATAGAGTAAATCAAAAATCATTTACAATAGGTAAAGTTCATTTTGCGTATGACAGAACAAATAATCAAAAAGAAAAAACTGCATCTATAAATGGATATACAATTGATTTTAGAACAAATCTAAATCCATTAGATACTATGTTTAATAACGTATTTAATAACAATGTAGATTTTGATGCCAATAACTCATTAGCATTACAATCACAAAAGGTATTGGATAGGTTAGATAAACTAAAACCTAAAGTAGCAGTTGTGGGTGCAGGTATATTTGGAATTACATCAGCACTTAAACTAAGTGAAAATTTAGATGTAACCTTATTTGAAAAGAACGATAATATACTTCAAAATGCAAGTTCAATAAATCAGTATAGATTACATAGGGGGTATCATTACCCACGTAGTATAGAAACCGCACTAACCTCTAAGGAAGGAACAAACACATTTACAGACGTTTTCTCCGGTTGTGAAAAAAATGATTCATTGCAATATTATGGAATATCCTCAATGGGTTCTAAAGTATCACCTACTGAGTATGAATCCTTTATGGATAAATGTGGGTTATACTATAAAGTTGTTGCTGATGATTTAGTAACGACAAACGTTAGTAAGTTATACAAAGTAAATGAGGGGCTGTTTGACCCATTAAAACTATATGATTTATGTAAAAATAAATTGATGAAATCGGATATAACTCTAATATATGGGTGTGATTTTACAAAAAATAATGAATCTGAATTTGACTATGTAGTTAACGCAACATACTCAAATCTAAATCAAATATCGGATATTGAAAAAGAATATCAATTTGAAGTATGTGAAAAGCCAGTAGTAAAATTACCATCGAAATATAAAGGTAAAGGTATTGTTGTTTTAGATGGCCCATTTACTTGCATAGACCCATACTCAAATACAGATTACCATGTTGTTGGTAATGTTGTTCACGCTATACATTCTACTAATACTGGTAAATACCCAATCATATCAGATGAGATAAAACCACTACTAAATGTGGGTGTCATAAAAAACCCAAGAATAACTAAATTCCCATTATTCAAAGAATCATTAAAACATTTTTTTGGAATAGATAATGTAGAACACATTGGTTCAATGTACACTATAAGAACTGTACTTAAAGATAGAGACTTTGATGACGCTAGACCATCAATTGTAGAAAAAGAATCAGCAAGTAAATATTCAGTATTTTCGGGTAAGATATCAACTGCAGTTGATACTGCAGCTGAGTTGAATCAATATATAATGAAAGACTAATTATGGTATTTTATAGAATAAATAACAATCAACTATCTCATGCAGGAGATGTAAAACGAGTTGGGTGGGATACACATACCCCAATGTACATACCAGATGAGTATTTAGAAAATGGTGAGTTTATCGTTATGAGAACGTGTCATGGAATCGGCGATTGGTGTATTATATCATCTATACCAAGATTACTAAAACAGAAATACCCTAATTGTAAAGTATATGTTCCATCTTCTAAAATGCTGAAATTAATATTTGGTGATATGATTAAAAATTGGGGATATGGTGTATATGATTCATCAAATGTATCTTACGATGTATTTCAAAATAATCCGTATGTGGATGGATTTATAGATGAATCATCTGATGAGATATTCCACGACCACTACAGAATATATGATATTAATAAGTCAGAAATACCATTAGTAACTCAAATGTTAAAATTCTGGCAGTTTAAAGATGATGAGTTATTAGATACAACACCAGATATATACTTTTCAGATGATGAAGAAAATTGGGGTAAATTATTTACAAACAAATTATCCGAATATGGGTATGTCGGTGTGTCATCAACTTATGGCAATACTGCAGATACACAATTGCTAGTTGATAAAATAAAAGAGTATGGTGATATAACTTGGATGTACTATGGTGAAGTGTCAATAGAAGAAACAAACCTAAGTTTTATAAAAAATACAATCAACATAAAACCAAAGGGATTATCTTTAAGACAACAAATGTATCTTAGATGTAATGCTAAAGTAAACGTTGGTAATGAAAGTGGGACTACGTTATGGTGTTCTAAATACTCAGATACATACGTTTTAGGTAATAAGAATTATGGGCCATTACATGGTAAACATTTAGATGGTACACCAAGAAAAGACCCATTCAAAAGTGGTAATTTTGTAGAACGAATAAACTATATGAATTAATGAAAAATATACTTCTAACTTGTGCAGGTGGCCCAGCTGCCATCGGTGTTATAAAATCTTTAAGAGATATTGATTTTAAAGGCAAGATAGTCACCATTGACTCAGACCCACTAGCTGCAGGCGGATTTCTGTCAGATTCAAATTACATAGTACCATTGACAGACGACCCATCATATTGGGAAACCGTAGCAGAGATTATTGAAGATGAGAGAATAAATTTAATACTACCAACAGGTGATATGGATATTATACACTTTGCAAATCACAAAGAAGTATTAGAGGCAGTAGGGATTGTGGTTTTTATGTCAGATATTGATGTTATTAGTATATGTCAAAACAAAGATAGATTCTATAAAGAATGTAAAGATAAATTTCCGTTGCCGTTTACAACAACAGATATTAATGATTTTGAAGAAACCCATAAAATTATAGCAAAGCCGATAAGAGGTAGTGGTAGTAGAGGTATTGAGGTTTTTAAATCACATCATGATATAGCACGAAATAATAAAAAATACAATGATTACATATTTCAGTCACATCTGCCTGGTAAAGAATATACAGTAGATTTATTATCTGATTTAGATGGCAAGGTTCTAACACGCGTTGTTAGAGAACGATTACAAGTAAAGGCAGGTATTTCTGTAAAAGGTAAAATCATCAGAGATGAAAACATAGAGAAACTGTGTACTGATTTAGCATTACATTTGAATCTAAAGGGGCCTGTCTGTATTCAACTTAAAGAAGATGAGAATGGTAACCCCAAATTCATAGAGGTAAATCCACGATTAGGTGGTGGGACTTATTTCACTACATTAGCAGGTGTTAATTTTATGGATATAATTGTAAACAAACGGTTAGATATACCCGAACCAAAGGAGATAACGGTGGTAAGATACTTTAACGAAATTATAGTATGAAAATATTTGTAGATATAGATGAAACTATATGTGAACATCTTGGTGAAAGATTGGGTTACAAAGACCCAACACCATTGATGCAAAACATTGAAAAGATTAATAAATTATATGACGAGGGGAATGAAATCACATATTGGACTGCTAGAGGTTCGTATAGTGGTAGAGATTATTTTAACATAACCAAATCACAGTTAAAAAGCTGGGGATGTAAATACCACTTTCTGAGTGTCGGTGAAAAACCAGCATATGATTTACTAATTTGTGATAAAACAAAAAGAATAGAAGAGATATGAAAAACGAAAGAATATTAGTAATAGGTGGTACGGGCGCATTAGGAACTACATTAACCGATAGATACTACAATGATAACGAAATTATGGTACTATCTCGTAGTGAGCATAAGCAAGAAGCTATGCGCGTTAAGTATCCAAATGTTACCTATCGTTTGGGTGATGTAAAAGATAAACCATCGTTGGTAAGAAATCTGTATGAGTTTAAGCCAACAGTTGTAATTAATACAGCTGCAGTTAAAACAGTTTGGGTGTGTCAAGATAATAGTTACGAATCCGTACAAACAAATATCATCGGACATCAGAACTTAATCGATGCGATACAAGAATGTAATCATAAAATTAAAACATTAGTATTCATATCAACTGATAAGGCGTGTAAGCCAGTAAATGTATACGGAATGTCGAAGGCAATTGCCGAACAATTATATGTTAACTTCGCAAAACAACAATCCGATATAAAAGTTGTAATGGCTAGGTATGGTAATGTACTAAATTCTACAGGTTCAATTATACCGGTATTTACAAAGAAATTAAAAGATGGAGTTAAATCACTACCAATCACAGATTTTGGGATGACTAGATTCCTACTAACATTAGACCAAGCAATTGATTTAATTGAGTGGGCGTATTTCCATAAAGATTCACATGGTAAGATTGCAATCCCTAAAATAGAATCATTAAAGATTATAGATTTAGCTAAAGCAATCGCAAAATCACTTGGTAAGGGTGATGTTGAATTTCACAAAGTACCAATCAAAGATGGTGAGAAGCTACATGAGGATATGATTAGTGAGATAGAGTTCCAACGAACTGAGGAGTTTGATGATTATTATCTAATTGGGTATGAAAGAACAAATGAAAGTTACGACCACCAACCATTTAATTCAGGATTACATCTAACAAAAGATACAACTGACTTTCTAAAAAGAAATAAAGTATGGTAGTAGGTATAAACGGAGTTGGGTTTATAGGATATCACCTATGGGCATATCTAAATTACAAAACAGATGTTGATGTAATTAGATTACCAAACGAGCTAACGGATGAGATATTACAATGTGATGTTATCGTTCATATGAAAGAACGCAACAGAGGTGATGTAAACCAACTCTACATTGATAACAGACAATCAGCACGCGGTTTATTGGATAAGTTAGATGAGCTAGGGCATACACCAAAAATCATATACACCTCATCAATCCACGAAGATGCAGATAATCTAAATGGTAAATGGAGACGTGATAACATTAAAATGTTCAAAGAATGGGGTGGTGATTTTAAATCAGTAAAACTACCAAACATATTCGGCCCATTCTGCAAACCAAATTATAATTCATTTATTGCAACTTTTTGTGATAAGATAATCAAAGGTGAGGATGTAACATATAACGGAGATAGTGTAAATCTACTTTATGTTGAGGATTTATGTATTCAGTTGTTAGAAGTTATAAACGGAGAACGAGATGAAATTGAATATACCGATACAGTACCTGTGGAATATGTTTATAACAAATTAACTAATTGGAAAGACGCGTATTTAAAGCAAAACAAAATACCATATATTGATTATAGTTTTGATTTAAATCTATTCAATACATTCAGGTCTTATATTGATGATGATTGTAGATTATTTCCTATAAAGTTAAATGAAGATAATAGAGGTAAGTTATCTGAATTGGTAATATCAAAAATACCAGGTCAGATATTTTATTCAACTACAAAACCAGATACTAAACACATTAGAGGAAATCACTTTCATACTAAACGTATTGAAAGATTTTGTATATTAGAAGGTACTGCACAAATTAGTATGAGAAAGATAGGAGCTAGTGAGGTAAAGGTTTATTCTATTAATGGGGCAGATGGGGTTGTATTTGATACACCCGTATACTACACCCATAATCTAAAAAACATAGGTAATACACCATTGATAGCGTGTTTTTGGATGAACGATATATTAAGTGAAGTAAAAGTAGATGATACTTATTTTGAGGAAGTTTAATTTGGATAAGTCAAAAAAATATTGTATATTTGTATAAATAATTAAATAAAAATATGTATTCACCAATTAGTTTAGATTATTTTTTAAATATGGAAGTTGCCAATGGTGGTGTCAGTAAACAGATACTAAATCTTAATGGTAAATTGAAGTATGTGAGAGATATTGTTAAGTATTGGAAATCCAACCCAATACCAACTAATTTAGTACCAGAGAACTGGCAGTATTGGAACTGTATGAAAGCAGGGTTTAGACATAATGTTGAAAATCACCACAATTTGGGATGGAATGAACTCACAGAAGAGTACTATAATTCATTAAAACCAATGAGTGATGATGAAATTGAAGAGTACCTACAAAGTAATCCGGTTGAATTTGATAATGGGTTTATGAAACACAGTTACCATCGTGGGTTTGCAATGATTGGTAGGTTGATTAGAGGTGAAAAGTATATTCCATTTTATATGGAAACTGAAAAGATATTTAATAAAGCATGGGTAAATGATAATAAAATAAGAATTGAACCACCGACATCCAAACTCAAACATTTATCTAAGTTAGATGAAATGGGAATCAGTAGGGGTGATTATTGTTTATGTCAGAGTTCGATTCTAACAGTTATGGGGGTTAGAGATAATGATGATTTAGATATAATCATTTCATCTAAATTAAGAAAACAAAACATCTCATTTCCAAAAGGTATCGATGTCTTCCCCGCAAATGAAACTAAGTTTGATTACTTTGGTGCTAATGGTGATGATGATATCTTAGAGAATTTCTGTATCACTATAGATGGGTATAAGTTCTTAGAACCTCGATTCTACTTTGCAAGAAAGAATATGAATTCGGTACGAGAGATGCGTGATTGGGATGGCATCAAACGATTCTTTGATAGGGGTTCTGATTTAGGATACCCATTCGATACGATAACGTACAAATGGGGATTACCATCATTCAGACCTCGTATAAATGTAACAGAGTTAGATTTAAAATCTCTTACATTAATAAAGGATAAGTACAATAGGATTGCCAATGGTGTTAATCAAGGAAGAGTAGTTTATGCAGGTGATGGTTACTATGTAAAGGTATTTCATCCTGAGTATTGTAGATTACAGAACTTTAGAGATGCTTTGGATAGTGGATTCTTAAACGGATTAGCACCTTCAATGACTCATTTAATAGAAGATGATGATAAAAACATAATTGGATATATCACATTAGCCGGAACAATGTTATCAGATAACGAAGGTGATTATGAATCAATACCGAAGTGGTTTGTTAGGACTGTGTTAAGAAATTGTAAAAAAAGAAATAAAGTATTTTATGATTTAGTTCCAATTAACATTATAAAAGATGATTTCTTCTGGCAAATCAGTTTGATTGATTTGGAAAGTGTTTACGATATGGATAAATTAGATGATATGAAAAAACATAATGCAACATTGAAACCAATTAATTTAATACAAAGTATAAAGGAACTTATATGAAAAATGTAGTATTCATACCGAATGTTGATTTAGGCAACGGACGAAGTACACCATATCATTACTCAGTAAAGAGTTGGAAGACATGGTGTGCTAAGAACGATGCTATATGTTTAGAGTGGACTGACCCTATTATGAATTCTGATACATTCCCAATCATAATGCAGAGAGAGTGGGTGTTTGATATCATAGAACATAACAATATAGATTATGACCAAGTGTTAATTGTTGATGCAGATACAATAGTTCATCCCAACTGCCCTAACTTCTTTGAAGAAACCAATCACAATTATTCAGCGGTTATAAATAATGGGTGTTATGAGTGGACAACTCGTAGTATCAAAGGATGGGGTGATGCTATGTTTCCAAATGAACCATTAGTAAAACCATATGATTACTTTAATACTGGGTTTGTAATTGTAAACAAAAAACATAAACCGTTCTTTGATGAGATTAAGGATTTGTATCTTAATAGGGGTGATGAAATAAAACATTACAGAGATACGATAAAAGCAAGTACTGGCCAAACAATGGTCAACTTTATGTTACAGAAAAATAATATAGAGGTAACTAAATTATCTGAAGGGTATAACCTACAAGATTTATTTAGAAAGAATTTATTACACATACCCAACCACTCGTGGTTTAAAGATGAATTGAGATTCTTAGAAGCAGGTTGGGTTTATCATTTTAACGCAATTCCACAGAACGATAGACACGTGTCGTATTGGATGGAAAGAACATACAATGAATTATATGAGTAGAACAATACACATAACATCAGTACACTATGAAAATCCGTTTTGGATAGACGTGCAATTAGATTCGATAAAAAAGTATCTAAAAGTGCCATATAAAACCTATATGGTTCATGTGAATATGCCTGAAAATATTAAAAATTATAAAAATGACTTTGATATTTTAATATCAGACTCTAGACAAAAGTTCCATAATATAGATGGTAATAAATTAGCATTACCCAAAATAAAGAAAAATTTAGAACCCAATGATATAGTAATAAAATTAGATTCAGATGCATTTTTTATAAATGACATTGATAGTTCTTTTTTAGACAGAGTTGATAGAGAAAAGTTTATAGCTTTAAAAGAACCGAGACATGAACATGATTTAAATCACAATACTGCTCATCCAGTATTTTACGCATTTAAAGGTGAATATTTATTAACCGATTCTGGATTAATGCACGCTATGTGTACACGAGCCGCAGACGCAGGTGGTAATTGGTGGGGTGGCGTTAATACTTGGCTAAAGAATCATATTGGTAAGTGGGGGGTCTTAGAAAGAACAAATACCATCAATCTTCATTTACTTTACTTTGGTATTTATGGTGATTTAATATATCACCATTGGGCTGGTTCTAGAATAAAGAGAACTAGAGAAGATAGGCGTGTAGCTAAGAACGAAGGAGTTCCATTGGGGGATATAATTAAAAGAAACGAAAAGTTAAGTGAATCTACAATAAGAGAAATAAGTTCAGATGTCGATAAATTTATTAAAAAATTAACAACTATGAAAATAAGAGAAACAATGTTACCCGTACTAAGACCACATGGTGGTAAAGAAGAAATAGAAGCGTTAACTGAAGTCATCGAAAGTGGTTGGTGGGGTAAGGGCCCTAAAGTTGCTGAGTTCGAACAGAAGTTTGCGGAATTGGTTGGAGCAAAATACGCAATAGCAGTAACATCCAACTCACATGGGCAAGATTTGGTTATGAAAGCATTAGATATTAAAGATGGTGATGTGATTAATCCCACAATCTCATTTATGGCAACTGCAATGATTCCACTATGGCAAGAAAACATTACTACAAATGTAGTTGATGTAGACCCATACACAATGAATATCGATGTGGAGGATGTACGAAGAAGTATCACTCCAAATACAAAAGCAATCATTGTCGTAAATCAAGCTGGTGTACCCGCTCCCATTGATGAGATTAGAGAATTTTATGATGGTTTGATTATTGAAGATTGTGCACATAGTTGTTATACTGAAGGAGCAGGACTTAAAGGTGATATTGCAATCTGGTCATTCCAAGCAGTTAAGACAATGCCTTGTGGGGATGGTGGAATGATTACCTTAGATGATGAAGAATTATATCACAAATTAAAAGAAATGACTTGGTTTGGGGTTTCATCTACATACGATAGGGTAGCAAAAGAAGATACTGTTACTGGTAAACCAGGTTACACTTGGGATTACGAAGTAGATAAGATTGGATACAAATGTTATATGATTGATATAAATGCAGCAATCTGTTTGGAACAACTTAAAAAGTTACCACAAATATTAGATTGGAGAAGGTATGTTCAAAAAAGATATAACGAAGGGTTATGTGAACACGTTGAAAGACCCCCACATACTGAAACAGTTCAATACTATTGTGCAAAAGTACCTTCCGAACATAGAGGTGAGTTGATTGATTATCTTGCAAATAAGAAGGTACATACATCTGTACACTTCAAACCTCTACACAAATATGAAATAATTCAGAAACATCTAACTCACAAAGATAGAGAATGGCCAAACGCCGAAAAAGAATGGGAGAGATTGATATCACTACCGGTTCATCCAGCGATGACAGAAGAAGATATCGATTATGTAATCTATTGGGTAAATCAATACTTTAAAGAAAATGGGTAATTTAATATTAGGGCAAGGTCTTTTAGGAAAAGAAATGTCAACCCAAACGGGATGGAAGTACAAATGTAAAAAAGATGGATTCGATATCACAACCGCAGATTTTGAAAAAGAATTTATAGATTATATTGATTTACCACATGAAGGTAGAATTGGTTACTCAAAACCATCTACAATAATTAATTGTATAGCAAATACAGACACATACTCAGATGATAAGAAATCTCATTGGGATGTAAATTATGCATCAGTAGTTAGGTTAGTTGATTTCTGCAATAAGTTTAAAATTAAATTAGTGCATATATCAACTGATTATATATACACAAACTCATTACCAAATACATCAGAGACCGATGTGCCTGTACATGGTAACAATTGGTATAGTTATACTAAATTACTTGCCGATGGGTATGTGGAGTTAAAATCAGCTGATTATCTAACAATTAGATGTGGCCACAAAACTACACCATATTCCAATCCTATTGCGTATGGTGATATGGTTGGTAATTTTGATTATGTAGATAATATATGTAAAATAATAGTAGATTTAATTAATAAGGAAAAAACTGGTATTTATAATGTAGGTGGTGATACCACATCTATGTACGATTTGGCTAAGAAAACAAATTTAAATGTTGCTAACTCTCTTAGACCGGAACATAAACCATCGGATGTTAGTATGGATATTTCCAAATTAAAAAAGTTATGAAGTTATTAAATTTTAATAGAGTACTGTGTTTATCACCACATCCAGATGATATAGAATACAGTATGTTGGGTACGATACTTAAATGCACTGATACTATATTTGATATAGTATGTTTATCAAATGGTGGTGATTGTGATACTACAACTAATGTATCTAGATTAGACGAGGTTGTAAATGTGTGGAGTCATTGGGGACTTCCAAAAAACGTAAACCTTCATTTCTGTGATAACAACTTTCTAAGAGACCGCATAGAGGAAGAGTGGGTTAATCATATAGAAACTAGGTTTCTGAAAGAAAATGTTTACGATTGTATATTTACACCATCAAACATTGATAGTCATTTTGAACATCAGCTAGTTTACAGATTAGGGCCTGCTTTGACTAGAGGGATTTGGCCAAATAGAGAATCTCCGGTATCTTTAATAGAATATAAATCACCATCGACACTAGATGAGTGGATTCCCAATCTAATAGTGGATATTAAACAGCAGTATTCCTCAAAAGTTGAAATGTTAAAGCAGTTTAAATCACAATTACATCATAGATACTTTAAAAGAGAAACGTTAGATACATTTCATTCCAATTTCCAATGTTCTAAAAAGAATATGTATGTAGTTGAAGAATTTAGAATTAACAAAAATTATATAATATGAAAGTAGCATTCTTTACAGAAATGCAGTTCAATGGTAAGATTGATAGAACTCACCCTAATATGCGAACGGAATTTGCATGGATGGTTGCGATGGGAGCAACACATCTTAATATGAATGATACAGTCAATGAGAGATTTGATTTAGGTATTGTAATAACTCCTAAGAATAATCCAACATCTGTAAATCTAACACATATAAAAACAATGTGTGATAAAGTAGGTGTAATGCAAGAGGGCCCATTTTGGTTATTTCAAGATTATGACTTACAAAAACAGATACATTACTATAACAACTTAGTAGATTCTGATATAATATTTACTCATAACGAACAAGATAGAAAATATTATAAAGGTTTAACAAATCATTCAGATGTAAGAGTATTACAATCACTAATGATATCAGATGCAGTTGGTGAGTTACCAACGGAAGATAGAAGTGGTATTATGATTGGTGGTAATATGGTAAGTTGGTATGGTGGATTCGATTCATTTATGTTAGCTAATTCAGTTACAGATGAAATATACTCACCACAAATGGGTAGGAAGCAGTTAGGTGAATCTGAATTAGGAATTACACAATTACCTTACCTACAATGGAATGAGTGGATTAAAGAGTTGAATAAGAGGAAGTTAGGTATTCATATGATGAGAACCCATGCAGCCGGTACATTCGCTCTAAACTGTAGTTACTTAGGGATTCCTTGTATTGGGTATGAGGAGTTAGATACTCAAAGAATCCTTCACCCAAATCTATCAGTAGAGAATGGTGATTTAGAAACTGCAAGAAAATTAGTAAATAAACTATGGAATGATTTGGATTTCTACGAAGAAAATCGTATATTAACAAAAGAATTATATAATAAGCATTATACTGAGGCTGTATTTAAGAAAAACTTTAAATTATGATAAGTAAAAAAGATATTTCGTTTATACAACCCTCAAGAAACAATTTACGCTACTTGAAGTGGTCATACGATTCAATCAGAAAGAATGGTGGGCCAGAACCAACCATATGTGTTGCTGATGATTTCAGTAACGATGGAACTTGGGAGTGGTGTGAGGATATGATGGTAAAAGACCCAAACTTCAAAGCAATTAGAAACGAAGGGCCTAAACGATTAGGACATACAATTTTATATGATGAGTTGGTAGAGATAGCAGATACACCAATTGTAGGAATATATCACGCTGATATGTATCTTTGTCCTGGTGCATTAGAATCTGTATTAGAACACATCAAACCAAAGCACGTTGTATCACTTACTAGAATAGAACCACCACTACATCCAGATGGGCCTGAGAAGATTCTTATGGATTTCGGTATAGAACCAGAAGAGTTTGTAAAGTTAGAAGATGAACTCCTAAATCAGATTCCATCATTGAAGCAGGGTAGAACAACCGAAGGTATCTTTGCACCCTGGTTCTTATTTAAAGAAGATTTCACATCAATCAATGGGCATGACCCGTTATTTGCTCCACAATCAAAAGAGGATACTGATATCTTCAATAGATTTCATTTGAATGGATATAAGTTCGTTCAGACTTGGGATGGGTTTGTATATCATATGACTTGTAGAGGTAGTAGATTTGCAGATGGTGCTAAGAGAAACCCAAATGGTGAGGTTTTTATGAAGAATAGAGAGACAGATGAGTGGTTAACTCAGAACAATCGCTCAACTCGTAATTTCCTTAGAAAATGGGGACATTATTGTAAACATGATTCTTTGATGAAGCCAATCGTACCACCAAAGTATGATGTTGAATTTAATGTTGAAAATGGTAATGGTAAATTATTAGAAATATTAGAACCTTGGTGCGATAAAATCAAAATGGATTTAGATGATGATATTATCAATAAATATATAGAAAAAGAGCAGGTAGATACTGACTTTGATTTAAGGAGTAGAATCAACGTAAATACCAATTCTGACATAGAAATACACTTTGATGGAAATAAATTAACAGAGTATTCTTATAAATTAATAACCGAATTATCTACCATACTTGAGTCATCTGAAATTGAGGTTGGTGAGTTTGAATTTGATATATTCAGAGTAAACGTTAATAGGGTAAAAACATATGAACATCAACTAATTTATAGAAAGTAGTATAATTATACACAATGAGATACTATATTATAATGCCAGATGACGATGGGAATGAAGACTATTCCACAAATATATTGGGTGAACGCTCTTTCAAAAACTTTTGGGCAGACCAGGGGTTCGAAATATTAGTTCGTTTAATCGAAAAGTATCCAGACACATTAGAAACCGTACAAATCAAAGATGAGAAATCTAAAGAATACTCAATTGAGGATTTTTTGAATATAACATCTAAGCTTAATATTATTAGAAATTAGTTATGGGTAAAATACCACTAAACAGAATCAATTTTGATGATTTTGATGATGATTATGATGATGATGCAGAGTATTTCAAATCGATGCGTGACACTAAACAAAAAGCTAAAAATGGAAAATTTAAAGAAAACGAGAATGATGGAGACTTTCACCAACCACAATGGGTGTCTACCCGTAGGGGAGAGGGTGATAGTTATATCAGTAAACGAAGAAAAGCAAGAAGTTAAGGTTGCAGACCCATTTGATAGAGAATGGATTGTTCCACTTTCATCGGTTAACTTAGATTAACACATATTTATATCCAAACAACAATAAAGGATATAAATTATGGGTTTTACAAGAGAACAATTACAAAAAGCAGTTGAATCAAAAGAATACCGATGGTTTGAAGGTGGTGATTACAACTTAAACATAGTAGGTATCAGAAATTCATATACTGAAGGCAAGGTTACCAATAAATTTGATGATTGGGTTACACTCTCATATAGTATTAATGGTGAAATGATGTTTCATTGTTTTGATGCAACAACAGACCCCGGCTCACATTGGGAAAGAAACTTATTGAATAAGGATGGTGTAGCAATCTTAGTACCTGGACAATACAGAGGTTCACATAAGATTGGATTACATCAAGGTAAGTATGAAGCTCTTAGACAACATAAACCATTAAAAGTTTATAGAGATAAAAACAAAGATGGTGTATATGACTTCTTAGAAGAAAATATTCACGAAGGTATATACGGAATCAATATTCATAGAGCTACTTCAAGAGAGGGTGGTAAATCAACCCAAATCGATAAATGGTCAGCAGGTTGTCAAGTAATTGCAGCAAATGCAGATTTCAAATTGTTTATGGAGTTAGTAAATAAGGCTGCAAAACTTTACGGAAACTCATTTACTTATACATTGATTGAAAGTAAAGATATTTCATAATGAAAGAAATATCTGATATATTTATAACAAAAGAGTTCAAAGACCTTCGATGGACTCAACGATTATGGATACGAATAAAAGTAGCATTCATAGAATTAATTCAATATGGGTTATAAAATGGAATTATTAAAATCAACCTGGACACAGGTTATTATGTCAATTAGTACAGTATGCGCATTTATGGGTTCATATTTTATGAATTTAACCGCAGATAACACCGAACAATATCTTGCATTAGTTGCAGTTGTTCTATTAGATGGATTCTTTGGTCTTATTGCTGGAATTAAAAGAGAAGGATTCAAAACATACAAAGCAGTTAAAGTATTAAAAACACTATTTGCTTGGGTATTAATATTAACAGTAATTCTTTCAGTAGAATTAGGATTTAAAGGCACATCTTGGTTATCAGAAACCATTTTGATGCCTTTTATTGTTTTCCAACTTATCTCAGCTCTTAAAAACGCCTCAATGAGTGGTTTCATCAAAACAGAGTTACTTAATAAGATTCTTGATAAGATTGACCAACATAAAGGAGATAGAAAATGAAAACGTTACTACAATATATAACATCAACCAGAATGGTTTACTTTCTAATGTCAATGGTATTGATAGTAGGGTATCTACTTCAATCTTGGGAAGTTGTAATATTTGTTTGTTTGATGTTACAAATCGGCCTTTGGACAGGATTCTGTCCTTCAAAATACTTTTTTGAGAAATGTGGGTTTAAGAAAACGGAGCTGTAAATGAACGCTCTTGATGGAATATCTATAAATTCCAAAATCTCCTTAATAGTTGCAGGTCTAATTATGATGACCTTCTTTGCAGTACAAACCTGTATTGTATTTGGATTATGTGAACCAACCTTATTTCTTGCTAAGTTTGGCTGGGGTTGTGTTGTATTCTTCATGCCACCATTCCTTAAAGTGGTAAGTGAGTTTATTCAGAACAAACAACAAATTAAAGATGATTTAAGTAAGAAGAACATATACTTAGAACACGCTGCAAAAATCATTAGACATGATATGCATAGTGGTATCAATACTTACATTCCAAGAGGATTAAATTCACTTCAAAGAAGGTTGGATGATGAACAAAAGAAAAAACTAAGAGCACCACTACAATTGTTAGGAGATGGTGTTAAACATGCTCAAAAAGTATATAGTGGAGTATATGAATTTACTAATTTAGTAAAAGAAAATGCTCAGATGTCGAAAACACCAAATAACATTAAACAAATCTTAAATGAATATCTATCACTTACTGCATATAAAAATCAGGTATTATTAGATGATAATTTACCTGCTACATTAGAAGTAAACGAACCACTTTTTTGTACTGCAATTGATAACTTAATTAGAAATGGACTAAAATATAATGATTCACCAACAAAATGGGTTAAAATATATTTTAAAGGTAATTATAATAAAGGGAGCTTCATTGTTATCGAAGATAATGGTAGAGGTATGACTCAGAGTGAATTTGATGAGTTATCTAAACCATATGTTCGTAAAGAAGGTCAAAAAGAGAAAGGAACGGGTCTTGGGTTAAATATTTGTAAAGCTATACTAAAAGAGCATGGCTTTGAACTTTCAATTGAAGAAATAGAAGATGACCCAGACACAGTTGAAATTGAAAGTGGAACTAAAATGAGAATAAAGATATGATTGATTCGTTAATGTTAGTAGATGATGAGAATTTGTTTCATCTTGTGTTTGAGGATGCGTGTTCTCTATTAGATATTGCTCTTGCATTAGAAGCATTGGATTCTTCTGATGAAGCAGATAAACTTTTTAAGAAATGGTTTACAGATGGGCCTATAGATGAAAGACCAGAGTGTGTATTTGTTGATTTAAATATAATTGGTTCTTCTTTTGATGGTATTGAACTAATCAGAAAAATAAATTATGATTATGGTAATGGAGTAGTTATCGGAATCATCTCATCTTCTCAGGATGAAGAAGAAATCGAAAAGGCTAGAGCAGTTGGAGCTCAATTTTGGATTATTAAATCAGATGATATAGAACCTCGATTAGAAGAATTTAAAGCTGATTATGAAGGTTATAAAAATAGAACAGCACCTTTCAAAGTGTATAAGTAATGAAGAAAGATGAAAATACAAAAATCTACGAGGGATATTCTATTAGAAATTGCCAAACATAAGAGAGTTTATGTTGAGGGTAACTTTCTAAAACTCATTGAGCCAGAAGAAGGTGATGAAGAGTTTGAAGAATATTTAAAGTTATGTAAAGAAAAAGATTCAACTTCTCGTAGAAAAAGATTAGAAGTTACAAAACAAGTTCAAAAACAAAATTCTGAATTAGAGAGGGCTCAAAAAGAAAACAAAAGAGTAAATAGACAATTAGAAAAAGCTCTTAACGAAGCCATAAATTCTGCAGAACAATCAAAAAAATCAAAAGAAGAAGCCGAAAAGGCAAAAGAAGAATTGGAAGTTGCATTACAACTTGCAGAACAATCAAAAGAAGAAGCCCATAAATTAAAGTCTGAAGCAGAACACGCAAAAGACGTTGCAGAAACCGACCTTTCCCTACTACAAAAGAAAACACAAACCGAATTGATGGGTAACATCGTAAGAGTTGCTCTATGGGTTATTATGGGTGTTGGATTTGTTACAACTGCATTATATGTGTTTGTGTTATTATTAGGACATGATTCTAAAATCATAGAATCAACTTGGTCAAACCTATTCGGTATTCTATTAACAAATTCATTCAGTATTATTGGTACTATTATGGGTGTTAAACACGCAAATGGTGGTGATAAAAAATAATTACATATTTATTAGTATATGAATGTATTAAGAGAATATAGTTGGAAAGATTGGATTAACGTTCCAAAAAACAAAGAATTGTATAATTCTAATATGAATGAAGGATTGCGACAATTCAAATTAGAACAACTTAGAAGAAACAAATTAGTTCAAGTAGCTAATTTTAATCAAAAGGGTTATTAATGGAACGATTAGAAAAATTAGTAAATCTTCTTGAAAAGAAGTATGGTAATACGAATATTACTGAAAGTACTAAAGTTGAGATTAGAAAAATAATAAGCGAAGAGATAGCAAGGGTCACAGAATCCCTTGAAGAAGTTGATGATTCGCAGACCTCGATGACATACGCATCACTCGAAAGAGCGATGAAATATTCTAAAGGAATCTATAAAAAGATGAAAGAACAGAATATTGAGGATGTTGATGGTTGGGTGTTTGCAAAAATTACTCTGGCAGATGATTATCTAAAATCAGTTTATAGTTACCTAGATGGTAATGATGGGTTAAAAGAAGATGAACAATTAGACCAAGCATTCAACGATGCAAAGCCTGTTACAGAAGAAAAAGTTTACATTGATTATCTAAATAAGAAAAAGGGATTTAAGCAAGATAGGATTAAATTTAAGTCTTATGAAGATGCAGTAAAATGGGCCAAGAAGAATTTTGAAAAGTTTAATCCTGATATGATTAAATACGAATCAGTAACAGAGGAAGCTAAAAGAGATTACAAAAAAGAGTATGCAAAGTACGGAAAATCTGAAAAAGCAAAGAAGTATAGAGCAGAACTGAATAAGTACAATAGAGATAAGGGCACATACGGTAACGGAGATGGCAAGGATGCCAGTCATAAGGGTGGAAAGATTGTTGGATTCGAATCAGAATCTAAGAATAGAGGTAGAGCTGAAAAAAGTAGATTAAAGAAGAGTAAATAATGCCAGTCTATAACAGAAAAGATATGCCACAAGTGAATACTCAAAAACTGAGTAAAGCTCTTAGTATGGCAAAATCTAAAGTAAAAGTAACTAAAGGAATGAGTATGGCAGGAAGTCTAAAAGCTTCTCAGAAAGAACTCATTAAATCTAAGGTTATTGGTATCTCAAAAAAATACAACAAACCTACTGATATGAAACCGTTAATCATATCTAAGGATAACTACATAGTGGATGGACATCACAGATGGGGTGCTGCAATTTACAAATTTGGTAAAGATGTAAAAGTTCCTACATTCACATTACACTTAAAAAGAGATGAAGCAATTGAACTTTATAATGATATTGCAAGTTCATTAAATGAAGTTATGGGAAAGGCAGCTAGAATGAAGATGGCTCGTACATCTAAATCCAGACTCAAACGAGGATTAAAGAAACGTATCAGAAAGATGAAGAAGAAGCGGTCTAATTCAGATTTACTAAAAGCGGCTGAGAGAAAAGCAAAAACAATATTGATGCAGAAGATGATGAAGAAATCTCCGGCTGATATGAGTATGAATGATAAGATAAAGTTTTCTGAGAAGTTAGCTAAGAGTTCAGGAAAAATACAAAAAGTAGCTAGAAAAATACTTCCTAAATTAAAACAAGCTGAAGCGATTAGAGTAAAGACGATGAAGGCTAACAATACTAAAAAAGCAAATGAAGACATTACGATACCAATTAACGTAGGTGATACTGTATTGGGTGGTAAGTTCAAAAATAAAAGAATCGTTGTTAAATCAATCGGTAAGAACGAAAAAGGTGATATTACAATCAACAACAAACCATTAATGAAATTCAGATTAATGAATGAAAGCACAGGTGCATCAATTCAATGTTCTAATTGTACTCATAGTTGGGATATTATACATAGTGATGATAGACCATACTTTTGTCATAACTGTGGCTATGATGCACAATCACAAAAGATTGATTTAGTTGGATTAGAGGATTGGAAAAAAACACTAAAAGAAAATGTAGCACCTAATCACAATGGTAAATCAGCACCATATGGTAGTGGTTATGATGTGGTGGAAGATGCAATCAACGAAATTCCAATGGGTGATTTACAAAAGATTGATACATTCGCAGATAAGAAACTTAATCCAATGGATGTAGTACTTACAGATAAACATTTCTTTGACCGATTAAATGACCCTCGTAACGATAAAGAGATATCATCTGCAGAGTTGATTGGGTTTTTCAAACGATTATCTAAGAAGAAGAAAGATTTCTTAGATTTCTTAGATACCTACAATTCAGTAGTTGCAGTAGATGATAGAACAAACATAAACATTCCGTTTATGAAAATGTCGAACAAAGTAATCGCTAAGACTGTGATGAGAAAAAAAGACTTCAAAACAACTGATAAAAAGTTGGATATTTAATAAAAAATTCGTATATTTGTAATGAAACTAAAAGATATAATAGTAGAAGGTATGTACGATAAACTGACGGGTCAGATAAACAAAGATGTATTCAAAACTCTAAAGAGTGCTATCAAAGGTAGTGGTACTGAATCTAAACCAAAGAAGTTTAAAGGGTATGAGGTTCGTAAAGACCCTATGGGTACAATGCAGGATTTATTTGCAAAGGAAACTCGTAAATTACAAGTTGGTGATTACTCAGATAATATAAGTGGTGTTGATGTTGAGGTAGAACTTAAATTAGCAGTAACAGAAGATGGAGTTGAACAAGGTAAGTTCTTTATTGATGGGTTTGCCGAAGCTGATGAAGATTACCCAACATTGGAAGTGAATATCGGTATCCACCCGAATGATATAAATGGAAGTATTTTCTCAAAGATACAACCAGTACTCAGAGATTTGGTAAGACATGAAATAGAACACCTAACACATGGTAAAGATTCTGCCTCAGAAAAACCCGGTAAAAGAATGAGGGGTGATGATGCTATGAGACGTAAAATACAAGACAACCCTAAATTATACTACAAATACTTCTTATTACCAAAAGAGGTAGATGCTAACATACATGGGTTATACTCAAAGGCTAAAACAATGAAGAAACCGTATCAGAAAGTGGTTGATGATTATTTAGATTCTTTGGTAGATGATGGTGTAATTACGACTAAGAAGAGAACTGAGATTTATACTACATGGAAAAAGAGAATCCCTAAAATTGGTGGAATCCCTAAATTAAAATAATATGGATAAGAGTAAATTTATATCAGAGGTATTTAAAGAAGAAATTCAAATATTAAACGAAGGTAAAGTTCTTCGTGTTTTTGATTTCGATGATACTCTTGCTACAACTGTATCCTTTATCTATGTAAACCATAAAGATGGTAGTACAACTAAGTTAGACCCTGCTGATTACGCTACTTATAATGAAAAACCTGGTGATGAATTTGATTTCAAAGATTTCAATAGAAAACTAAACAATCCAAAGGTAATCAAAAAGAACTTTAAACTACTTCAGAGAATGTTAGATAACCCAAGTAAAAAGGTTACGATTCTAACTGCAAGGAAGTTAGCATTTCCAGTCCGTAAATTCTTCAAAGATGAGTATGGAATGGATGTTTACGTTGTAGCATTAGGAAGTAACAACCCAAAGGATAAAGCAGATTGGATTGAAAAGCATATTAAGAAGGGGTATACCGACATAGCTTTTGCCGATGATTCTAAGAAGAACATAGATGCAGTAGACCGACTCAAATCAAAATACCCAAATGTAAGAATCAAAACCATGTTAGTTCGTGAAAGTGTAGATGAAGAAGTTCAGAAATATGTAAATAAACTAATTCACTAATATTAATTCTATATTTATTATCAAATGAATTACGAAAAGAAAGTAATGATAAATGCATATGAAATCTTAACAAAAACAGATTTCAAATGGACTGACGAGTTTGGAGATGAGATGAAGGTAAAGTTTATAAACCTATTATTGGAATATTTTACTGACATCGAACATTACGAAAAATGTGCTAAACTTGTTATCATGCTAAAACGTTTGGAGAATAGAAATGAAAATATTAGTAAAAATGCTATCACCGGAAGTGAAATCAATTGATGGGTGGATAGTGTATGTAATGGATGACAATGATAATGCGATGGAAGCCGATGTTTGTGATTTAGATTCATTGGTTAACGTTATAACAAAATTTAAAACGAAATACAAACTTTAAACATATTTATATATGAAATTGTATATTTTAAATGATGATGTAAACTCATTTGATAATGTTATACGAATTGTACAACAGTATTTAAATTATCCGTATTTACAATCAGCATCAATAGCAAGTATTGTTCACAATAGTGGTCAATGTGAAGTAAAAGATTCTGATGACGAGGATTTGATTAAAGAAGTATATAGGAATATGGTAAAAGAAGGTTTACATTTAAGAATTGAAGGATAGTATTATGAGTAAGTCAAAGGGGCTAGGGGACGATGTTAAAAAAATAACATCAGCAATGAAATTGGATATCTTAGCGGAAAAGGTAGCTCAATCAATTGGTAAATCAGATTGTGGGTGTTCTAAGCGTCAAGCAAAACTAAATAAATTATTCCCATACGGAGATAAAAAATGAATTTAAAAGAATATATACAATCAGAGATAAAATCACAATTGGGTGAAGCCAAAGATATGACATTTGTTGATTATCTTAAAGTATTAGATAGTAAGTTTTTAGATGGTATGAAGGCAGTTCGTGGAGACAATGGAAGTGATGCTGCAATTACACCAACTAGAGGTGATATACTACAAAACTTTAAATTATTCAGAAATTACTTATCTGCCTTAACTAAGAAATATAAAGGTGATAAGACTAAACTTAGATTTATATCAGAACACACTAACAAGTTCAATGAAACAATAGAATCGGTAATCAATGAGGTTTGTTGGGATAACTACAAACAAGTTGGTATGAAAACCAAAGGTGGTAAGCAAGTTCCTAATTGTGTTCCTGAAGGACTTAAAGAAGGTATAATGAGTGATATACACCTTACAATCAAATCATCATCAACAGAAGATGAATTTATTAAAAAATTCTTCAAACAGTATGGTAAGCAGGTTAAACCAAATAAAGAATCTATCGAATGGGTCAAAGGGTTATATTCAGATGTAAAAAACGAATCAGTTAACGAAGCTAAAAAGAAATTACCAAACTTTAAAAAAATCCCATCGTGGGCTAAGTATGTAGCTCAAGCATCTGATGGTGAGTGGACTTGGTATGAAGATACACCAACGATGATAAAATTCAAAGATGGTGGTGGTGCTTGGAAGCAAGATGGTAACCAAACTTATACTGGTGTTAAAACTAATGGTAAGGATTGGGATAAGATACCTACATACTATAATGTAAAGAATGGAGTAATTACTGAATCAGTAAATGAATCACCTGATGTAAACTCATTAAAAAAAATACATGATGCTGTTCTTAAATTCCTTAAAACAAAAAAAGGAGTAGGAGAAGTAAAAGAATTTCCAGAATTTCCAAATAGATATGGAGATAATGTGAGTACTTTTAGTGTAAAGTATAATATTGAAGATAAGTACAATTACGATTTACAAGAAATTAAAATAGAGTATTCAACTTCAAGAGTGTTTATACCAAATAAAGGATATTTTCCATTTAAAACATTCAATGATATAAAAAATATCATTAACAAAAAATCTTCATTAAAAGAATCAGTAAACGAAGAACAAATAGATGAAAAACTAATCACATTCTCTAACAGAGCACCTTACGGACAGATAGTGTTTATGGCAGGTGGTGCTGGTAGTGGTAAGGGATTCGCAATAGATAACTTTATAGATTCAGCAGGATTCAAAGTAAGAGATGTTGATGAGATGAAGAAAGCAGTTGGGAAGTTAGACCAATTAGGTAAATTCTCAGTTGATAAGTGGTATAAGAAGTATGGTAAGACATTATCAGATAAACCGGGTAAAGGCGGTGGGTTATCACCTAAAGCTCATATTGAAGAATTTGTACTTGGTAAGGGTATGAGTATCTCTGATATTGCATCTGATTTGAAGAGCCCTAACAATGTAGCATCATTACATTATATTGTAGATTCTATGGGGTTAAAAGATAAATGGTTAGTATCAATGTTAAGTGGTAAGAATAACAAAGAAACTTTACCTAACTTATTGTTTGATATTACTGCTAAAAAAGTATCATCAATCACAGATGTAATCAAACCATTAATCGAAGCTGGGTATAATTCTAAAAACGTTCACCTTATTTGGGTACTTAAAAACTATCATGCAGCTGTTGAAGCGAATAAAACGCGAGATAGAGTTGTACCAGATGATATCTTA
>Ga0209833_1000248_pt1 | contig 39770 bp, 77 predicted proteins | sample COGITO_mtgs_1105_3_FD_184797 | JGI IMG/M metagenome (GOLD analysis project Ga0209833, IMG submission 184797) | Pelagic marine microbial communities from North Sea - COGITO_mtgs_110506 (SPAdes) (version 2) | ecosystem: Environmental > Aquatic > Marine > Epipelagic ... | reverse complement strand
CCAACTATAAACGACAACAAAAATGAAAACAGTAATCATAGTATACTATCCAGAGCATGACAAGTTAACCTACTTCGTTAAGGAGCGCATCAGCTCGATAGGAGGCAATCAGCATCAAGAGATCACAGTAACCTTTAACAAGGAAGAAGCAACCACCTACTCCGATCACGGCTTAAGCCTCAAAGAATGCTCAAAGCTCCAAAAGAATGCAGAAGGAAGACGAGTCGAAGTAGAGTTCTCTTCCTGTTACAAAGAATACGCATCGTTAACCTAAAACTAAGAAGAAATGAAAACATTACAAGAATTAGACAGGTCTAACGATGATTATGGAACACACGCAACGGTTTACAGAAACCTAGCCCAACAAAATAGAATCGTTAAGGAGTTAATGGAAACCTTAAACGAGCCTTACATCTCAAGAGAAGATGGCTTTGATGTGGTGGTCTGCGAAACCATTCCGAGATGCTACCATGATCACGATTGCTGCGCTTGTGTAATAAGCCGACAATTCATCGTTAGAGACATGTTCACTGAATCTCGTACCTGCATCAACATCTAACCTAACAAAATACTAACATGTTTAAAAATCAAAACATAAGGGAAACCCCTAAAAGCGTAATTCTTGCGCTCGACTCTATTCAATATGTATTCTCTGAGGAGGACGAATGGTTGAGCATTGCCCACATTCTAACGGGAGATAAAAGCTCTTGGCAATTGCTCTATAAAAAATGGGCTGAATCTCCTAAGAATTGCATCTTGTGGAAATCAATTAATATCGTGGATAACTTTGTTAACTTCAATAAGACCCTTATCCCAGACGCAGAATAATAAAAACTAACAAGCCCCCTTCGGGGGGCATAACCTAACAAATAATATTATGCATTTAGAAACCGCAATCTTTGACGAAAACGATCAACTCATCCAGATCAACGGATATCTTATAAAGGGCAAACCTGGTATCCGTGACATGTATGGTCAGATGGAAACTCCAGATGACGAGGATGAAGTAGAGATAGAATCCGCGTTCCTTGGTGACAAGGAAATAGAACTTACAGAAGAGCAAACTAAATGGGCATTGGAAGCCTTATTCGAAGAAATATCCAACTAACAAAAACATGAAAAATAAAAAATATACAGCGACTATCCTAGCAGCTTTGGCTTACTTAATTAAGAAGCAAGAGCTATCAGCTTCTCAAACAGAGGCTTTAATAATCAAAACAATGAAGGAGATAGAAGCATGAACGACGTAATAACGCTGCTTGATAAAAACGGCACTTTATATCTAGATGATAAGAAGGTCTTAATCTACTTTTATGATTCTGGAGATGTTGACACAATCAAAACGAAAAATCCTAATATGGATCAATTGTTTAGCGCGTTGTATTGTGAGCGTGAAATGGGAAATATACCAAGTTACTGCAATTCTGTTTTCCTCCCATGCGGGGAAAAAGTGGAATTCTAACAGAACCTAACAGCTTCCCCCTTCGGGGGGAGGCATTTCTAACCGATTTACAATATCGGACCCCGAAGGGGTTGTTTTTTGTAAATCTAACAGTTAGATTGTTAGACGCGCCGCTGCGCGTCTCTAACAGTTAGATATTTGTGTTAGATGTATTTAGAGCCTAATCTGTTAGATTTGGTTAGATTTGTTTTATCCTATTTGTCAATTAAAAAATCGCAGAAAAAGAAAATAATTTATCCATTATGTTATAGACAAAATCAATTTCTTTGTTTATTCTATAGACAGTCGGCAGCAATAAGGCTCCCGCATAACAAGCAACCATTATGGAAATTAAATACGACAAGGACACTAAGAAGACAAGATTCATCGGAGCGCGAAACAAAAACACTCCTTCATGGAAGTATGAGCAAATTACAGTTGTCATCAGAGACGATCACGAAAGCGGAAGACATTATCTCTCATGGTATCATCTGGGAAAAGTAATGATCACTTACTTATCTTTTGACAGTTGCATTGGAACAATCAAAGACATGATAACTGCTGAAAAAGAAAAAGCTCTGGATGAGGCGGAGGAATCCAAGGCAGAGCTTGCTAAGTTCAGCGGAGGGCTAAAGGAAATCATGGAACGCGCCACCGCAGACTAACAGAACCTAACAGCTTCCCCCTTCGGGGGGAGGCATCTCTAACCGATTTACAATATCGGACCCCGAAGGGGTTGTTTTTTGTAAATCTAACAGTTAGATCTAACAGTTAGAACGCTACGCGTCCCATCTAACAGTTCTATTTGTCAAGAAAAAAATCACTATTTATCCAATAAAAAAAAGAATCTTTTTAGTAGAATAACCTTGCGAAAACAACTAAACAAAGTATAATTCAGCCATGGACAACGACGAACAACTAAAGCATGAGACCGAGTCAGATTTAAGAAGCGAGCTAAAAGAGCTTGAATACTACTTTGCTATGGAAGCGGGTTGGGAAGGTTCTTATTCTGACAAGTGGAAACCAGAAGGTTTTTGCGCTGTTAAAAACGAGATGAGAATGTTTGAAATCATGGAGACCCTAGGAATCCAAGCCAAATTCAAGTAACATGAAATTTTTATTCAACCACGAAGAACGCGGACAATACAGCGCCGAGATCGAAGACATCATCATCGATGGACTCGATACCCGTGACTACCCAGACTTTTGCGATGCCTTCATCACTGAGGCTCGTCTTGAAGGTCGCATGGCTACCGATGAAGAACTTGACCAGATGAATGATGACGGTCAGTTTCGTTATGATATGGTCATGGAATCAGTTTACTAAGTGTTGGAAGTTTTAATTTTATCAATTTTATTCATAGTAATAGTGTTGTCGTGACACCTGGAGGGATACCCGCTGAGTGGCGGGTATCCTAACTCCCTAAAGAAAACGATTTACAATATCGGACCCCGAAGGGGTTGTTTTTTGTAAATCTAACAGACGCGCCGCTGCGCGCCTCTAACAGTTAGAGTATTTGGCAATCTAACAGTTCTATTTGCGTCTAACAGATTCTATTTGTCAACTATATTTTCATAAAAAATAAATCCTAAAAATGGAAACTAATTCTTGTTATAGTCAAAAAACTATGCGATAATTCCCCTGTCATGAAAAGCAACGAATACATCAAAATCCTTTCTACTAAGAAGGGTCAAAACATTACTGTAAATCTTGAAAGAGATTGCAAGGTCAGGGCTAAGTTCAAAGGTTCAAATATCAAAAAACTTACCCGCTTTGTTTGTAGGTCTGGGATCAATTATGAGAATATGAAGTCAACAAAAGAAGCTAGGTCTGATGGTAGTTTACCCTCCACCAATGAAGGTTTGCCTTGGGGAGAGTGGAATAAATTCCCTTGGACTATATCGCACAATGGCAAGGAGTATCTTAGACTCTACCCTTCAAACTTAAACATCAAGCCAGAGGTTTCTTTTATGGTTGATGGAAAAGAAGTTAGCAAGGATGAAGTTAGAGATATGCTTCTTTCATCGGAGTTGAAAACTAGCGAAACACCTCCATCTTGTTACACTGTCAATTCAGATAATGTCAAATCAATAAGCTAACAGAATCTAACAGCTTCCCCCTTCGGGGGGAAGCACCTCTAACCGATTTACAATATCGGACCCCGAAGGGGTTGTTTTTTGTAAATCTAACAGTTACCTAACAGAACAGTAAAAGAAGAATCTATTTGTATTTGTCAAGTTTAATTCACAATTTTAATTTGTTTTAAATAGTAAAAAAAGCTTGAAGAACAAAGTAATTTGTGCGATTATTCCCCTGCGGTGAAAGCACTGCATAAACAACTAAACAAAAAAAATGTTAATCTATTCAAAAAACAAAATCGACTTTGAGCAACTCAAGAAAACTAAAACACCTAGTGGCACGGATACTCATACACCTATTCCACATAGCACACTTGTCAGTTATGCAAGAAAAGCTCTTGATGATATGGGAATGCAAATCACTGAGGAGGAGCACGGTTTAGCGCGAGGAGGCTTGAGATACTTTGGGGGTTTTGCTATAACAGGTAAAGGCTTGGATTCAACCGACCGCAAGCTTGTAATGGGACTGCGTAACAGCCACGACAAGGGTTTTGCTGCTGCTGCATGCATCGGTAACCAGATGATGGTCTGTGATAATCTTTGCTTCTCTTCTGATGTGAAGTTGGCTCGCCGCCACACTGCCCACATCCTTGTAGATCTCCCAAGAGTATTAGCTGAAACCGTCTCGCGTTTTACTAGTCACTGGGCAGACATGGATAAAAGGATTGAATCTTACAAGCATAGCGAGATTGAAACTAAAGCCGCCGCTGATCTCATGATCAAGCTTGTTGACGCGAAAGCTTTTCCTGCTAGGGATTTATATAAAACAGTAAAGGAGTTTCAAGCGCCACGCCACGAAGAATTTAAAGGCAATCATCTTTGGAATTTATATAATGCTTGCACTGAGAATCTCAAAGGGTCAGACATTTCCAAGTTACCATCTCGCACAATGACAATGCAAAGTTTATTCGATGGAGTGTCTGGACACGTTTCTAACACAATAGACGTTGTAGCTCTACCTGCTTAAAATCCCCCACAAACAAGAAACAAAAAACCAATGTTTCGCAGTTGCAAATACCACCCGTCGAAAGGCGGGTGGTAAACTACTGAAAATCCACGATTTACAAAATCGGACCCCTATGGGGTCGTTTTTCGTAAATGTGTTAGAAAACTGTTAGAGCCTGTATGACAAGTTATATTTGATGTATTTTAAATTAATATTTATGCAGAAAAATCTTGCAGAATAACAATAATCGGTTATATTTAAGTCACAAAGTAACTAGTAAGTTCTTTAAAAAACAACAACAAAAATAACAAACATGAAATCAGTAAAAAACATAACCCGCTTTACCTATCAAACAGCAGACTTTGAAGGTTGGCGTTTGAGTTTGACTCGCAATGGTCATACCTTCACTAAGTATTATTCTACCAAAAAATATGGTGGAGTTAAAAATGCCCTAGATGCAGCAGAGACTTCTCTTGAAAAACTTAAAAACTTTATCGCCGTATCTCCCAAAACAAAAGACAATGTTATTGGCAAAAGATTAGCGTCTAGAGTTAATAAGTTTCTACAAAGCCAGTAATGACAGAAGAACCTAAATCCTGGGGCGGTGCTATGTGGCAAGCCCATAAAGACTCGCGCACTAAGACATACCGCAAAAACTTCACGCCTAAAGCTAGGGTATACCACTATGCACTAGATCACGTTATCACTAAGCATGAGGATGATGTCTTAGACTTTGGATGTGGTAAGGATAACTACTGGTCTAACAGATTAAGCGCACAAGAGTATAGTATCGATGGCTATGATCTATCAATATCTGAATACATGATAGAAAAGAAATACTCAGTGATCCTTGTGTCTAACGTGTTGAATGTCCAAGAGACAGAGGATCAGTTAGAGGATACGCTAGACAGTATCATGCGCTTCGCTCAGTCAGGCACAATCATAGTGTGGAACTACCCAAGCGGACCGAGGAAGATGAGTCTCGACATGGACGCGCTGCATGAATACGTTAAGGCGGCAGCGCATGACAATTGCTATATCACTCTAACAGATTGTCTCAAGGGTGAGCATCAAGGGCTATACGTCACTACATTAATATAAATAAATTTATAGAGTTAGTCGTTTGACTCTGTTTAGTTAAGTCGCTCCCTATATCTCCTAGGCATATTGGGAGCGGCTTTTAAAACAATGATTAATATATTCTTTTACATAAGCGCACTTATATTTTGTTTGATAGTCGCATTTTCTACTGGTAGCCTATCAGGTTTTATCTTTGTGATGGCTTTGTTCTTTTACTTTGGCAAGGGTCTTTTAAATGATTGAATGGTTTTATCCTTTTACAAAAGTTTACCCCTATGGGGTCGTTTTTTGTAAATCATCTAACAGCTTCTAACAGTTTTTCTTTTTTATTGACATTGCTCTATTTGTTGTATTTGGCAACGTTAATATTCTTGCCAGTAAAAAAAATGAATTAAAATGTTTACATAAGATATCCTTACTATATATTCATGACATGCAAAAAATACTAAACGACGGTAACAGTAAGACGGCTAAGGGTGAAAAAAAAGGATGGAAAACATTTGGTATCCATTTTGCGCCTTCTAAACTTTCAGGTTTCAACGTGTGCAGGTGGGCTAGTGCGGGGTGCGCGTTGGCTTGTTTGAATACAGCGGGACGCGGGGCAATGTCTAATGTTCAAGAAGCTCGAATTAAAAAGACGCGTAGATTCTTTCTTGATCGTGATGCTTTCATGAGTCAGCTTGTCATTGAAATAACAAAGGGTATTATCCACGCGGTTAAAAAAGATTTAAAACCTTGCTTTCGACTTAACTTGACAAGCGACATGCCATGGGAAAAAATCAATCATAATGGGAAAACTGTTTTAGACTTATTCCCCACTACAAGATTCTATGACTATACCAAGAGCAGAAAGCGTATGGAAAAATATCTTGCTGGTGATATGCCAAGCAATTACTCCCTAACACTTTCACGCAGTGAAGAAAGTTCGGATCTTGAAATGACAATGATTCTTGCACAAGGTGGAAACGTTGCAATCGTTTTCCGTGGTGCGCTTCCTAAAACTTGGAATGGCTACGAAGTAATAGACGGAGACGAAAGCGACTTGCGCTTCCTGGATAAGAAGGGTGTTGTCGTTGGTCTCATTGAAAAGGGTCTAGCGAAAAAAGATAAAACAGGATTTGTCATCGAGCCAATCTCATGCTAATTAAAGGAGTGATAGACATAATAATTTTATCTGTAGTTTTAATTCTTTTATTCACTTACGGCACAAAATAAAGCTTGCAAAAAACAATTTAAAACAATAATATATCGACATGGGACTAGATCAAGAAGCATATACAAAAGATAAGAATGGAGAATGTAACACTATTCAAGACTGGCGCAAACATAACGCGCTTGATGGGTGGATGCAATCTCTGTGGACAATCAAGGGAGGCACAGGGGAATGGAACTGTGCAGAGGTTGAGCTTAACGCTCACGACATAGAACAGCTTGAGGCTTGCGTAGTGAATGACTCACTGCCCGAAACTATGGGCTTCTTCTATGGTGGCGACTCAAGAGAATGTCCATACAGGAAGGAGCAAACACTTGACTTCGTAAAAAAAGCTGGCAAACTCTTAAGTAAGGGTGAGAAGGTTTACTACTCCGCATGGTTCTAATCTAACAAAATAAAACAAATGACTAAAGTAATAGGAATGCTTGTTATGTGCAGCGAGTGCTACGACAAGACATCGGTTGAAGATGTAAACAGCGACAAGGTAAGATACTTCACTCCCAACGGAGACATTGTCCGATTCATGAGTGGCACAACTCAAGATCTAATAAATCAAAATAGTTTTTTATGTGAGTGCTGCGAGGATGACCGCTTAGAGCAAGAGGATTACTAACAGAACGGGGGTGTAGCTCAGTGGTTAGAGCATCCGACTCATAATCGGCAGGTCGAGGGTTCAAGTCCCTCCGCCCCTACCTTCTAACCGATTTACAAAATCGGACCCCGTAGGGGTAGAGTTTTGTAAAAACCTAACAGAATATAAAGTCAAGTGTAATCAGTTGTTTTTTTAAGTTATTTAAACAATTAAAATGTTTACAATCTATATTACTTTTGATAGATTACTTACATGACCAAGCAACAAAAGATAAACACTCTGAAAGCAGCGTGTAACAAGGATGACTATAAGAAACTTCTTAAAGCTGTAGAGATCACAGAAGGAAAAGAAATTTCTAGCGGGATGAGTATCTCAACATCAAGACAAGAGTTAAGAAAAGTTGAGAACCTTATCCTTCACCTAAGTGAACACGAAGATAGTTATATAAGAGGAACAGCTAAAAACATCTTGCAGCGAGCTTTACATAACAGCAGAAAAGGAGTGTTTGGTGGAGGCACGTTTGTAATAGACTAATTTTTAAAAACTAAAGATATGACTAAAACAATAAAAGCATCAGTTATCGCAATCACTTTAATGATTGCCGCCGTTATCGGCTATAAATTAGGATTCAATCATTGTCAAAAAATGTGGGAGCATAAAACTATAGAACAAATCAAAAGAATTTAATATTCAAACGAGAATACAACTATGACAAAGCTAAAAAACAAGACCGCCAAAGTAATCAAGGATCTCTCTTCAGAGTTCCAAGGGAAGGCATTGCTCTACAGTCTATCTGATCCAGTAACATTCAGAGATGACGAGCATAAACATCATAAAACAAATTTTGTGATTGTGTCTCAGATTCTAAATAGCGAGATAGGAACTAATGAAACCTTTGTTTTCCCATCTGATGAGGAGGGTGAGGTTTGGGCTTGGCATGAGTTGAAAGGATCAACATACGGACAAGCTCATCACTCAACGGTTCTTTTTGAGTTAGGCGATTTCTTCATTGACTAATAACATCAAACCGCTACAATACAATCACAAATGGAGGAGAGGGCTGAGTTGCCCCGCCTGTAAAAGGTCAGACGGTTCAATTCCGTATCTGTAAAGGCTCAAGAGCGAGGTTCAACCCCTCGCCTCCCCACACAATAATACAACCATGAAATTGAACAAGTCACAGAAAGAAACAAACGAACAATACTCAGAACGCATGGACAAGATAGATGATCTCTATGCTTGTATAGAAAAACTAGCAAAGTGGGACTATAAAGAACTCGCCTTTCAGGTCAGGGTAGAAGCAGACCAACTAATCAAACCAACAAAACCAATATGCAAACGAGAATACAACTAACAATCTTCGAAGAAGACAAAGACAAGCTCTTTGATAGGCAACTTGAACTAATGGATGAGTTATCAATGATGCTTGAGGCGCTACCTTTCCCTGTGCTTGTTGATGTCTTCGATAGAGAGCCACAACCAGAAGAAGCGTAATGACTAAAATAACAATACTAAAAAACAAAACCATTTTGATTGGTCACAGTGATGTGTTTTTAATCCAACTGATTAAAGATGCAATGAAGTTGTATGATACAACCATAGATAAACAAATGATCGTTACTGAAGACGAAGTCGTTGAAAGGTTAAAGGAGATGATAAAATGAAAGAACTACTAATAATCGGAGGCATAACACTCATTTGTTTTTGGGTGATTAGCTCGGTGATCTTTATTGCTCACTTAATCAAAGACTTACTAGAAGAAGCTAAGGAAGATAAATACTACTAACATGATCTGGACAATATTAAACGCGATAGCAGCACTGATGGCTTTTGCCACTCTAACAACTTTGATTGTTATGAGTTTCCTGGCAATGGCTGAAGCAATCTGTGAAGATGACAAATGGAGATAGCGCATAACTCATTGACGCTGCATTTACAAAAGTTTACCCCTTGGGGTCGTTTTTTGTAAATCTAACAGATATATCTTTCAGGGTATAAAAAAACTCAGGTGGTTAGCCTGAGTTCTTATTTGGGTTTATTTGGTTTGTTATTTAGACTGGTATTGGTTCTAGTTCTATATTTGATGTGCCTATTTGATAAGATCCGTCCATTAGTTCATTGTCCTGTAATGAACCATCCTTTAGAGAGTTTGTTATTTCGGATAGTTTCTTTATTAGTTCTGATTCGAAGTTTGCTTCTATTGTTATTGTTACTATGTTATTTTTCATGATTCTGTTGATTGAATTTCTTTTCCTATTGATGCGGTATAAAGTTCAGGGTCTTCCACTACTTTATTGTATAACTCCTGAGCCTCCTCTAGCGATTCGCAACGCTCCCAATAGTCTATTTGATTGTTTCCTTCGTCATCGGTGGCACACCATACTGCCCACGCTACTGTATATCTTTCTTCTTTCATGCTTTTATAGATGCTATTGTATAGTGTTCCATTATACCTTTGAATACTCGATCTCTACGCGTCCTTGCTTTGTCAACATCTTTTGTTTTAAGCGAGAACCGAATACGTTCAGATGTTACCGAATCAGTTCTTACTGTTACATTACACCACCAAGTTCCCCTATTTAGCATGATATGATGATTGATATTATCTTTGTTATTTGACATTTTTTATTTTATTATTAGTTCATGTTAATCCTTGCCCTAGAAAGACACAAGCAACTGAATACAGTCTAGGACAAGGAAGCGTCAACATGAAATATTTAGTCGTTTAGGTCAACCACATACTCGCCATCGGAATCCTTATCCCAATAGTATCCAAGATCACTTAACCCATCAAGGACTCTTACTCGGCTAGGTCTTTCTTCAAAGTCTCCCATCTCCTGAATAGCTCTTACTCTCAGGTAGCGCAGACCTTCATTCATTTGCTCTCGGCAGAACTGATCAATGCTACGTAGGAAGTCCTCATGCTCTGCTACCTCTACCGACTCCATTGGATTGCCCTCTGAATCTGTGATAGCGTTCTTGATCTCATTCTGGTATGAATCAATTACCTCATACTTGGATACTCGGCACTTCTGACATCCGCAATCAGTTGGGACACTAACGACATCGGCTGGATTGATTTTGACCACCAAGGTTTGCTCTCCCCACATAGTGGCGTAGTCCATCGAGCCTACGTGCAAGCCGAAGCTGCATCCGTTGTCTCGGTTGTCATCAACATCCCAACGCTTTACCTCGATGGTATCACCAATATTGTTTTGGATTTTACCATTGTTATCTACGATGCCTTGCAATACCTTGGTCTTAGTATTGCCATGGATTGATAGACCATTGGATGCTACTCCCTTATAAGCAATAAAGAATCCATCTTCTGTGATAGGTAGTTCTTTGTATGCAAGGAAGTCATATAGCTCCCTGACTGAACTGGCAGATGGGTTATTGTTTAGGTTCTCCCAGAAGTTAGCGAATAGCTTGACTGGCAATCCCTCTGCTGCGATAGCCCTCACTTTATCGGCAAGGATATCAGGTAAGGTTTCTCCATCGTAAGATACTGACTCAGGTGAAATGGTAAATCCATCCTTGTCATATTCTCCTACTCTCTCGTTGAGGATAGCGTTAATCACTTCCTCCTGTTTTCCTGACGGCAAATCAAATGCTGACAGGATGCGTGTGTATTCTGGTGCGGTCTTCTCTACTTTGACAGGCTTATTGTCAAAGAAGAAAACGATTGCTGTGTTGTTTATGATGTAGTTCATGTTGAATTTATTTATATTGTTTTTATATCAGATTGTCAACTATTTAGTTTCGATTGGAGATGTAAGGATGAAGCGAAGGTCTTTGCGGGTCATGTGTCTAAATTGTGAATACCAACTAGAATTGATTTGTTCTAATACCAGTTTGCTTAATACGTTTCTCTCTTTAGCTTGTTCTACTGCTTTAGTCCAGCGAGTTTTATTTCTATCTGAAAGCATGATTAGTTCCTTTGTTTTATCACTCAGGTATTTACCATCTTCGTGAGCCATAATAGTGCAAACTCTATCAGTCTTCTGTTTAGTATCAATGGCAGTGGCAATTTTATTACTCAGCTTTGACCACTCTGCATCACCCTCGGCATAATAACCCAAGTCTTTCATTCCTTCTTTTAGTGCCTTGGCATTGACGAAGTAATTAGAGCAACAGCTATTGTAACTGCTGTAAACTGTCTTTCTTCCTGCAAGGGTAAGCGTAGCTATATCCGCAGGTTCAGTTATATTCTTTTTGAGTTTTTTGATTTGCTTCTGAGCGTCCTCGATACCTGCCGCCACTTTGTGACCATTCTCTTTCATTATCCTGTTATGCAGGGTGAGTGAATCGAACAAACCGACATTACTTCCTCTAAGCCATACCACGTTTGCGCTGTTTGACTTCTTAACTCCAGACTTACTCCTTGGATAAGGTAGCTTCTTAGCTTCGATGATAGTAAAGTCTTTCTCAAGCTCGGCACGGAAAGCAGGATCTTCCATATAACCTTTACGCCACTTAGGAATCAGGTAAACAAAGTATTTCTTTTTAGTTGCTTCGGCAAAGTTATTTACCTTGTCTATCCAATAATCGGCAGACTTCTTATTGACAGTCTCGACAATGATAGGCTTACCTGACTTCTTATCATGCTCTACTTCACTTAGCTTCTTGACTTCCTGATGTGAATAGGTAGCAATGTTATTTGCAAAGCCTCCTAAATTATCACCAAGTAAATTTTTCCAACCACAGGTAAAGAACTCTGCTTTTAAAACACTACGCATTTCCTTGGCTTTGTCACCATTACATACCTTGGCTAATAATTCAGGCATGGAAAGCTCGGTGTAATCTTTGAACTGCTCTTGTAGGAAAGCATGAAAGACATCCTTCACTTTAGCCAAATACTTTTCGTTAGGCTTAGTATCGCTGATTGACTCTCTGCTTACAGGAATATTAAGAGATCCGATTGGACACTCGATTGACGCAATGAATCCCTCCTTAGTAGCAAACTCTTGAAACGCAGATCCACTTAGCTGGGTTTTCAAATCACCATAAGATACGTCACCCATTTTGATGTGGATAGGTTGTGTTACCTTTGTCCTTGCTCGAAGGCTATAGTTGATACCATGACCAGTATTAGGAAAGTTATCAGCTAAATCCATTGACTCACATACCCGAATGATTAAACCATCCTTCTCCACATGACAAACGATTTTGTTTCTTTCGAATACGTTATCACCGACAGACAGTCTGATATTGCCATGTGACTTCATGTGAAACATTTTCATTTCATTGCCGAACTCCTTGCAATCATCGTCTTTAACTGTCAGGCTGATCTCTACTCCTGTCTCCTTAGTTGGAACAGAACCCATCTTATAGATATGACCTACTGGCACACCATTATCACCACCACCAAGCGAACACACATAGGTGGTAGCCTGACCATCGTGATGCGATAGGATATTAAAAGAATCAGTATATGCGTGACCTGCTTTCGAGCCAACTCCAAAACCACCGATTGATTCGTTTGATCCTGACTTGGTTGACCTGAAATACATGCCAAAGATTTTACGCACACCATCTTCTGATAGACCTCCAGCATAATCACGCACACTGAAAATATTGTCTGCCGTCAGGGTATAATCAACTGCCTTATCAATACCAAACTTTTTATGTTCGTCTATTGCATTGCATACATACTCTCGCACGACTGCCTCGATCTTATTGTTGTATATCTTATCACGGAAAAAGAATGTTGCCATGTCCATACCCGCTGCGTCCATACCCATCACTGAGCTTTCGAGATTATCTGATGCGATAATGTTTGTTGTTTTAACTGCTGTTTTCATGTTGAGAGGATTGTATAATAGAAATGGGGTATGAGTCAATACCTTTTTATTCTTTTTTATTCTTTTTTATTTAACGTAATTAAAGTCATCCCCCTGAACCATAAACAAGCGGCCCTCGAAGTGTATGATCGTGTTGTAACGTTTATCCATTAACCATATAGGAGTTTCGAAATCGAATAAAATATCTTCGGTTTTTATACGATTGATAGACTTGCCTATGTTGGCGCTTTGCGACGTAGCAGGATAGACCCTCCAGCCTGAAGGGGTAAAGATGTTTTTTATTTGTGCTTTCATGGTGAGAGGACTCTGCAATGAAAATAGTACATAAGTCAATATTCTTTTTTATTCATGACCTGAATTGTAGGTCACATGACCTTAATCACAGGTCCATATTAAGTTTATCTAATTCTGGGTCATCTGGGGTCCTATTTTGTAAATCACGCATCTTCTCTTCCCATGTTATAGGAGTTAGCGACGGTTCGAGCTCATCCCAAAGAGAGTTTACACCTTTAACAAAAAGATTATTAGTTTTCAATGATATTATATCTTGAATACCATAAAACGTTTTTACTAATTTTTCATGAAATTTAGATACCTTGTTTATTTGTTCTTGATTTAATTTCATCTTACTCTAAGTTTAGTTTGGTTTGTTTATCATTCTTGATCTTCTCTTCCTGTATCGGTGCCACCTCGGCGCTCAATGCATCGAGACCGTCGGCTATAAGGTTATTTGTCTCGTCTGACAATAGGTCATGAACCTCATAAAACATTTTGTTTATTTCGGCCTCTACCTTTAGTAGATACTCTTTTTGTTCTTGATTTAATTTCATCTTATTTGGTGTTTATTTGTTTGTTGTTCGTTTGTTATTACACTTATTTAGTTGTTATTCTGTATACCTGGCCGACGCTATTTCTCGTTCGGTCTATTTGTGGTACGAAGTTTTGGTATTTGGCTTCTTCATTCAGAACCTGCCGCGTCTTATTTGCGGCCCGTCGTAGTATCATGGAAAAGGAATCTCCTGGAACCCAATAGACAAGATAGTATTTGTTTATTAGGAACCTGAAGAACTCTTTGATGCTAGAAAAATGAATAACGCCGCAATAATAATGATCTCCAGCATTTGTATTGAGTAGATTATGGGATAGATTTATGTCTTGTTCTGCAGTTTTAAGATCTAATAACCCTACGGATATATTTAAACCATTAGTAGAAACAATATATTTCATTTACTTATTTGTTGTAGTATTTTAGTTCCCTTTGTGGTAATCTTTCGCTTACCATCTATCTCCATAAAACCTTTACGCAACAAATTGTTTTCCGCTTCTCTCTGGATTGCCTGTCTTGACATCCCAGTAATAGCAGATAACATTTGCAACGAACAAGTTCCTCTTGCTTTCAACGCTTGAAGTATCTGGACTTCTATATTCACTAAACCAAAAGGTAATATGCCAAACTGATTACGCATTTTATCCCATTCTTTATGAGATATTTTATTTACGTGGTTTAACTCACACCAACTCTTTAGTTGAAGAACTCTTTTTATTGCGCTCCTAGCATTACCTCTAACTGTATTAACAATAGAATCTAAAACTCCATCATCATAACTAATCCAGTTCACTTTAGACTTCATAATCTTAGCAAGCTCAACGTTAGAGTATTGCTTGAAATCAATTATGGTTAACCTGTCTTTAAGCGGATCAAACAATTTATGCAGTTCCGTAGTTGCGAATAAGTATATCTGTTTCTTAAAGTCAAAGCTAACGACACCATCACCAATACTAACATCTTTAGAACTAGCACCTTCAACATTGAAAGCCGTTAGAAAGACATCGGTTAAGTCTTTAGGTAAAGCATGGCACTCATCAAACAAAACAGTTACTTCTCTTCCAGCAATCTGGGTGAGGAACAACTGCTCGAAGAACTGCTCGGCATTACGTATAGTGCCACAGTTTATCTCGATGAATTTCCTGTCTTTATTTTTAGTCTCTTGGTGAAACTCTTTAGCAAACGCGGTCTTACCTAACCCCTTTGCTGCATTTAGCATTATAGGAGGGACGATGAAACCTGCATTAAACAGACTTGCGTAAAACCCTAATTTAGATTTTACTTCTTTTTGACCAATTAAACCCCCAAACATTTAACTGACTGTGAATTCTATTTTAGCCTCATCTTCTTTAACCTCATGAAGGAACTCTACCTTCGGATTAAAAGTTTCTTTTTCTTCTATACCTATATCATCGAGCCACTTCTTGCTGACTACAATAGACATCTCTTCTCCTACATGTTTAATAAGCTCGGAAGCTTTGATCTTAACAAAACTGGTAGAACCTTTTGGTCTGCCCCGTCCTCTATTTAATTTACGTGTTGTCATAAGTCAGCAGTATTATCCGCCAACTAATATGTGTCAATAAAAAATCCAATAAAAATGAATATAAATAGAAACAAACGAAAACATTTAAACGGCTACGAAAAGCATCGAAACAGAACGAAAAGAAATCTTCATTTACTGTGACCGAAACAAAGAGATACCGACCGAATCGATAACATCAATAGCATAGACTCATAAAACCTTATTCCCTTTATTTGGAACAGTGTCGTTAGCACTTCATTCCAGGAGAACATAAAGATAAAAGAAGAAAGAGAAAAAAGAATAAACCAATAACATATAGTTCCTATTATAGCTCCCATTTTTTCAGCGGTATTATTTTGTTCAGACATTTATTTATCATACTATGTTTAGATTCTTACGCAAGCATTTATTTGGCAAAATATCATTCGTTCTAGCAATTTTAATTAATTATTATTTACGCCGAATGTGTCGACATGCATTTATTTGGCCCAAAACCATTCAATGTAGACTTTTTTTAAAACATTTTTATACTTACCCCTATACGGAAAACACTTATTTAAAAACTTTTCGTTAGATGTTGCGATTTTTTTAAATTACTTGCACTTATTTGCACCAAATTCATTCACAATTTCAATTATTTGGCCCTTCTTCGTTCATCTTTTCAATCATTTTCTTGACTTCTTCTCGTCCATCTATATCATTCATAACTGTTTTAACCTCTCTACCTTTACCTATGAATGATACTACAATACCAAATACATACCCTAAAACCCACATCAATACATATAAAAGATAGCACAAAATAGATAAAAAAACATATATAAAACCAGGCTTCGCGGGGCCTTCTCTAAATAATCTACTCACAATAATAATTCTTATTTTATTTAATTAGCTTTGGCAATCAACACTACAAAAACTAAAGCTATCATTAATACATCTATCATCTTTATTTATCTCTATGTTCTATAAGTGTTTCTATGTATATTCTTTACTCTCTTTATTGTTTGAATGAGGGTGTGTACGTGTGTGTACGTGGTTGTATTAGAATATCTTTATATGTATATATTAAAATGAATAATAACTAAAAACAATTTTTATTTTAAATTACTAGCCATGAGAAGGGTTCTCTATTCCTTTGGTACTGTTTCATGGTCCATTTTATATTGTGTGAGCGTATTTTAATGAACTCTTCTTTGTCTTTGTATTGCAGTTTTATTGTATATTCCTTTATGTACATTTTATGTCTTTAATGTTCATGCATTTTTTAACTTCCTTGTCTGAATATTTTCGACCATCATTCCAAATCCATTCTCCTTTTTTTGAGTGAAGTGAAAAACCAAGTGGGCAGAATAAATTTATTTTTCTTTTTATTGTGTTTGTTCTTTCTTTGCTGGAGTCTGAAGAGAATGTTTTGTTTTTATAGTATGTAAGTATATTTACGTTAATAAACCTTATGGTTATACTTTGGTCTTCCGAGTTCTTGTAAGCGTAGCAGTCTGACCCTATGTAAGATCTGCTTACTTTGTTTTCTGTTCTTTTAAACAATGAGTTTAATATATTGTAGTCCATTTTTTTATTGTTGTTTTGCTTTCTCCCATATTTTATGTGGTATTTCTAATATGTCAACTATTTTTACTATAGATATTAGATCTTTTCTACCTTTCCTTGTATATCCCTTGTATAATGCGTCTCTACTATTTGAAACTAACTGATTAAGATCACATCTACCTTGCGCCCAACGTAGCAAATCAATTCTAAACATTAAAATAAAGTCTTTTTCTCTTTCAAATGAAATTATATCTGTATCTCCACATAACCAACCCTTATTACCCCGAACATTCTTGAATTCTAGCCAAACAAATTCTTCTTGATGGATATTATCAGACCTATTGATCTTCTTCCTTGCTTTTACATCTATAGTTCCGAAGCTTGTTATGTAGTCTATATGTTTAAACTGTTCTTCTCTAGTAGCTTTCCTATACTTTATGCCGCGAATTTCTAATAATTCAGAAAAATTAGCCTCGACTTCTTGTCCAAAATTCCAAGATTCTGTATTTTTCCAATTACTCATTTATTCTTTGGTTTTTTTAGATTTTCTGGGTTTTTTGTATTTCTTCTTTATGTAGGCTTTTATAATGCTTCTATCTTTAGCGTGTAATTTTGCTTTATCTCTGAGCCAAAAAAGATAACTTATTGGGATTTCTTCGCACGGAACAAAAGCGTGTTTTCCTACCGCTAATGTGAATTTTTCTTTATTTCCAATAACCATGTTGGAAATCCCGTGATCTGGATTTGATCTACCCCTATCCCCGCTTGATATATTTCTATTTGGATTGTTCATTGGAATTTTTAGGTTTTTCAGATTTTTAGAAACTCATTCATTTCTAGAAATTCATCAGAAGTTAGCATTATTCTGTTAGAAGATCCATGAGACTTCCAGGTTTGCTCAATAATATATTTATCTTTCCCATCGTGCAAAAGTCTTAATGTATATCTTTCAAATTCTTTTTTATTTATTTCTTTCATGTTTAATATTATTAATTAGAGTTTTTATGTTTTTGCATACAACCTGGAACAAAACCATCATTACACCCATAATAACCACAACTACTCGTCAGGTGGGCTAGCTTGCAACCAGTAAGTAAAACAAATAGGCTTATTGTTAATATTAGTTTCATCTCAAATGAGGCTCAAACAACCTCCACCTATCGCTGCTTATTTCTGCGTCTCCGCTATCTATATTTGATATAACTTTCTCCACCTCTTCAAACGAGTTGTATATGTATTTATGAGGAAACATTCCCATTACCCAAAATGGAGTTTTCTTCTTTCCTCCTTCAATAACAATAAATGTTGGCTTTTTGCATCTACAAGCCCAGCTTAATTCTTCCATTGTGCCGAATGTGGGAACATCTGGGTCAAGATAACAAATAATAAAGTCTGCTCTGTCAACCATAGACAAGTCAAAAGACCGAACTTTTTTCATATGATCCGCTACAATGTCGAAACCACTAAAATCTAATTCAGCTTTTCTTTTGCCAGCTTCCATTAGATGACAAAGCTCATTATGAGTCGCTTCTGTCTCGTCTGGGGCATTAATAAATGGTTTTTTATACGGATCAAAGATAGTAACATCAATACTTTTTAGGAATTCAGAGATATCTTCACGCCATGTTCTTCCCTCTGCATATTGCATTGGACCGATTAAATATGTTTTTGTTTTTGCCAGTATATTTTTCATTTTTGCGGTTTGTTATAACTCGATATTACCATAGATTCATATTCTTGTCCATCAAATTCAAAATAAACCTTGTCTCTACCATACAAATCTTCGCTAATATTTAAAAACCTAGTTTTTTCAAGATCTATCCAGCCATGCTTATTGGCATATACCCAGCTTTTTGGCTTATCCTCTAACCAAGCATCAAAATCTCCTTCTCCGTATCCTATTTGTCTATAGTTTTTCATTGACTTCAACGAGACTTCAATTCTTTAATTTCTTTGCTAAGAGTTTCAACTGCGTCATTAAAACACTTAATAAGTTTATTATAGTCATCAATAAGGGTCCAAAAGTTTTCCTCGGTCAACTCTGGTATGTCCTGTAAAACGTTTTTGACCTCAACTTTTTGAATATCAGGAAAATCCCAATGATGAAGGTTTCTCTTTGTTTTAATATTTAAGCTCATGAACCGTATTATACGGAAAATGAAATAGCTGTCAATAAAGAATATCTTTATTTTCGAAAACCCAAGGAATAAGAAGACTTTCTACACATCTGACATAAGCCTCTTCGTCGTTCTTTCTCATGTAAGCAATCCCAGACATTTCAAAAACCATATGAGTAACTTCATGAATAAGAGTCGAAGTGTGATCTTTAGAGTTCTTTAAACATCTTGTAGAAAGAGTTATTTTTTTTTGGTCTATATCGCATGTACCCCAATCATCCATGGACTGGCAATACTCTATCTTTATGGTTTGACCAAGAAGAGATATTTCAGAAAGTTTTTTTACCTTTTTGCAGTCTGACACTATAATAGATACACCTCAAATTCAAAAAGCTTCGTCCCAGCTTTCTAGAACTTGATTTTTTGTGCATCCTTCAGCCAAACAACATAACATATCCCCAAGAAAAGCACATAAACCAGCATCTTCTGGGTCCATTTTAGGAACCTTGTCTATCATTCTTGTCTCTGTATCGCTATATATAGAACCAACAAAAACATCGCTTTCGTGAGTCATAGACATGTAAAGCTTATTGTTTTTAACGTCACCAAGAACTGTATAAACACAACCTCCTTGGTCATCTTGAGTAACATATGGTATATAGATACCACCATCGTCCATCATTGAACGCATTTCTTCCTTTGGTTTGGCACCGACTTCGCCACCTAACCTTTTCCATTTTGCAGAATTCATTTTTACTTGTTTGCTTTAATTTTTAAAACAATAGACTATTACGCCTATCATATATGCTATCAATAATAGCTGGAATGTTATTTCGGGGGACATAACTATACAAAACCTGAATCATTTTTATTCTTTTGTGAAGAATTGCTTTAAATTAACTGGACCATTTGTCAAGTCAGCTTTAGATTCAAGTTCTTTGTACTTTTTGTTTGTTAGGATTTCTGATCTTTTAACGAGGGTTTCGTTGTTGTCTGCATATTGGCAAACATAATCGAGAAAAGAGTCTCCACTCTCCCCGATTGCAACATAACCGTTTTCAAATTCAACTATTGATACACTCATATTATATTAGGCGTTATCTAAACTAATGATTTGTTTTGTTGTTTTATCATACCATTTGGGTTTGTTCTGTTTCCAGTTTGCTATATGACTTTTATCTAGTTTATAGTAAAGCCTATACTTTGTTATATCTGACATTTGATCAAAGCCATCTATCTCTCTGCACTTCATCTCATCTGAAATTGCTATAGCAAAAGGCTGAAGCTCTCCTTCTGGTATGTATTTAACTAAACCGCACATAATTTTGATTTGCTGCTCACAAGCATGAACTTTACCATAACGCTCTGTATATTCATCACATAAAGCTAAACCAAGTGAACATAGCCACAAAAAATTAGCCCTAGTATTCCCAGCCCAAATACTACTAGGATGATGGTGATAACCACCTTTTACAGTAGTACCTTTTTTAGTTAGCGGCAGAAGCCTGGTTGGTGTGTTATGTCTGATTAAAGCACAAGCAAGACACTGAGATGTCTCAGTGACCATTTTGACTACGTGTTTATCAGAATGCCACTTTGCTGCTGTCGTGGGATCTCGATCTAATGCAAATATGTTCATGCGGTGATTATGGAAGTTATTCTCCGCAAAGTCAAGTATTATTCAAAACTTTTTCAAGATAACCCCGAAATACAATAGCAGCCAAGCAAATGATAATACAACAAAACTCATCTCTGGCAAATAAACAGCGCAAAGAAAAGAAATCAATGCTGCTACCTCAGATACTCTTAGTGTTAATTTTGTTGGTGGCGTTAGTCGCATGTTTTTTCTCCTTTTGTTATGAAGCAAGGAGTTGAATCTCCAACCCATGCACCTATTTGATTAAATTCGAACCATTCATAAGCCTCTTCAGAAGTCATTTCTTCTTCCAATACGCTTAAAACTTTTTGTTTATTGTAACAGACGATTGGGTTTTGCCCAAATCTCTCTACTATACCCTCTATACAGTCATCAAAACCGTCCATGACTAATAAATCATGGTCTTCCGAACTAAAACCTGCTATTTCTTCTGTTTTTTCTTCCATAATATTAATAATAAGAGTTTCTTCTATATCTGTTTTTATTGCGCGTGGTGTTTTTATCAACAATCACTGATCTGACAAAGGTAACCAACATACCTAAGAAAGCTAAAGAAAAAGTAAAAACAATTACCCCATCAGGCAGCTTTAAAATAACTGATAAATCAAATAACAAAATAAGAGGCAAGCTCCAATATAAAAAAATAGGCATATCAAAACAAATCGTCTTCTGTTACTGTTTTCTGTTCGCTGTGAGCAAGCTCTTTGGCTTTTCGCGCCACACTTAACTCTTTATAATCAAATCTATAGGACTTGCAACTTGGACATATCGCCGCTGTTTCTCTTAAAATGCTATCACAACCTTCACAAACCTTGTATAACCAAGGCTCTGTCATTATTTTAATAGCTGCTGAAATTCTCTTCTCATCCATGATTAAGTTTTAAATATAATATAAAACCCCGCCAAAACAACAAACATCATAATAGTTTGCACTATCGCTTCAAAAAAACTTTCGGAGTGTGGTTTGGTAACAGGGTTTTTGTAAAAATCCTCCAAATAAAAGAATATAAAGAAGCTCATAAACAAAATCAATATTACTACCATAAAAAACACACTCATTCTTTTAAACCTTCTAACTTAGAAAGCCTCCTTTCATAAGTATATACACGTATTGGTTCACTTATTTAGATACTTTTTTAAAAGTTTAGTGGAATACTCTCCGTTATTAAAGCAATAATCAAACAAGGCATCAATGAAATACTCATCGCTGGCATCTACACCCAACTCTAATTTAAGCCTTTCAAACAATTTGTCTTGTTTCTCTGCTAGAACTGAGATTTTGTTAGCACATGTTTCGGCTAAGATGAATTTTTCTTGTTTGTTCATGCTTGTTTTAGTTCTTGTAGAATTTCTTCTGCTTTTTGCTGCAAATACTCTCTAGAATGGCTGTAATTGCCATCTGAGCGCTTGCCAGACGCACATGTGTAAACGAAGTCCAAGAGGATTCTCCTATCCTTAGAGAGGCTTAACGCAGCATCTCCAAGCCTCATGTCTTTTATGTGGATAAATGGTTTGTTGTTCATCCTTCTAATTCTTTCTTTAAATCTTCCACCTTTTTCTGTTTTTCCTCCCAAGTGCAATATCCATGATCGGGATATCCTCTATGGAAGCCTCGCCATGAAATCGTATCGAGAGCGTCCTTCTTATTAATGAAATAATTAGTCTCTATATCAGGGTCTGATTGATTTACAACAGAAAGGTAATCTTCTATACAGTCATAACTATCAGTAAGATCAATCATTTCATGATCTAGGTATTCTACGATTTCATCTTCATTCATTTCTAAAATTGAAGGGTCTTCATACTCTTTTGCAAGAGCCCCCACATCAATCTTAAAGATATTGCCTCGGAATTCTGTAAAAGATTCCCATTTTTCTACATATATTGTTTTCATGATTTTATTTGGTTTACTCTACTGAAACATCATCAAACGAACCCATATCCTTTGACTTGTCGTAAACAACTTCGCCATCGTATAAGTCTTCAACATAATCACTTGGGTCTTGTTCAATCGCTTGGATGAGATCTTCATCTGACATGCTCATAATAGTAATATCATTATTTTCTCTGATTTCTGATAATTCGATTTTGGTTCGATATGTTACTGATGTATGCTGAGATTCTGTTCTATCTACTACAATAGTTTTGTTCTCAAGACCCAAACCATATTCGGTAATTGACTCGTCAGCGATTTCTTCAGCAACATCTCTATTTAAGATTTTACGAGGTCCATCTAATTTGATTTCTTCTGGAAAGGTTTCAAAGCCCTCATTAATGAGATCGTAAAGTTCATCATTATCCAATTGTTTAATCCATTCTTTTTTTGTCATAATATTTATTGATCGTTTTTCTTTTCTACAGGTGTCAAAACAAAGTCTTCTCCATGAATTTTAATTACATTAAATTCGGGCGTGGGAAGAATTTCTACATTTTCTGACTTTTCTGGCACTGGTTCTTTTTCTGTTTTTTCTGGGACTACCTCTACCTTCTTGAAGTCATTGAATTCATCACGCATATATAGACTGCAGAACTCTTTTACTCTCATTGTCGTTTTAATATCACCAGACCCAAACTGCAACCAATCTCCCCTAACTTGCAGAATCTTTACAGGTGGTGCGCTTTCTTCACCCACAACTGGCCAAGGACAGTTAAAAGAAATCCTGTGATACCATGTCTGACCAGAGCTTGGCTTTTCCATATGAGCTTCATATTTAACATCTTCTTCTTCGTCTTCATGTTCGTAATGCTCAGAAATTTCTTGTATTTTCTTTATTTGAATGGAGCCAAGAAGAGCCACAAACAATACGCTAAGGAATGTTAGAGGTCCTAATATCTCTGGGGTCATATACTGTTGTATGTTCATGATGGTGATCATACCCTATTTTATAATAAGAGTCAACACTTATTTTTGAAAAAGTTGTTCGAAAAGTGTATAACTATATAGAATGTCATTAAATTTTCCATTACAATTAATAAGAGCATCATCTGGTGGTGTTGGCACTGACACTATTCTTTATGATTCCTCTAATTCTATTTTAGCATCTATTTCTACAGACGTACCAGCGAGCTGGAATCAGGGCAATGCGGCTTCTGGCACAACTCCACACAAACTTTCTGTTGGAAGCACATGTACAACCATAGGCTCAAACGCTTTTTACTTTAACACTTTAGCAGGTGGGGTTGTTTTTTATGAAGGTGTTACTACGATAAATAGCAATGCTTTTCATTATTGCTCTATAGTTGGCGACTTAGAATTGCCTAATAGCTTAACAAGCATTGGGGGTTATGCTTTTTCGCAGGGAAGTTTTATTAACTCTTATCTTTCCATACCTAACGAAAACACAATTATCGCGGCCATGGCTTTTGATTCTGCTAACTTTGATACAGCCTTTATTGCCCCTCCAAAAGCCTCTATACCCGTAGGAGGATATGGTTCTGGAGCTTTTTACGGATGCAACTCATTAACCACGGTATACGTCAAAGATGCGGTAGCCAATGGCTGGACATTGGGTGCTGGTCAAACAGTGGGCGGCAGTGGGACCACGACAGTAGCAAACTGGGATAATTGGCCAAACCCAATTCCAAACTAAAAACATCTTTTTTGATGTAAGTAAAATAAGTTTAAAGTACGCCTTACAGGATTCGAACCTGTGACCTAATCATTAGAAGTGATTTGCTCTATCCATCTGAGCTAAAGGCGCATTATTTAATTGTCTTCAAAAACTTCTTTTAGAGCTTCTCCATGTATTGGGCATCCTGCAGTATGTATAAACACACCTTCCATGCCCATATAGCCCCTGCCGTATTCATTATCCATTACAGGACAGGTACAACCTAAATCAACAGCCTCATCTGAACCTGCATTTGGTGTTTTTTCTTTTTTTATTTCCATGTCTGGAGTTTTAGGCTGAACTTTATCAAACTCTACCACTTGTTTTTTTGCTTCCTTCATGTTTGTTAGTTTGTGTTTATTTCTAGATTCTTTCATTTTGTTTTGATTTGTTGTCATAGATCAAGTGTGGCTTGATTTATTGCTCATATTACATATCTCCTTTTTTCCAGTTTGCGGCGGTAACTTCATCTGTTGGAACATAATCGCTATATCTTGAACCTTCCGCTTTTACTACATCATAAGAAAGCGTCTTATGCCACATGCCAGAATGGCATAGTGATCCATAATTCCCAGACACTTCGCAAATGTTCGCTGATTTTTCTTCGACGTAATGGGCGAGAGAGTAAATAATATTTCTTGTTATTTCATCACCGCCATCAACATAGATATAAATTCTAAGCTTTCCAAACTTTTCTTTTATTTGTTGGATCTTGGTGGTAATAGATTCATCTAATTCACACATTTTGTTTACTTGCGCTAGGTAATCATGAATTGGTATATACCAACCATTATCACATTCCATACCAAAAGCCAAGCAGCTTTCTTTTGGATCGCATTTATAATCTGTGAGAAGTTTTGGGAATTTCTCTACTAATTTTAGTTCTAGTTCTTCTTTCATGTCCACAGTTGGTGGTGATGTTTAATAATAATTCTCATGCACTCCTTATCTTTCTCAAGCTTTATAGCCTCAAGTCTATTGACTTCTTTATAACACTCTGTACGTTCAGTAGAAACTGTAAGTTCATAATGCCCGTCTACTGTTTCACTCTCAGTGAATAGTTCGTCAAGCGGTTCTCTTGGTGGATATGCCCAGTCAATTCTAGCCTGTATTACATCTCGACCTCTTTTGATATAAGCATATGCCTTCATTAATTCTTCCTCTCTTAAGTTCACTGCATCAACATAAGTCTGAGTGACAAAACCATCTTTAAGTTCTTCCGCCCAATCATAACCAATATCATGAATGAAGTTTTGTTTTTTCTCCACTTCAATGTAGTCAACAAGACAAGCAAATAAAATATTAGGAATTAGCTCGACCTTGTCACAGAATGTATCAGGAATAACATTAGTCAACCATTCTTGCTTCGGAAAAAAGAAGCATTTGATTTTGTATTTTAAATCAAACCAGGAGTGTTTATTTGATAGTAGTTTAAATTTTATCATTGTTTTTAGGATTTTGCCATACTTTGTTGTCTTTGTCAAGATCAGAACTCCAAATCATGCATCTTTTATATATGGGGTAACCAATGCAAGAAAGAATATCGACTCTTAATAATGTTAAGCTAACAAAATGTCCAATATAATATAGAATATAAGCTAATGTGGTTTTCATTATAATAATTTAATTTGTATAAAGTTGTTAAATTGGGTAGTTAAATCAGATAGTTTGTAGGATTTCTCTTCACCGCCTACAAAAAACAATAAAATTTTCTTTTCTTTTAAACTAATGGAGACAACATGATTTATGTTAATGAATTCTCCTTCTATTATTTGATAGAATTTTCTATTTATCATAAATTTTAGCATACCCTTCGGAAAGCAATAATTTGTTAATGTTTGTCCATTCTCCATCGTCGCTAAGATCCCATATGGTAACCAGCCATCTTCCGTATTTTCCCGTTTTATCCCTCATTGTTTCAACGGCCACCTGTTTCCCTAATATGAGTTCACAAAGCCTTTGCTTAGACTTTAAACCCTCAACCTTTTCATCGCCCCTAAGTTCAGGGGTATCTATCCCCATAAGTCGACATTTTTGGCCTTTGCTCCATATACCCAGACCCAGGTCTATGTCCAGAGTTACTGAATCTCCATCATATACCCCAACTACATTGGCTCTATAATTGTAAAGAGTGAAATTTTTTTCTGTATTTATATTCATATTATAATTTTAATTTACCTATATCTGAAGTTTTGTCAAGCGTGTTTATTTTTTCTTTTTCAAACGAGTATTTAAAACAATCAATATCCTCCTCAAAAATCTTATTAATTATTTTTTTTGTTTCCGAGTTATAGTAGTGAGAATAATGTCTATGTTTTGTTTTGTTCTCATGAGGCAAATCATACCCAACTCCAAATAGATTTAAGTCTTTAACCATTTCACAGAATTCGTCCTGTAAATTCTCAAACCTTATTATTCTTTTAGGTTCGTATTCTCCATTTGCCCACTCGACTTGTTTGTTAGATGCAATAAAGTATGGATCATCACAACGCTCCTCAAGTATTTTACAGAAATCAATAAAACTTGTATTCTCTTTTAAATCATAGAGTTTATACAATTGATATTTTTGTGCGAATTTATACATAGAAACAACCCTATCCCAAGGATTTCTCACTATGCAAAAAGAATAATACCTATCTATATTTGCTCCAATTATTTTTTTAAAATCACAAGGTTTTAAATGAGTAGGAGAGTACCATCCTTTATATAGTTTTTGGTCTGCATTTTTATTTATACAGCTTTCCCTTTCTTTTATATAGTTACAGTTACCAAGGTGCTCATAAACAGAAGTACTTGCGTTCTTTGGTATTCTGTAGAATATAACCTTAGTGTTAAAAGGTTCGTATTCTGGCAAGGGTATATCCATTTATCTTTTTAACCTTGTAATGTATTCTTTGTAGGATATTTTTTCAAATTCTTTAAGTCCTGAATCATCAAAGTCCATTTCTTCCGTATTCAACCCCTCCCAAACAGCCCAGAACTGCCAAGTTTTCTTCTCGTATATTTTCTCCATGTTTCTGGAGAATTTGTTTGTGTCGGCGGTTCTGGATTTATCACCCTTACCGCCATGCCAACTACTATTACTCATCGTCCTTGACCTCTGTATCTTTTAAGATAGTTTTTACTTTGCTTCAATTTAGAAGCTTGTGTTTTAGCGTGAATGCCTTTACGCTTTTTACATTTGCGGTCTTCCTTTATTTGTGTATTTTTAGCCATAATTTTTAAAGTTTAATATATTTGGGGGAAATTTCTTCAAGCTCCTCGCACATCCTTAAAATTTCTTCATACTGCATTTCTTTGGATCTTGATTTCAAGCTCGAAACATACTTACAGAAAACCAAGTAGTCTTCATCTTGAGCTAAAGATTCCTTTGTTTTATTATTATAAATAAAATCATCAAAAACTTCGTAAATACTAGAGTCTATACAAACTTCAATAGGATCAAAACTTGAGACCCCTAAGATATAATTCAATATATCTATTTGTTTTACATTTATGTTTTTAATCTCAGGAACAGTCATGTCCATTAAATATACATAAATTTTATGTTTAGTCAACAACTTTGTTGAAGAAATTAACGAAAACCAATTTCAAGACCTCTAGACTGCATTCTCTTTAGGATAGCACAGGTACCGAGCTGTTTGTCTACAGCTGTAGCGGAGAACTTGCCATCCGCCACGTACTTACCTTTTGTGTAATGGTTAGTTGCAGACCATAGATACGGAGAGTTTACATCTTTGTGGTATTTCAAGTAACCTAGCCCATTATATTTCTCTATATTATAGAGAGAATCATTACATTGAGACCAATCAACCTTATTTTCCAAGTCTTTCAGCTTATAAAGGGCGTCTTCAGCGCTTTCTTCGAAAGTGTAACTTATACCGTTTTTAGGGTCGGCTAATGGTCTTCCTATTGGAACCCATTTAGTTCTTCCAGTTAAAGGAGAACCTTCGTGAAGGTGTTTTTTAAAGCTCCAAGTAGATTCTCTGCCATGTAAAGTAAATACAATAGCAGAAGGAACTCCACCATTACGCATTTTCTCTATAGATTCATACTTTTTTTTGTTTTCTAAATAAATAGAAATAGATTTATCTATTCTAAATACCTGAGAAGCATTTATCTTAGCAGAATCCCATAACTTTTCATGATGCTTTAGAGGGTCGTGGCGAAACGGCAAGTTAGAAGAGGGCTCATATCCATCTGAATCACATTTTAACCCAGACCCGACAAGAGCCAAAACTCCTAGAAATGCCGCGAATTTAAACATGTTTTATGATCCAGGTATTGGTAGAATCTCTCCATTAAACATATGCTGATTCCTGAAGTTCGAATCATTTTTAAGAGTGTCAACCAAATCTGCAGGTACGTAAAGTTTCCTTACATGATCTGGGATATCTCGTACAACGGCATTTACAATATACTCTTCAAGTTGTTGTAACCAATAATGTTGTTTTCTGGTACATATATTCGCATAAACGTTTACTGGTCCTTGATTATTATCAGCAGGTACATAACTTAAAATTCTACATGAACCGCCAAAATCGGCATCTGTATTTACGGATGGATTCGGGCCATCATCTTCACCATCACCAGTCTGGTCTAGTGGGTTATATAACTCTCCTTGGAAGAAAATTTTAGAAGTCTGGGCGAACGGCGCTCCATCTAGCCTATTGGTTCCAGTAGCTGTCATCTCCCAAAAACCTCGACCATTAGCAAGCAGATTGACCCCTGGTATAGCCCAACCTTCCGCATCTTGCCCTGGTATGGAACCGTTACCTGTAAGTTCTTGATCGCCCATTAAGGATATTTTATAGCTACCCCACGGATGATAAGTAAGGCCCACATAGTATTGATCCGCGTAGTTGAATTCAGGTCCGCTTTCATTAAATTTATAATAACCAAAAGCGTCTCCTATTGTAGAGTTTGTACCTGGGATTATTCCGTCTTCTCTTAAACTAAGTGTTGCTGTCCACTGATTGGTTCCTTTTCCTACTTCAACAGTTATTTCTTTTGGACTGCAGGTTGTCCATTCTATAGCTAAAGATGGGTTTGCTTTAGAAAAAGCAATAGCTTCCTCCTTTGAAAAAGCGAACCTGTCTTTATTTTCATCCCAATCAAGATTGGGGTAACCAAATGCTAAGCTTGCCGTCGGCTCGGTATACTTTATTGATTGCGGGTCTTTAGGGAAGTATACTTTAGCGCCACAAGGGAGTCCGCAATCGATGTCATTAACCGTAGACAGAGCATTTCCTACTTGAAATGTTCTGTAAGAACCGTTTATCTTACTAGTTTCTGGAAGGTAAAAGCTTGATCTGTTATACTTGTTTGAAGTAAAAAATGTGTGTCTATTATAAATGTCTCCCAAAAGCTGTACAGTTTGAAAATGAGAATTATAAAAAGCTCCATCTGCATTAATGTTGGCCGACTGAACCAAATTCTTGAAAACATTGTCAGAAAAAGCTTTAACTCCCTCTACATTTCCTTGGATAAAGACACTTGCAGGGTTTGCGATTTTTATAGCATTTGAAAAAGACTTGTATCCAAATTCCCCATTGACAGTAAAGCCAAATTCAATCTGGTTATTTTCAAAAGAATTGTAATCAAAAAGAGCGTATGTAGAAGGAAACTCTAAACTTTTAATCACTGAATCGCTGAAACAAAATGCACGGTACGTAGTTATGCTAGCTGGAAAGGGAGAAATACCATTCCCAAAATTATTTCTAGCAAAAGCTGACCTCCCAACTGTTTCACAACCATCACCAATTTTAAGAAAATTAGCTTTACACTCCGCAAAAGAGAGTTCACCAATTACCCAAATAGCTTCCTCCATCGTAATGTCAATTTCGCCAGCTATAGCTTTAAAAGCAAATTTATCAGCTATATTGCCACCCTTGCAATTAATTAATTTTACATTTCCATCTTTAAGATCAGCTTCTTCAAATGCACTAATAGCTGAAGAGACATCACACCCATCAAGTTTAAGATCTCCACAGGAAGCTAAATAAAATGATTTTTCTTGTATTATTAAATTTTTAGTATTTTTGAATTCATGTACAGAGGGTGTACCAAAAGATTGAAAAGCGAATTTCCCTACATTAAAATTACCTCCGTTAAAAGTTGTAGTTGGGCCTGGCGTATCATAATTCAAAAAACAACTATCTTCAACGGCAACATTATCAGTACCGAAAGTTAAGTCAAAGAAGTTTATTTCGGGATCAGGTGGGTAGGCGTCACCGACTAAACCTTCCCAGTTAAATTCAAATACATAATCGTGTTGTGGATTTTGGGCATTTAAAGAGTCAACAAGTGCCACAAAATCACTAAAAAGCTCTCTTGCGTTAGCTTCGGGATCGTCAATTGATGATGGGCTATACTTAGTAAGTTCAGGTATTTGTCCATTTAGAATTAGTGAACCTCCAGCGTAATTATCTATCTCATCACCGAGTGCATAAAATATTGCAATTTGCCGATTCTCCCATGGTTTTGGATCTGGTGGCTTGTCGCCAAGCACTTGAGAGGATGTTACCCTAGCTCTACAAGCTCGCAGTCTTTTATATGTTGTTGAAGAGCCTATTTGCGTAGCCCCTGCCCCTCCTTGTCCTATTGGTTTTGGCATTGTATATATTAGTTGTTAAAAATAACTACACTCATTAGTTTATTTTGTTAGCTTAAACATTTATAATTATAACTAAGCCAGCAGCTATGATAGAACCGCCGAAAAAGTAAATAAGAAATTCTGCTTTTGTGATTACTATTCTCTGGAATGGAGTAAGGCTACCCCAGTCTTTAGTGATCCAGTCTTTATCGTCTGCATATTTATCGGTCGTCTTTCGATTGTAAACGTTTCTGAGTAGCAGAGCAGAAGCCGCAGCAATAAGTGTGAAGATTGGGATTAGAAGCGCTCCACGCATCGTAAGAGCCAAAGCTCCAGATGTGTAAGCGAAAATGAGTACGGCAATAACCAATAAAAGGATCCAGTATCTTTTAATATAGCCAATAATGGGCGAATTTGATGATGGTAGCTTGATTTTAGGTAGTTTCATGTTTTAAATTGTTTGTTTTTAATATATACACTATAAAATTAATGTTAATAAGTTAGTTCTGCTTTATGATAAACAGAATCACTATATAAGTCTGGCCGATAATGAGGCTACAGAAAAGTAAATGGTGCAGTGCTTTTAGTGTTTTCTTTGGGTTAGTTACAGGAATAAAGGCCCTTAAGTAACAGTACCCAGAAAAAGTAAAGAAAAGTTGCCTGAAGATAAGATTAAAGAAAACACCAACACCGTGAAGAGCTTTCCAGTCGGGCAGGTTTAAATAGTCAGCGGTCCAAGGAATCAACCACCAAGCGGACTCAACTATCTTACCAAGAAATGATATAAAAAGACCAGTAAGAATCCAGCACATCTGACCTTCTTTTTTGTCAGAAACATTAGAGCAAGACTTGTAGGTCGGTTTTCTTATCTCCCATAGCACCGCAAAACAAAGAGCTAGCATTGGAAATGTCCATGCTAGCGATTGTAATTGAGTAAGGGTTCGAATCGCTTCGTACGTCATTAATTAAGTCTATCTGATATGGTTTGAAGGGTTCTTTGTACGTCCCTTATGTCTTGTTGAACGTCTCTTACGTTCTGTTCTACCCCTTTAATATTCTGCTGTATAGATGTTAAGTCCTCTCTTATTGGGGAAACCTCTTTAATTATTTTAAGCTCTATATCAACATCTGTTTGATGTTGGGCGGCGTTTGTTATATGTTCTGCATGATTAGATTGAATTTTCTCAATAATTTTAACTGTTCCAGCATGATAGTCTTCCTCTTGATGCCTCGCTATATCATTTAAAAAAACTATTGAAGTCCAACAAAAACCGACAAAGGTAGCAATACCCAAGGTTATGTAGACCCAACCTTGAAATGTTTTCGGCTTCTTAAATTGAACAGCGCCCTCTTCATGTTGAAGCTCTTTTATGGTCCTGCTTATTATCTCTTGGATTTCTTCTGTAGACATTTTAATCAGTTTTTAGAATATTTATCGAAGCGACTAAAGATACTGCTCCAGAAATGATATGTTCTGCGTGATTGGGGGCTAACTGAACGCCAAAAAGAGCAATTATCGTTATGATTCCCCTCCAAGTGCTTTCTTGCGTAATTCTTAAAAGGAAATTTTCCTTAAAAGACAACTTTACCTCATCCTGTTTCATTTACCTAGAATAGTCGTGGTCCAAACAGTTTAAACAAAATTCCAGCGCCCAAAAGACCACCAACCGCAAAACAAATGTTTCTATACTTCTTTAAGGCATCCATTTTCTTTTGGATCTCAGCAATTTTGACATCGCTTTCAGCTTTTACCTTTAAAATTTTCTCTTCCACTTCTCTGACTTCTTTTTGAGCCTGGATTGTCTGAGTTCTGAGCTGATTATTAACTTTTCTAAGCTCTGCGGCCTCGTTCTCTTTTAAGTTAAGCGCAATCTCTACATCGGTAAGGCTACTTTCGAGCGCTCTAAGGTCGTTTGTTTGGTTTCTGTTCCAACGCCCAAGCATATCTAACTCGTCACTGATGACCTGAAGCTTGGCTTTAAGTTCTTCTGCTTTTTGTTTTTCAGCAAGCAAAAGAGCGTTTGTGGTTCTGATTTGAAGCTTTAGAATCTGCTCACCACCATATGTTGATGCCTTAGAGATTTTCTTCAGAGCTTCGTTTGATTTGTCAAGCTTAGGGATCACACTTTCCTTGGCTGAGACGCTTCTGATAGTCTTTTTGCTGCTTTTATTGGCACAAGAACAGCTAAATAAAAGAAATACAGAAAAGATTGATAATACTTTAAATAAGTTTTTCATAATAATACCTTCCGTTGTGAAATAATTACACCAAAATGATCTTTTAGTAACATAATATCTACAAAAGAATTAAAGTGTATATAATATAACAATGATGAACAAAAGAAAATTTATATCCACCATTATTGGGTCTCTTGCTTATTTGACCACGAATATTAGTGATGCCGCTTTTATTTATCGACCAAAACAAGAAGTAAAAGGTATTCCGAAGTCTTGGGTTGATAAAGAGGGTGTCAAAGTAATGGACTATGCTAGGTTTATTCTCGACCTTAAATTAAAGAACATTACCCCAAGAATGGTTCTTGAGCCGCATTTTAAATCAAGAAGGGGGATTGTAAATGAATTGCCGCCAAAGGAAATGTGGAAAACTATTGCCCCAACTTTAAAGGCAATTGACAAAATAGTAGATAAAAGCGACCTAAAGATCAACAAAATAATATCTGCATACAGATCACCAAAATACAACAGAGCGGTCAGGGGTAATAGAAGCTCTTATCACATGCAAAATAATGCAGTAGACGTAAATTTCAGTAATGTTTCTCCTTGGAAAGCCTCAAAAATAATGAAAGAATATAGAACCAGAGGAGAGTTTAAAGGGGGTGTAGGAACTTACAGATCATTCATCCATGTTGATACAAGGGGTGAGAATGCTAGTTGGTGATTTTACGGCAGCAAAGCCTCTAAAGCTACGACTCTAGCTTGCAAGGCTTCTAAAGCTTCGGTAACATTTAAACCTGAAACAGTAGAATCATTCCTTACATCTGTAGATGGTTGTTTGGGGTAAGAGGCTAAAACCTGCAAAGCTCCATTATTTTGTTGGCTTTTTAAGCATATAGCTATTGGTTGGGAGTAACCACTTGTAGGCTCAACTCCTGTAAGCTGCCCAAGACCATCAACATAGAGTACCTCTCCTTCGTTGAAATCCTGCGTGTCTGCATGATCTAAAACACCAGCTGTAATTATATTACCAAAAGATCCTTGAGATATATCATCTTCAGCCAAACCTATCGTAACATCTGTTAGTTGGTTAGACAAGCTAACATTAACAGCATTTTGCCCTACGTTGAAACTGTCATATTTAACTGGCTGACCCTTAAGTAAGTTTTCGTCTGCTTTTATTCTGAAATGTAACTGGTCGGCATGTATTACATTACTTTCATCTGTTAGTATTTTATTCGTGAACGAAATAGGACCATCAGCAAGGTCAGTAACATCACTCATCAAATGAGTGTGTATGGCTGGGGCAAAGTCACCAGAAACATTTATAGCATCTAAAGCTATTTGAGTAGCGGTGCTTATTGGTTTGTTGAGATCAGAAGTATTGTTGACGTTTTCAAGACCAGCAACATCAGCTTGAGTTAAAAGAACATCTCCAACCCTGCCAGCTACAGAGGTAACAGCACTTGCAGCAACTTTATTACTAACCTTTACGGTTCTAATTGGGCTGTTTAAATTGGTTATTGTTACTGTGATTGGTTCAGCCATTAGTCTGTTATATGTCTGCTTGTTTTAAGATACATGGTTTCAGTATAATAAACTGCGCCACTAGGCTCTGTGAACTTAATATCGTATTGTAAGCTATAATCAGCTGGCAATACTAATGTTTCGGCTGGCGTAGCAGAAATACCTACAATACCACTAGAAAAAGAACCACTCTCAACAGTAAAAGACAAAAGTCCACTAGTACCTGGAGACTCCTTTAAATCGCTGCTAACGGACCAACCACTTAAGTTTACAGCTACAGCAGACTCATCTAAACAAGTAACGACTTGTTCAAATGTAGACCCTCTTTTTATTTCTGTCGTAGTTTTTTCTAAATCACAAGACATCTTATATCTTAATACACAAACCTGATTAAATTTTGCATAATTATATCATTTACAGGTCATTAATCCAATCAAAGCTTTGCTTAATCTGATCTGAGAACTCTCTACCCAAAACATCGTGCCAATCTGGCTTCAATGGCTTAACAACATTGCGGATCTTGTGCTCACCATAAGGCCAACCAAGCTCATGCTCATCTGTATACTGTTCTACATTGAGCGGATTTACCTCAAATCTATCCATCTCTAAGTAGTCCCAGATTGCATTCATTGCTTCAACTGGGTTTGCTGTTAGGTCTTCTGCGTGAACAAAGTGTAGTTTGTCTTTATGGCGTTTAACTGCATCATGCAACCTTTCGACCGCAATGCCAAGAGGAGGAGTTTGTAGCCATCCCTGTGATCTCTTTTCAATGGTTGTCCAGTTCTGAGGATTCTGTTTTTCAATACCAACAAATCTTGATGGATGCTTGATCCTCATCTTCTCAAAGCTAGATAGAATACCTCGCACATCTCTTACTGGCACTAATACTTTAGCATATGGGAATACTTGAAACAGTTGATCCAAATGACCAATCCAACTTCTGCACTTATCTACAACAACTGGTCTATCAGTGTCGTCATCAAATGCGCTTTTAATACCACCTCTAAGGAAATTGTGGTATTGTCTTTCACCATCTAGTGGGTTTTTAAATGTTTTAAATTCCTCTGTTTCAAAGAAGTCTCTAGCAATGTAACCAATCTCATGAATGCCAGATGTGGCGGTGGCATGGACCTCAGGGTTTTGGGCTAGCAAGTTTTGTAGAAGAGTAGAGCAAGCTCTAGGAAGACCAGATGTGAAGTGAACTGTTTTCATATACTAGTATTATATATACTAATTATGAAAAGTCAATAAAAATTATGGTATGTTAGGGTAGTTTGTCCAAGTCTGTACTGTGGCTGTTGTATTTTGCGCCGTCTTCCAAGCAGCATCATACCCTGTTGCATTGGGGCCTGTGTATATATTAACAAGTGCGGTTGTGCCATCTAAGCTGTTCGTTCCAACCCATGATGATGCTGGTATGTTGATATATAGAGTGGTAAAGCCAGAGCAAGCGCGAAAAGCTGTTGTTCCAATATGATTAACACTATCTGGGATAACTAAGTCACCAGTAAAGCTGGAACAATCACGAAATGCATTAAAATCTATCTTCGTAACACTATTTGGAATAGTTAAAGTGCCACTTAAGCCAGAGCATCCCATAAACGCCTGAATTTCAATAGTAGTAATACTATTTGGAATAGTTAATGTGCCAGTGAAACCGCAATTACGAAAAGCACTACTCCCAATAGTCGTAACGCTATCTGGGATAACTAATGAACCAGTTAAGCCACTGCAATCTTGAAAAGCACTACCTCCAATACTCGTAACACTATTTCCAATAGTTAATGAACCAGTTAAGCCAGAGCAATTATCAAAAGCAACATTCCCAATACTCGTAACACTATTTCCAATAGTTAATGAGCCAGTTAAGCCAGAGCAATCCTGAAAAGCTCTAATTCCGATAGTTACAACACTATCTGGGATCACTAATGAGCCAGTTAGGCCGCTGTTCTCGAACACCCCTCTAGCAATAGTTGTGAAGTTTGGATTAGTAGGTAACGTTAATGAACCATTAAGGTCATAGCAATCCTGAAAAGCTCCAATTCCGATAGTTGCAACACTATCTGGAATGATTAAATCGCCAGTAAGGCCCGTACAAGCATAAAAAGCATAATCTCCAATAGTCGTAACACTATCTGGAATAACTAGATTATTTGTAAACCCGTAGTTATAACCAAATGAACCCTGCCCAATAGATGTAAGGCTCGTTCCTAGAATTAATGAGCTTGTTTCACCGTAATAGCAATAATCAAAAGCGTAACTGCCAATACTTGTAACACTATTCGGAATGACTAAATCGCCAGTTAAACCGCCGCAATAGTAAAAGGAATAACTACCGATACTTGAGCATGATGTTCCAATCTGTAATTGTTTAATGTCACCTTCCTTTTTCCAATCATCAGGTATATCACCCTGTACTTGATCAATTACACCATTTGTCGCGCCATCCCAAACAATAGTCTGCGTTCCTATATTGCCAACACCTTCTTCTTGTAGGGTTAGTTCAGTTACGCCGTTGGTAGTTAGTCCTTTGTATGTTTTGCTCATTATGGTATGTTAGGGTAGTTTGTCCAAGCGGATACTGTCATGCCGCTACCTCCTTGGAATGTGGCACTGTATTGACCAGTAACATCTGGTCCTTCGTAGATGTTGACAAGTGCTGTTGTTCCGTTTAAAGCATTTGTTCCGACCCATGATGCTGCTGGTGTGTTGGTGTAAAGAGCGGTTAAGCCATTGCAATAATAAAAAGCCTGACTCCCAATGCTTGTAACACCATCTGGAATGACTAATGAACCAGTTAAGCCAGTGCAATAACCAAAAGCATAACTCCCAATACTCGTAACACTATTTCCAATGGTTAGTGAACCAGTTAAGCCAAGCAAAATAGCAAAAGCCTGACTCCCAATACTCGTAACACTATCTGGAATGGTTAACGAACCAGTTAAAGTGTCGCAATTATAAAAAGCATAATTTCCAATACTCGTAACACTATTTCCTATGGTTAATGTGCCATTCATTCCAGTGCAATCACCAAAAGCATAATCTCCAATACTTGTAACACTATCTGGAATAATTAATGAACCAGTTAAGCCAGTGCACCCTCTGAAAGTGTCCGTATTAATAGTTATGAAGTTAGGATTAGTAGGTAGGGTTAATGAACCAGTTAAGCCAGTGCAATATAAAAAAGCACCGCTCCCAATACTTGTAACACTATTTCCAATAGTTAATGAACCAGTGAAGCCCCCGCATCTATAAAAAGCACCGCTCCCAATACTTGTAACACTATTTCCAATAGTTAATGAACCAGACCAAGAATCGCCACCGAAACCCATATAAAAAGCATCATTCCCAATGCTTTCAACACTATCTGGAATGGTTAATGAACCAGTTAAGCCGCTGCAATAACTAAAAGCACTACTCCCAATACTTGTGCAACTTGTGCCAATCTGTAATTGCTTTAGTGTGTTACCAATCAGCTTCCAGCTATCAGGAATATCACCCTGTACTTGATCAATTACACCATTTGTCGCGCCATCCCAAACAATAGTCTGAGTTCCTATATTGCCGCCTTCTTCTTTTAGGGTTAGTTCAGTTACGCCGTTGGTAGTTAGTCCTGCGTATGCTTTGCTCATTATGGTATGTTAGGGTAGTTTGTCCAAGCGGATACTGTCATTCCAGAACCTCCTTGGAATGTGGCACTGTATTGACCAGTGACATCTGGTCCTTCGTATATATTAACAAGTGCGGTTGTGATAATTAAAGCATTTGTTCCAACCCACGATGCTGCTGGTGTGTTGGTGTAAAGAGCGGTTAAGCCAGTGCAACTTCTAAAAGCACCACTCCCAATACTTGTAACACTATCTGGAATGACTAATGAACCAGTTAAGGCAGTGCAATAACCAAAAGCAAAACTCCCAATACTCGTAACACTATCTGGAATGACTAAGTCACCAGTTAAGCTAGGGCAAAGATAAAAAGCATAACTCGAAATACTCGTAACACTATTCCCGATGGTTAATGAACCAGTTAAGCTCATGCAATTAGCAAAAGCATAACTCCCAATACTTGTGCAACTTGTGCCAATTACTAATCCCTTAACATCATACCCTCCATTACTACCATATGCATATGCATTGCTGGATATAGGTCCAACAATCTGCTCAACTACATTTGCGGCAGTATCCTTTGTAACAACAGTAGGAGTGCCAAGATTAGGCAACGTGCCTTCGTTGGCATCAAGCAAATTAAGCTCAACGACATTACCTGTCACATCTCCTTTGTATGTTTTGCTCATATTACCAAGTGATCGCTTGTAGTTCTGCTAGTGTAGTTGCGGCGTCGATTGAGGTGTTTGCAGTCTTTTCTTTTGTAAATACTTCTTTAAGGTGTGCTGTTACAGCATCAGATATACCAATAATGGCTGTAGCATCGATTGTAAGGAATGTACCATCACCAAGTTTCCAATCAGTAGTAAATGCAGCATCTTCTTTAGCCAAGAATCTTGCTTGGTAAATTCTCTCTACTGTAAATCTATCAGTTCTTACTGCTAGGCCATTTACATCAATGCCACCTACTTCAACATCGTATCTCTTACTGGCGAAGTGATCTCTTACGAATGCTTTTGCACCATCAACATCAGCACCAAACTCAGTGAGTTGTGCTTCATATCTTTCTTGTTGTTTAGCTGCTCTGAATTCTTCCATTGTCAGTAGAACCCCATCAACGATAAAGAATCTACCCTCACTAGCCTCTACTGTAGCTGCATCTGCATCAGAAATTTCGCTGTAGGTTTGACCGTCTGTTGGCTCTTCATCTACTATGTTAAAAATTGCTCCTCTTGGACCTGTGATTGCGTATTTCATATTATTATTTATTTAAAGTTTTTATAAGTCTTTTATTACTGTTAATCCATTCCATGTACTACCAGCTACCCAAGAGCTTGCTGCGGGTACATGAATTTCTGTTGCATTATTT
>Ga0209833_1000247_pt1 | contig 39859 bp, 41 predicted proteins | sample COGITO_mtgs_1105_3_FD_184797 | JGI IMG/M metagenome (GOLD analysis project Ga0209833, IMG submission 184797) | Pelagic marine microbial communities from North Sea - COGITO_mtgs_110506 (SPAdes) (version 2) | ecosystem: Environmental > Aquatic > Marine > Epipelagic ... | reverse complement strand
GGGTAGTTACTTAGTCGGCTGTGATGCAGACGGTATTCAGTTACGAGTACTTGCTGACTACATGTGGCGACACTTTGACGCTGACATGTATGCCAATGCTATTATGAAGGGTAAGAAAGAGAACGAGACAGACATCCACAATATGAACAAGAAAGCTTTGGGTATATCACATGCTACTCGTGACATGGCCAAGACCTTCATATACGGATGGCTACTAGGTGCAGGTGTTGCTAAGACTGCTAGTATCATGCAGGTTGGCGTACAAGAAGCCGCATCAGCTATGAAACGCTTTGAGCAAAGCATTGATGGCTTAGCACCTCTCAAGAAAAGAATGGTTCCTTATATTGCAGACAAGGGCTATTTCACAGGTTACGATGGTCGTAAGGTTATCGTACCTAACGAGCACAAGACTCTAGCAGGTATACTACAATCTGGTGAGTCTATCTTAATGAAGCATACACTTCTCAACTTTCACAAGAAAGCTAGGGCAGAGGGTATCAACTTCAAGATGTGTGCTTTTGTGCATGACGAATACCAAGTAGAAGTTATAGGCTCTTATGAAGAGGCTGAGCATCTAGGTAAACTGATTGCTACTACTATGTCAGAGACAGGTGTTGAGCTAGGTTTCAAGATACCAACTCCAGGTTCTTATGATATAGGAAAATCGTGGTATGATACACATTGACGTATTGACATATCACTAAACATCTGCTATAATTGCAGAACAACAACAAATAATCATTAGGAGATTATATATGGCTACTAAAACAATAGAACTAACAGGTATCCTAGAGTGGGCTAAACTATTCGAAGGTAACAGAGACAACGGTGAGTACGATGTAGAAACAGATGGTGCTACAACTGTTGACATTATTATGGACGATGCTACGTTCAAGATGATGAAAGACTCTGGTGTACGGAAGCAAGGTAAACCAGACCCAGATGGACGCGGTACTCGTGTCAAGTTCAAGCGTCCTTGGAAAGACAAGTTTGATCGTGAGTGGGCGGCAGGTGCTCCAAAGGTATTCAACCCAAGCGGTGACGCATGGACAGATGCTGATGGTATGATCGGCAACGGCTCAGTAGGTGTTGTCTACGTTGATGTATACGATACTAAGATGGGTGTAGGTTCTCGACTAAGCGGTGTTCAAGTAATTGATCACGTAGTATTTGAATCAGAAGGTGGCGGAGGTGCTTCGGCAGGTATCCAACCTAAGAACTACGCCAACGCTGCTCCAACAGCTGCCCCTGCTCCAAGCAAGGCAACTCCAGGAGATATTCCCTTCTGAGGCCAAGGACCTCGGTAAGCATTAGGGAGGGGCGCACATGCGCCCTTTCTCACCTCTAACAGAAGGATACAAAATGGCTAAACAAATAGCTACATTAGTACAAGACATGGAGAGTGTTATATTCGGTCAGAAAGGTTGGGACAATACAATCGGTCAACTGGTTGGAACTAACATAGCTCAAATGGCTTCTGATAGATTCAAAGCTCCACAAGAACCTAGGGGTTATCTATCTATGTCGTCACTTGGCACACCTTGCTCTCGCAAGTTATGGTACAAGATTAATCAAACAGATAAGGCAGAAGCCTTACAAGCCAACGCACTGCTCAAGTTCTTTTATGGAGACATGATTGAAGAACTTGCTTTAGGTATCGCACAGCAAGCAGGACACGAAGTTGTTGGTCAACAAGATAAGATGAATGCACACGGTATCAAAGGAAGTAGAGACTGTGTTATAGATGGCATGACAGTAGATGTTAAGTCAGCTTCTCCTTACTCTTTTAAGAAGTTCAAAGAAGGCAACCTAAGAGATCAAGACCCATTCGGCTACATCTCTCAGCTATCTTCATATGTCTATGCGGCTAAAGATGACCCATTAGTTACTAACAAAACACATGGTGCATTCTTAGTTATAGATAAAGTAAACGGAAGTATATGCTTAGACATGTACGACTTTACTGATGAGCTTAAGACTAAAGAAGAAGAGATCAAAGCAATCAAGGAGATGGTAAAGAGTAAAGTACCACCACCTCGTGAGTATAAAGATGAACCACAAAGCAAGACTTCTCCTAACAAGAAACTATGTATGGAATGTTCTTACTGTGAATTCAAGAAAGCATGTTGGCCAGGATTAAAGAAGTTTGCCTATTCATACGGACCTCAGTACTTAACTAAGATTAAGAAAGAACTCAAGGTTCCAGAAGTGGAGGATTTCTAATGGCTAAGCGAAGTAGATTTCATGGTATCGCGGCAGGTTACAGATCAGGGCTAGAAGAACAGACAGCTAATGATCTAAAGGAACGCGGTGTCAGCTTCACATATGAAGAGACTAAGATCAAATGGACAGACTTAAAGGTGAGGAACTATACACCTGACTTTGTTCTTGAGAATGGTATCATCATCGAGACTAAAGGTAGGTTTGTTTCTACAGATCGACGTAAACATAAAGAGATACAAAAGCAGTTTCCAGAACACGATATACGCTTTGTATTCAACAACTCACGAGCCAAGCTCTACAAGGGAGCTAAAAGCACCTACGGAGATTGGTGTAAAAGTAATGGCTTTCTATATTCAGATAAAACTATTCCAGAGGAATGGACTAAGGAGATAAAGAAATGACTATAAGTAAATCAGCAATGGGTAAGACAGCAATCGTTTGGTCATGTGCACACGCATCACCAGAAACTACTAACGAAAGATTTGATTGGTTAGGTGGATTGATATATGATGTTAAGCCTGATTATTGTATAGACCTAGGTGACGGAGCAGATATGAAGTCACTTAACATGTACGATAAAGCTAAGCCTAAGAGTGTGGTTGCTCAGAACTACGGTGGTGACATTGAGTCATACAACGAGTCTCAAGAACTTCTACGTTACAGATTCAAACAACAAAGACGTAGACGACCAAAGTGGTATGGCTTCGAAGGTAATCACGAAGCACGTATTACAACAGCTATTAATTATGACCCTAGACTAGAAGGCGAGAAGTATGGTATCTCTTTCTCTCACCTAGGTACTAAGAAATGGTTTGATGAGTATCACCAGTATGAGAATGGTGCACCTGCTATTCGTAACTACGATGGTGTAGACTATGCACACTTCATTGGTGCAGGTAACTTCGGTAGAGCAATCAGTGGTACACATCACGCATATGCTTTACTACAGAAGCGTTACAGGTCTTGTTCAGTAGGACACAGCCATAAGCGTGACATGTACTTCAAAGAAGACGTAGGACAAAACGGTGGTATCGGTGCAGTCGTAGGCTGTTTCAAAGGTGCTCCAGAGTCATGGGCAGGTCAGTCTAATGGTGAATGGTGGAAAGGCGTACTAATAAAGCGCAACATTGTAGACGGTCAGTACGATGCTCAGTGGGTATCTATGGACGTTCTTAAGCAAACTTACGGAGGATAATATGGAATACGAAGTAACATTTAAAGTAAGGATGGAAGCAGATCAGTTTGTATTAGAGTTAGATCAGACTGATCGTGAAGACTTAGTTAAAGATGAAGTTCTAGGTGTACTGTATGATTTAGAAGATGGTATAATAGAATTTATGATGGTAACGGAGATAGATGGATGACAACAACAACAAGTAATTACTCTCAATGGGTAGAGGGTAAGATAATGACAGAAGGTGAAACTAGGTTAATTGAAAACACCTTAGGTCTTATCGGAGAGTCAGGTGAGATAGCTGAGAAGATTAAGAAGCTCTTACGTGACAATACTAAAGTAGAAGCCCAAGACATTATTAAAGAACTAGGAGATGTCGCATTCTACTTAACTGCTCTGGCGAATTACTTTGGCAGTAGCTTAGACGAAGTGTTAGAACTTAACATGATTAAACTTAACGATAGACAAGAACGTGGTGTTCTGTCTGGCTCAGGAGACAATAGATGATTAAAAGAATATTAGATAGTAAAGCAAGACGTATTGTATGCAATGGTATACGATCACCTTTTGTTTGGTTATATAGATTTTATAACTACTTACAAACATGGCAAATGCACAGAGATACAATCAAGCATCTCAACCGTTTGTCTAACAGAGAACTAAATGACATTGGGTTAACTCGCGGTGACATTGACAATTTAGTCTGGATGAGAGAAGACTTTAAAGTAAGAGGTGAGGGTCACGAAGCTAATGGTGATAAGTGAAGCTCAATCTCTCTTTCATGTAATGTTATTAATAGATAAAGAATTTAAAAAGGATTAACGTATGAGTATTAAAAACCACCAAGGACCAAGCCTAGGTATATCAGAAGAAATACATGCAATGAAGTATCGCTCTAAGGGCGAGAGCTTTAGAGAAGCTATGTCAAGAGTAGCTGACTCACTTAAAGATAGTGAAGATCATTACAATCAGTTCAGAGACATCTTGTTAGATCAACGCTTCTTACCTGCAGGTCGAGTACAATCTGCAATGGGTTCACCTCGTAAAGTGACACCTTACAACTGCTTCGTATCAATGACTATAGAAGATAGTATGGAAGGCATAATGAAGGCAGCAACGGAAGCTGCTAAGACTATGCAACTAGGTGGAGGCATCGGTTACGACTTCTCTACACTACGTCCACACGGTGCACTTATCAAGAGCCTAGACAGCCGTTCTAGCGGCCCTCTTAGCTTCATGGGTATATTCGATGCATTATGTAAGACTATCAGCTCTGCAGGTCATCGTAGGGGCGCACAGATGGCAGTTTTAAGGGTAGATCACCCAGACATCTTAGAGTACATCAAAGCTAAGAACAATTCATCTGCTTTCACACAGTTCAATATGTCTGTCGGTGTTACTGATGACTTTATGACTGCTGTTAAGGAAGACACAGACTTTGATCTAGTATTTGAAGGTAGAGTATATAGCACTATCCGAGCTAAAGCTTTATGGGATGACATCTTACGTTCTACATGGGACTGGGCAGAGCCAGGCATCTTGTTCATTGACCGTATCAATCGTAAGAACAACTTACATTATTGTGAGTACATCGCAGCTACGAACCCTTGTGGAGAACAACCTTTGCCACCAAACGGTGCATGTCTACTAGGTTCATTCAACTTGACTCAGTATGTTGAGAAGAACATAGATGCAGGTTTTGGTTTCAACTTAGAGAAGCTAAAGCATGACATTCCTAATGTTGTACGAGCAATGGATAACGTAGTTGATAGAGCTACATATCCTTTACCAGCTCAACAGCTGGAAGCTCAGAGTAAGAGACGTATGGGTCTAGGTGTAACTGGTGTAGCTAATGCTCTTGAAGCACTTGGTAATCCTTACGGTTCAGAGGGTTTCTTAAATGACTTAGAAGAGATCATGGCAGTTATCAGAGATACATGCTACCAAACATCAGTAAGCCTTGCTATAGAAAAAGGTGCATTTCCATTATTCGAAAAGGAATACTTAGACAGTGACTTCGCTAAAACATTACCTGATGACATCCGTTCAGATATCGCTAAACATGGTATCCGTAACAGCCACCTACTTTCTGTGGCTCCTACTGGCACTATCAGTCTCAGTGCTGATAATGTAAGCTCTGGTATTGAACCAGTGTTCTCTCACTTCTACGATAGAACTATCCAAACATTCGATGGTCCGATTGTAGAACGAGTAGATGACTACGGCTACCGAGTATTCGGTATCAAGGGAGAGACTGCTGATGAACTATCAGTATTCGATCACGTCAAGGTTCTTAACTTAGCATCTAAGTATGTAGACAGTGCTTGTTCTAAGACATGTAACGTTGGAGACGATGTAACATGGGAACAGTTCAAGGATGTATACATGGCGGCTTACGATGGAGGTTCATCAGGTTGTACTACCTTTAGGGCATCAGGCAAGAGATTCGGCATACTCAATGCGGCAACGTCAGAGGATGCAGTTATCGAGCCAGAAGTAGAAGAAGATAACTTTATAGATGAAGGTGGGGCATGTTACTTCGACCCTGCAACAGGTCTTCGTACTTGCGAATAACCTTGACAACAACATCATAAATATGATACTATTAGGGAGTGGCTTCGGTTGCTCCCTTTTCATTTAACAGGAGAGATTATGACTCAACAAAAACCAAAGACTAAGAGTAAGAAACGAGAGACTAAGTACAAGGGTGCGGCTAACAAAAGCACCTCTGGTATCCTGCCTAAGAATGAAAACCAGAAGCTATTGATTGACGCTATTAAGACATCATGTCAAGTAATAGTATTTGGTCCTGCAGGTACAGGTAAGACTTACGTTACTACTACAGTAGCGGCTGATCTGTATACAAAGAAAGATATAGATAAGATTGTTATTACACGTCCTATGGTATCTGTTGGCAGAGAAATAGGTATTCTCCCTGGAGACTTGGGAGAGAAGGTAGCTCCTTGGGGTCTACCAGTTATTGATGTACTGATCAAACACCTAGGACGAGGTGCTGTTGAGACAGGTATCAAGAACGGTAACATTGATATGGCTCCTCTAGCAATGATGAGAGGACGTTCATTCGACAACGCTTTCATCATCTGTGATGAGGCTCAGAATATAACTACACACGAACTCAAGATGCTACTGACTAGAGTAGGAGAAGGTTCTACTATCGTTCTTAATGGAGATGTCCAACAGACTGATCTAAAGGATGGCGAGGGCTTAACTAAGATTACTCACCTAGCTAAGAAACATTGCTTACCAGTACCTATAGTTGAGTTCACACTAGACGATATCGTAAGATCAGATATCTGTGCACAATGGGTTAAGGTATTCTATGCAGAAAAGATATGATGCCCAAATGTTCATGGTGCGGAGACAGCACACTAAAAGGTTTTAAATGTAAATTATGCGGAGAGAAGACTATGGCTAAGAAGAAGAATGAAGAAATAGTGAGAGAACCACAACACTACTCACGTTGGGTAATAGAGCCCATTGAATTTATAATGCGTAACAAGTTTGAGTTCTGGAGAGGCAACATAATTAAGTATGTAGTCAGGGCAGGGTTCAAGTCTTACGAAGGTAAGGACATGATCGAGTCAGAGATTATTGATTTAGAGAAGGTTATGCGTTACTCAGAAATGAGGATTAATCACTTGAAAGGAAAAGACAAGTTATGAAATATGTAGTAACAGTAATATTTGTAGCACTAGCTTTAGCTATTAGTGTTCCAATGACTGCTCACTCAGCTAACATCACCTATACCTCTTCTCAGATAAAGATAGAGGGTAGGTTAATGGATGGAGACTACAAGAATCTACAGAGAGTTATAGATAGAACAGGTATCAAGTCTCTGCGTCTTAATAGTCCAGGGGGTTCAGCTCTTGAAGGTTATAACTTAGGTTACACCATCAACAAGAACAAGATGTCAACAGTTATACGCAGAGGAGATTCGTGTCTCAGTGCTTGTGCTGTTGCCTTCCTAGGCGGTAAGTACAAGTTTAACTACGGTATCATGGGGTTTCATGTAGCTTGGACAAAGCAAAACAGTAAAGACTACAACCACGGTATGAAGATAGGTCAGATGTTCGGTACTATAGAAAGTATCTATCACTTCAAGATGGGATACACAGGACAACTAGGTTTACTTATCTCACAGATGACTAGTAAAGATGACTTCTTAATACTTAGTCAGAAAGACTTAACACTATTTGAAATGAAAGACAATGACTTCGGTAAGTTCATTGACCTACCTAAGAACTTTGTAGCAGATAGAATATACAGCCCATTAAGACTAAGACTTTTACAAGGAGGATGGTAATGACTATAATGGAAATGGCAAAGAAGACTATCAAAGAAACAACTAAGATAGTTGCTGAAGATAAACCAGAGACTACTATGCTGCCTCCAGGTTCATACCTGAGGGAACACGGTATGTTAATGTTAGTAGATAAGTTTGATCAAGAGAAGATCATGCCTCTAGTAGCTGCTATATACGAATACAACTTAATGCCAGAAGATGTTAGACCAGATCAGATTACATTAGTTATCAATAGTCCTGGAGGTTCAGTACACTCAGCCTTCCACCTTATTGATGCTATGAAGATGTCAGAGATACCTATAGTAACAATAGGTAAAGGTCTAGTAGCTTCATGCGGCGTACTAACTATAATGGCAGGAGATAGACGACTACTAACCCACAACACGTCTGTTATGTCACATCAATATGCTTGGGGTTCTAAAGGTAAAGAACATGAACTACACGCAATGATTAAAGAGTTTGACCTAGCAGGAGATCGTATGGTCAATCACTATAAGAAATGTACTAAGAAGTCTGAGAAGTATATACGCAAACATCTTTTACATCCTACTGATGAATGGTTAACTCCAGAAGAGTGCATCAAACATGGTATTGTAGATGAGATAGTTAATACATATTAGGACTTGACAAAGGGGTGTACTTATGGTACACTTCCTTATATTCAATTAAAGGAATATGTTAACATGACCACCAAACGCAAAAAGCCCCCTGCTCCTAGTCTGGAACAAGAGGCTAAAGCCTTTATTAAGTTGAAAGAGACATCTGTTGAGAGCGTTCCTAAGAGCCTCTCCTCTCACAGGGAACAGCTAGCAGCTTCTGTCCTAGCAGGACTGTTAGTCTCCAACAGATCAAGTCGAGCACAAGAACTCGTCGATGAAGCATACAGGTATGTGGACCTCCTGCTTCGATATAATAAGTAAGACTAAACTTAACCCCCTTCAGTTTAATTACTGTTGGGGGTTTTTCTTTGTCTAGAAGTTGGTTGGGTCCATTCTCATTCGTTTGATTGTCTCAGCATTGTTTAACTCTGCATCAATCAACATTAATTGACCTTCACTAAGATCACCCATGTTATCACCTAACTCTAGGTCTGCCATAGCTTTCTTAATATCATTAGCTGCAAACTTAGACACTAGGTCATACTGACTGCGTAACGTTGTGCCTGTTCCGTCATATCTCGTTACCAATCGAAGCTTAGTTAATTCTTTAACTTCCTTCAACTTATCTTTCCATATAATGCGTAGTTCATCTTGTGGTAGATTACGGAACTTCATACTTTCCATCTTTGTAGTAGACCATGCTTCTATAGACTGATACATCTGACGTTGGTACTCATTAACAGCCTCTGGTATCATTCGCTTCTTGTCCTTAGACAAAGGAGCATTAATCTTCCATTGGTCTAATCCCATTAGGTTCATAATACGTTGTGTGTTTGTTAACTCTACAGTTCTAACACCTACGTTCTTAGCAGACTGTTGCTTAGTCTCACCTGCAGCTGAAGATTGTTTAGTTGGCATACCTTCACCTGTGCTCAAGAAGTCAGTAAAGGAATCAACGTACTTGAATGACTCAGCGATAGTTCTATTTAGTCTACCTTCTATCTGCTTTAAGTCTTTAGGGCTTTGATCTATGTCCATGAACAAACCAAATGCAGTATCAATAGGCTCTAGAGGTCTAACAAAACCTGATATAGCTTGTGCAGATATCTCTGTTACAACATTCAAACCTTCATCGTAAGCGTTGTCTATCTCACCTTTAAGAATAGCCATTGTGAAGTCAGCAATCTCACCAGTAGTCTTAGTAAGGTTACGTGTTAGGCCACCTCCACCAAAGTCTTTACCAATCTGTGCTAGTATCTCTTCTGGAACTTCTTCACCTGCCATGTGGTATGATACTACACGAGCAGCTGCTTTGAATAAGGAGATAGGATAATCATACTGTTGTGATACAACTTGACCATCTACGATGTTATCATATAACCCTAGACCTGCTTTACGGTTCTCTTGTTCGTCTTGAGCCATTGTGTATACTAAACCAGTAACCACAGCACCTCTTGCCGCTAGTTCCTCTATAGGTACATCATTATACTTACCACTAACCTTCTTAACTGCTATGTTAAGTACTGGTGTATTCTTGATACCGAAGTCTATAGTGTTGTTAAAGAACCTACCAAACGGAACCATGAAACCAAGACCTGGGATGTTACGTGCATCTTCTACGAAACCTGCAAGCTCACCTAGTTTAGTACGGTTCTTGTATGACTTAGAGAATGTATTCTCCATAGTCTTAGCTACAGCATCCATTTCCATTTGCTTGTATTCTTTAGTAGCCATGATCTTAACAGCTTCTGGGCTATTGTAGAACTCATTCCAACTCTTACCAAACTTAAGTCTTAGTTGCTTGTTCATCTGTCCTACATAGTCTTGAGACTTAGTGTAAGCATCTTGAGCATTAACGAATGTAGCTCTTTGAACAGCATTGATAACACTGTCTGATTTGTCTTGTAAGAAAGAACCTTTACCTAGTGTAGTCATCTGATCTACAGTGTTACTAATCTCAACACCACCAGACAATGTACGGTTAAGTTTATCTAAAGCACCAGTGTTATTCTGTAGTGCACTCTTATAAGCCGCATATGTCATATCATTATCAAATGCAAACTTAACACGGTCTTTAGAAGCTAGTAGTAGTTGCTTAGCTACATAAGTGTTCTTAGCACCTGCATCTGCAAACCCTAGTACTGATTGGAATGTACCTTTACCACCTTTATACAAAGCTAATGTTACATCAGTAGATATATCTAAACCTGCTGCTGCTCCATAACCTAATACGTTTAAGATAGAAGTAGATGGGTGTGAAACTAATGATCTAATAAACTTATTCTGAAGCTCAGATATGTTAGATGCAACAGCACCTCTTGGTTTAAACTTATCTTTCTGTAGGATAATGTCATCCATAAGGTTTAAGTCTAAAGCTTCTTTCATAAAGCTATCCATGTCTAAGTCTTCTACATTAACATCTAATCTCTTAGCAACTTGCATAACACTGTTCATGCTACGAGCACTTGCATTCATCTTAGAGGAGAATGAATCACCAAATGTTTCTGGTGTAATCTTAGTATTCTTACGTTTAGCTTTACCACCAAATGCTTTCATAATACCATCAATATCAGTTTGGTCTAGCTCTTCTTTCATAAAGTCAGCTATCCAGTTTGATATCTTATCATTGTCATCACGTTTACTAAATAAGTAACCACCTTCTTGCATGATCTGTGCTAGACCTTTGAGGTTGTTCTCACCTTCGCCTTTGTGTATACCTAGTAGTACATCAATAAAGAAGTCAGTATCACCTTTAGTGATATCATCCCCTGCTTTAACCTTCTGTAACCAAGTAGTTGTACCTTCTGGTTCTTTCTCTACAAAAGACTTGATAGCATCTTGCATTTCTTTAGCTATCTGTTTAGGAGATACCTTCTTTACAGTCTCAGTAATAAGAGCGGTGTCAGATGAACCACGTTTAAGAACTACACCTGCTTGTACTGTACCCATAGCCATAGCTGATAAGGCAGCAATACCTACAGCAGTTGTGCTGATCTCTTCTTGTACGTTAGTGTCTACTAATGCACGTTGATATAGGTACTCAAAGCCACCATTTGTAGCCGCATCAAATGCTGTTACAGTAGCTATCTCTTTAAGTGCACCTTTATTAAGTACTTTCTTTAGACCTTTGTTAGCTGCCATCTTAGCAGAGAACTCAGCTACTTCTTTAGTAGCATTAACAGTAGCTACTTTAGATGCTGCTTTAAGTACCTTAGTACCTGCTTTAGCGGCTATCTCTTTAGAAGCACCTGCCATTAATTGTTTAGTTACTTCTTTCATAGCTAGCTTCTCAGCAGTCATAACAGAAGTCTTAACTGCAGTACCACCTACAGCTTTACCTATAAATCCACCTACTAAGTTTACAGGGTCAAGTATAACAGAACCTACATAGTCCTTAATACCTTCTCCGAACTCACTCCAAGTGACACCTTCACCAGTTAAACCTTCCATCTTCTCAAAGATAGAGTAGGCTTTACCTGCTGTTAGTAGTTTCTCAGGGTCTTTCTTAGCATCCATTAGCCAATCAACTTCGGCTATAGCTTTAATAGAGTTACCTGCAGATACTCCTCGTCTGTTATTAAGGAATGTATCTACAATCTCTTCTCTACTTCTATTCTCAATAGCTTGTATACCATACCTAGACTTAACAAAGTCGTTGATAGGATTGAATAGTTCATCACGTAGAGACATATCATCTTGTGAATATGTAAAGGCTTCAACACCTGTAGGTAGTTTAACTAGTCCATCCTCATCTAACATACTAGACATTTGCACATCTACGCTAGGAGAAGAGTCATCAGAAATAGCCCAACTAGGTACTTCCTCTTCCTCTGAGTCAGGTATAGCCCAAGAAGGTGTCTCCTCGGCTTCTACGGGTGCTCTTTGGGGCTCTGAGGGTATCTCAGGCTCATCAGACACAGCCCACTCAGGTACATCTAAGTCAGTGGACTGCTGTATGACTGGATTGTTTAGTCTTTCTAGTCTATCTTGTGCTGTTTCTAATCCAATAGGTGCTCTTGCCGGCATGTTATAATCCTTTACTGGTTAGCGAATTCTAGGAACGTATCTACTTTAACTTCTAACTCTTCTGGTGTGATGTTAGCGTTTGAGTATCGTTTCATAAACTCCTTCATAGCCCATTCTTTTCTATTCTTCTTAGGTGTTCTTGGAGGTATAGCATCAACAACATCCATGATCTTGTCAGTAACAACCTCTGTAGGAGCTTCTGACAAGTCCATAGCTTCATCACCTTCACCTTGGAATGATCTATCTACAAACGTTTCTGTATCTATTTCTTTCTCACCAGGTCTATTGCCTTCTGCTTGTTCTTCAGAGACACCTTTACCCATTGTAGATAAAGCTTCTGCTTGTTGATCAAAGACCTTCTCTACTGCACCTGATTCTTTAAGCTTAGCCTCTTCACCAAAGTCAGCTGCAAGTGCATCTTCTATATCAAGTTCATCACCTGCATCATTAGATAGCATACCTGCAGGTTTATTGTCAGGGTACTTAGGTTCTGCAGTCTTGTAAGCTTTACCACCTACAGAGTACTTACCTGTGAAACCTCCATCAATAGCTGCTTTAGCTTCATCAAAAGATGAGAAGACAGTAGATGATTCTGGAGGAAGTTTAGTAAGTCCAGAACCACCCTCTTCTAGAATAACTTCATCTTCTTCTGTAGCCTCTGGGTAGAATGACTGAACAAGAGGGTTCTTATCTAAGTTAAACTCAGACATTATGCTTTTACCATAGTTTAGCTCAGCTAGTATCTGGTAGCCTCTAGCATCATTTGAATCTTTCTTAATAAATGCTAATGCTCTTTCTACTTTATCTTTCTTAGCTTCGTCCGTTATCTTACCGACCTCTATACGAGCTTCGTTAGCTATAGCAGTCTTCCAAATGCCTTCACCTTTAGTAACTTCATTAGCGTCTACAGGTACACCTGTTTGTTGGAACAACTCTTCAGTAGGTCTATAACTCTTAAGAACCAGTAAACCTTTAGCCATAGCTTGTGGGTCTTTTAGTCCATCACCCTTCATCATATCTTCTACGATCTCTAGAGCTTCTTCCTTGTTCTTACCTTCTACTTGACCTAAGTAACTAAAGTACTGAGGTAATTCATTCAACTCTATCTCATTACCCTTCTTAGCCTGTGCATCTACAAAAGCTTGTAGTGATGCTTGTGCTGAAGGACTAGATATAGCAGCTTTAAAGAATGGAGATTCTTGTTCTTGTTTAGTTAACTGAGTGTTGTAGTTAGCAGTAAACTTCTTAGACACAGCTACAGTAGTCTTAGAACCAATAGGTACAGCTTTACCTTTGTCTCCTGATAAAGCACCAAGTAAGGATGCAGGTATCATCTCTATAACTGCTTGTGTATATGCCATATCAGCCGCACGTTCTTTAAGATCAAAACCTCTCTTTGCTAAGTCTTCAGAAACACCTGCTGCTCTCATCTGTTCTTGGAATTGCTCTTCACGCATCTCAAAGTTCTTAGTAGCTAACTCTTCATTAAATGTCTGTGCTTCTCTAACACGTAGTGCTTCAGCTACTGTTCTAGCCTCTGCTCTAAAGTTAAGTGCATCTTGTACCACGTCTCTATCTTGGCTGTATTCAAACTTGTCTAATGCCATATTATATAGTTTGTTAGAGTGTTCAGTAGCTTCTTTAGCTTGGTCTTTAGTAAAGTCCCATTTGTCCATACCTAGAGACCATTCTTTGTTCTTCCACTGCTCATTAGTAGTAAAAGTACGATCAATGTTAGCCTGATCAGTTTCAAACTTCTTGTCTCTGAACTCTCTGTTAGACTTAGTGTTGTCTAAAGTAGCTTGATAGTTAAGCTCCCATCTGCGTAAGCTCTCTGCTTGGTCTTTCTCATATCTTTCGTCAGCCTTTAAGTCTCTACCCTTGTTGTATTCAAAGGTAGCTTGACGTTCTGCTCTACGTGCTTCTAATTCTTCTTTCTCTGCCTTCGATGCCTTAGCGTCTTTAAAGCCCGATGCTACACCTGCCCAGAAACTCATAACTCTTCTCCTCGTCTAGCCATTAAACCCTTAGGTTCTTCCATAGGCATATCCATTGGTAACTCTTCTTGCATAGGCTCTTCAACTTCTTCGTCTTCAACTTCCATATCTAACTCAGCAAGCATGTCTTTAGCTTTCTTTTCGTTGATCTGGTATTCGATTGCTTCACGTTCTTTTGAGTTATCAGGTAGACCTTCATCAAAGTCAATGCCAACCTTCTCAGCAGAGCTTACAATAAACTCATGTATAACTGGTGCTATAACTAATGATATGTCGATGCTATGTCTTCCATCAAGTACTGCACCTCTTAGTAGACCTTCTGTAATAGTTACTACATCCAGACCTAGTTCTAAAGTATCAATTAATGCTTCCATCTTTTCATCTTCTACCATGCGAGTTAGATGCCACATAATAGCATCCTCTGCAGTATTCATCTCAGGTGGATTCTCATATGGTGCATTCTTCGGCTCTGCAGTCAGGGACTGTCCAGGTATAATCATTTACATATTCCTTTATTTGAATTTGTTGTAGTAGTCAGATAACTTAGTTCCAAACTTATCAGCAGGATTATACTTGCCTTTAGTCTTAACAAACTTCTTCATACCTGTCTTACCACCTAAGTGAGCTACAGCTCTTAAACCATCTCGTGACATTGTACCAGATTTATCTAATTTGTCAATAGAAGAATCAATATCTTTCATATGCCATTCGAATACTTTTTCTTGTAACTTAGGCTTACGCTTGAATGTTTCTGTAGAGAACTTCATACCTTCTGCTTTCATAAAGTCCTTTAGTCTAGCATCAGAGAATTGATAAGAACCAGTCATCTTACGACCATCATCTAACTTAACCTGTGCATCTGACTTACCACTACTCTCAGAGTCTTTGAGTTTAATAGCAAAGCTCTTCATGTCAGTACCCTCAGGTCTAGCCTTTGGTCTCTGAAAGCTTCTCATCATAGCTAAACCCATACCTTCTTCATCTTGCACAGGTGCTTCTAAGTTCTCAGGACGCATACGTGGACGCATTAGACCTGATTCACTTGTTTCTTGTTCTACTTCTTCTGGGGCATCATCACCACCAATAGAATCTTGTATCTGTTTAACTAAGGCTTTACGAGCAGCTTCTAGGTTCTTAAGGTACATACCTTTATTAGCTAAGTTCATTATCCTAGTCCTCCTAGCATTTGACCGAAGAGGTATCCAATACCTTCTTTGTCTTTTTGTTTATTAGATTGATTAGTCTCCCACTCAGATAACTCCCTAGACTCATTAGCTAAGAATATACTAAGTGCTCTATCTGTTGCAGACTCTGATTGCTTAAATGCGTAGTCCATAATATCACGTTCACGTTGCCATACTGTATCGAGCATCTGCTGTGTAAACATGTTAGCTGCTTTAGCTGATTCTAAGTTAGCTACGTTCTGTGACTGTGCATTAACAGTAGAGGCGTTCTGTCTCCACTGAGCGTTAGCCTGTGCAATTACTAATGCGTTCTGTGAATTAAACTGATCACGTTGAACATCCATACCTGCATTAAACTGTTGTACTTGTGTAGCCATGTTAGCAAAGAACTGATTAGTCTGGTTTTCACTAGATGCATTAAACTGTTTAGAAGCATTATCTGCTGCTTGGTCACTAAAGATAGCCTGTATGTTAGACTGTGCTTTAAACATAGACGTTTGTTGATTCAAGTCCATGTTCTTCATATCCATAGCTAAGAAAGACTGTGCATTCATAACTGCTGCTTGTTGTCTGTTGTTTAAGTTCTGCATGTCCATTTGTGACATAGCTGCTGCATCTGACATCATCTTAGCATTTACAGCATTAAGGTTAGTAATGTCTACTGTCTGAGCCATACGAGCGTTCTCAAGAGCTATCTGCTGTTCAGCAGTAAAGTTCATGTTAGCTACATCAGATATCTTAGATGCATTAGCTACTCTTGTTTGGAACTCTTGTGAGAACTCTAGGTTCAAGAACTGAGCACGTTGTTGTGCCGCGAACATTGTTGTCTGTTGTCTATTAGATAAGTTCTGTGACTCAAACTTAGCAAATGTCTGAGCATCTGCCATAGCAATAGGTACTGCTGATTCCATAGCTGCTTGTACTAAGGCTTGACCTGCCATAGATGAAGCACCTAAACCTCTAGCTGCCATCTGTGCTGATGCATTTCTTAGTGCACCTGCTGCCCATGCAGGAGGGTTAGTTCCATCAAAGTCTAACATCAACTGTCCTAGTTGACCTTTTACTGTAGCTTGTGCTGATGGGTTAGCTTGAGCTGCTTGTATATCAAGAGCTTCATCAACTGCTGCCATGTCTACTGCAGAACCTGAGATCATCTCTCCTGATTCTATTGTACGCTTAGCGGCAGGTGATACTGTTTGTGCTTGAGCTATCTGTTGAGCTTCTAAGTCTTTAGCTGATAAAGTAGTAGGGTCTTTCTGTTCTGCCTCAACTTTAGCTGCAGGGTCTAAAGAGCCTTGCACAGCTTCTAAATTGTCTGTTACTGATGATACACCATCTGCTGCTTTAGTAGGGTCTACAGAGGCAGCGTTGAAGCTGTCAGGACCTGTTATCTGTGGAGCATTAGGGTCTAGTGCACCAGTACCTTCAGCAATGGTAGTTCCTTCAGCATTTGGGTCTATCTTATCGACTGCGGCAGTAGTAGCCATAGTCCCAGGAGATGTAATAGATGCTTCCATCATATTACCAGAAGCAGCTTTAATATTATCTGATTGTGACTTAGCTGTTTCAGTAGGAGTAGTTTCTTTATTTCCAGGATTAGTTCCATCTACAGGAGTTGGTAACTGAGGTGTACCTCCTATAATCATATCTGGAGAAGCGAATTGAGAAGGGTTTATACTTGCAGTAACGGATTGATCAGGTGACGTACCAGAACCACCAGTGTTCATTGCATCTAATGATCTCTCTTGCAGGGTAGCAGGGTCTCCACCCATTACAGCATTACCTTGACCATCTTTTATAACTTCACCAGTGTTGGTGTTAGTGATCGGTTGTGCAGTAGTAGGTCTATTAGCTGCTTGTTCTTTACCTTCTTCCGTACCACCACCATAAGTAATCATACCAGAACCAACTGGATTAAGTATTCTTTTCATTGAAAATGGATTATACATTCTTAGAACATCCTCTTGTGTAACTTGTTCCTATTATAGAATCTTCGGAAGTGGACTTGATTAGCGGTTCCGTATAGTTCTGTAGTTGTCTTCCTTATGGCTCTCATCATCTTACGTGTGTGACCAAAAGGAGCTATAAATTCCATACCCCAGAGTTCATCTGAGGTATCTTGTTTGTAATCTTCTTCACTAGGTACATACTTATCGTTTAAGAAGAGATTAGACTTAGTAGTTGATAACCAACACCAAGTTATTAATCCTATAGGTTTAGTATCTTCATAATAAATTCTTATCTTATCATGTTCTATAGGAAGTAGGAGAAAGGTATTAACTTCACTAGGAGTATACGTTGAGTGTATATCCCCTAGTCCTAATAAGCTAATACCATCTACTACTGCTGTGTACTTGTCTATAACCATTAGTATACCTATATATTACCGGGGGCAACCTTAAGTTAATTATACACATGTTTTACACATCTGTCAAGTACTTTTTTATATTAATTATGATTTCATAATATATGCTAGAGCCATGTATGCAGGTCTGTTATCGAATCCAGTAGTTGAACCTGTAGAACCTGTTGTACCTGAGATAGTGTGATTGTGGTTTCCTGCAGCATCTATTGTCAAGGTGTGAGTGTGTGCTCCTGCAGAAGTCGTATTTGTACTAGACGTTGTTGCCCAACCTGATTGGTTTCCTTGGTTAGGACCACTTTGTGGGTAAGCCGTACCACCCAAATTAGTAATACTATGCGTGTGCGCACCAGCACTAGCAGTAGAACCGGAGTGTGCGTGACTACCTGTGGTATTTGTAGTACCTGAGAAACTGTGAGTGTGGCTTGGTATGTTTGCTGTAGCTAGTGTTCTAGTGTTAGCACCACCTGTAGTTGTTTCATTACTTGTACCTGCACCCATTACGAACTTATCAGTAAGGTTTGGAGTACCATTATTACCATCACATAAGAGCCAACCACTAGGTATCGCAGAAGTCTGACCAGACCACATTGAGATAATACCAGAAGGAACACCTTCGATACCAGTTAGAGCTGCGCCACTTATAGCAGGTAAAGCACCACTTAGGTTAGCTGAGTTTAAGGTAGAGTCAGACTGTAGAGCTGAATCAGCTTTAGTACCTTGTGCCGAGGTAGCATACGCGGAGGCTGCAGTAGTAGCGGCTGAGCCTAAACCTAAAGTTGTTCTAGCTGCAGAAGCTGTAGAATCGTCAACTAAAGTTTTACCAAATGCACTAATAGTTGTGTTAGCAGGTAGTGTAAGTGTTTTAATATCAGCATCAACTTCAGAATCCATTAAGGCTCCTGCTGCAGTCACGTTAGTTGTGTCTGTTACGTCAGCACTTGTTTCAATACCATTTAGCTTAGTATGGTCAGCGTCTGTAAAGACTTGGCTATCAGTTGCAGAAGCAACTAATGCTCTGATCTCAGCAGCAGTTTGATCTGCTGTAGCACTTGTTTCAATACCATTTAGTTTAGTGTGATCTGCATTAGTAAAGTTCTGATCTGTTGCTACATAGTTAGCATCTGATACAAGGTTAGCATCTGCTGCTTGTTTACCATCTAACTGTGTTTGTATTGCAGAAGTAACACCGTCTGTGTAGTTAATCTCAGTTGCACTAGCAGTAATAGCTGTACCAGTTAAGTTGATTGACTCAACGTATGCTACATCAAAAGAAGCAGTAGACTTACCTAGATCGTAAGTAGCGTCTGACTTAGGGTAGAATGAACTACCATCTCCTAAGAATTCTTGAGTAGGGCCAACTACTGTAATAGCTCCACCCTCTGCAGATGTACCATCGTGGCTGTGACCACCTGTACCAAATGCACTTACTATAGCATCAAACTCACCATCCAAATCGGCAGCGTCAATTACGTTACCGTTTGCTATGTTGTTAGATGCATCGTTACGTGTATAACCTGTTCCCATGTCTATTTCCTATCGTTGTTTGAGTATTCAAGTAGAACAGTGTCTACTATAAATGGTGGGTTGATTGCATTAAATTCATACTGTAATGAGATTGTAAAGAATGAGCCAGTTGTATTAGTCTCTATAACAGTCTCAGGGTTGCCTCCATAATCTGATGAGCCAAACGTAGCATCCCCAAATATAGAGAAAGAACCACCACCTACTAGTGTGGAAGTACTTGGCTGTATAACCCCAGGTCTTTGGAAGTCATATTTAAATATTAAACTACCATTAACAGCACCTTCTGGGTCATAGAATGATGTAGCTTTATACATTGTCTTACGCATACGAGGGTCGTTAATAGCCATGAAAGGTGTGTAAAAAGAAGATAGTATAGCTGCACCATCAAAAGTATTACCTATATCTAACCTGTATACAAAGCCTGTCTCACCTACAAATAATGATATATCCGCTTGACCTGTGTTAGCTGATGTAGCTCTGTAAGCTTTAATACCTACAGTCTCAGACCATGCAAAGCTATTAGCGTCTTGGTCAGCAAACTGTGTACCTATAAATCCTTTAGCATTACTTTCTGTCTGACCACTTACAAAACCCAATACACGGTACTGAGACTTACCTCTTATAGTTAAAGATACAATGTCTGTAAAGTCTGTACGGAACTGAGTAACCTGGTCTTGTATATTACGAGAAGCTAGTGATAAGTTAAAGTCACCGATACGAGTAGTAGCACCTAAGAACCTTAAACCGTCTGGCCCCATGAACATAATATCACCACCTACTTCTTGGATAGTGTCTGGTTCTGAGCAACCAATGTCTTCTACTATTTCTGCTAACTGAAATGTAGCTGAGCTAGTACCTGTTAACTGGTGTATACTAGTATTAGTAAAGATGATTAGTTTATCACGGAATGTTACTAAACCTGTAATACGAGCAGGAAGTCTTACATTACCTGCACCATTGCCTGTGTTAAAATCATTCTGTGCAAACGGAGCTGTAAAGCTTAGTAAAGAACCTTTAGCAAAGAATAGATGATCATGGAATTGAGATACAACTTCTGCACCTAAGATGTCTACATTACTGTCTATCACTTTAACAGGTTCGTTAGTATTCCAAGTAATAGGATAGTTAACACCATCAACCATTACAAGACGTTCTGTACCATCAAAGTTAAAGTTCTGGAATCTAGCCTTAGAACCACCTGTCTGAGAACGACCTAAGAATGTTATATTAGCATCATCAGCAGGAGCACTAGCTAGGGCAGGGTATATAGATACTACACAATGTCCTGATGAAACTGAAGGAGTTGCTAATACTGTATATACTTTCTCAACACCTGCAATAGTGAATGTATCACCTATTCTTGGGCCATCATTATCATTAGTAATACCATCTATGTCCATTGTAGAACCAGTATGACCTGAGTGCTTAACCTTTACTGTACCATATCCAGGTGCACTTATATTAGTGTAACCAGAACCTGATGTAGTATATAAGTTACCATCTCTTAGAACTACTGCTACATTAGAGTTAGTAGCTGTATCAACAAACCAGAATAAACCCTCTGTCTTACCTACTACATTAGTAAATGAAACTGCTGCTTTATCCATAGGACTTCCTGACAGTGCAGGAGTTATAGTTAAAACAGTTTCTTTATTGGCTGCTGTCCAAACACTAGACGATACTGTGTAAGTTTCACCTAGTCCATTTACTTCGAATGTAGCTCCATTAGGTACTTCTAGGTATATATTTGCAATAGTAAGGCTAGTACCTGTCTGTGAGCTTCCTTGGACGACTGGAGAGCCATATGAAGGTATAGGGTTACTATCATACTTGGCATAACCATTAATACGACGATAACCACCCTTAACAGATGGCTCAAAGTTAATTAGTTGTCTAGCAGAACCAGGAGCTTTAACCCCTTGTTGCAGTCTAGACATGTTACTTATTAATCCACCCTTAAGCTCCAGTGGAAATGATTCCCAACCTGTAGCCATTAGTAATGTACCCTATTATCATATACATATTCAAATCTATTAATCCAGATACTTCTCATGTTCTTAACGCCTTCATTAAACTTACCTAAAGACATCTGAGCTGATTGGTTATCATTACGGAATATCTGGACGTAGTACATAGCACCGTCAACAATAATATGTCTATAAGCTTCTGGGACAGAAGGTACGTCTGAGTGTAGAATAAGGTCTACTGGTAACGTATACATTTCAAATAGAATCTCATACTCTTTATCAGGAGAAGGATAAACTATATATTGATTTCCTGGTGCTTTAATTATGTGTGTAGGTAGGGTTCTAATAGCAGGGCTATCGTTATACTCATCATCTACATGCTTAGCTAAGTACTCTTCGTAATCCATCTTCTTTAGCATTGAAGTAGCGTTACCCAAAGTATCATCACGCTTAATACGAAATGTATTGAAGTCCATAGTCTTACAGTTGTAAGGCATATCATAACGCATTGTACCTGGAGTTAGGTCTTCTTCGTGCTCAATAAAGTTAAAAGGCCATTGGAATGTCTCTTGGTTTAATAATCTAATAGAAGAGTTGATAGCATCTTTAGCTGTGTTGTAATAACCAGTAGCACTTGCAAAGTTAGAACTATCTAATTCTGTTTCATTTACTCTACGGTTTAAATCATTAACTAAGTCTAAGTAGTTGTAAGACATATTATCTATCCTTTACTGGAAGTTGGACAACTCTTTCAGCTACTAAATGAGTATCGTATGTTATAGCACATGTAATTCTGTACTTTACGTTGTTTGTACCTGCACCAAAACGAGCTGTAGCTACTGTATTTGTGCTTACTTGAGAAAAGAGAGTTAAACCGTGTACAGTTTGTGCTTCACCTACTGCTGTCTTAACTCCATCTGCATCTCTTATATACCATTGTACTGACTGTATTACTGACCCTTCTAAGAATCTTGACCAATCTATTGAGTAATCTAGTATTTCACTTGGGTCTTTGATAGGCCATTTCATTACGCGGCTCTCCCTACTATTGTTGTTCTTGATTCAGAAGGTACTAACAATGTTCTAGTTGTATCTTGTTCAATAGGTTTCAAGTCTATTAAAACAGGTCTTGGTGTTAGTAGGTATTGAGTCTCTACGTCTGTTGCATTTAAGACTGACACCTGTGTTAATGTGTTTTCTGTTACTTCTGATGTACTTTCTGTACTTACATTTAGTATTACTTGGTGTTGTGCTATTACAGGTGCTGATGTTTCTGAAGTATTATCAGTCGCTACTGACAGGAAGTTAACGCGGATTACAGCAGAAACTGTTTCAGTTAGAGTAGTCGTCTCTACGTCTGTAGCACCCATCACTTGTGACTGTGATACACTTGGTTGACTAGTTTCACCAGGTGTTTCTGTACTGTTAGCTAGTAGTACGTTACTCTGACTTATTAGAGGCAGTGTTAGTGTAGTTGCAGATGCTACGTCTGTAGCGTCTAGTATGTTTAACTCGTCTACATCTGGATTAGTTACTTCAGAAGTATTAGTTTGGACTGGTGTAGCACCAAAGATATTAAGTTCTGATATACCGTTAGTTGTTACTTCACTAGTTGTCTCTATGTAGTCTGCTAAGAATACTACATTAGTTACTTGAGCAGGTGTTGATGTTTCACTAGTTGTTTCTGTATCTACTGCATCATTAGTATGAGACTGACCTACATTTGGTATGGTTAGAGCAGTAGGTGATGAAGCATCACTAGCATCAAAGATGTTGAGTTCGTCTACATCAGGGTTAGTTATTTCAGTAGTTGCCTCTAGGGGTACTGCTTGGAATATATTAGATTCTTCTACTGAAGGACTAGATGTTTCAGTAGTAGTTGAAATACTGTTTGATAAGAAGTTTATAATTGCAGAGAATAACGGTACGTTAACTTCTGCATCTGATTCAGTGTCATCAGCCGTTATAACATGGAACTGAGTTACTGTAGTAGTACCAGTTTCACCAGTAGCCTCAGGGTCTATAGCATCAAACTCGTGATCTTGATCAACTTCTGGTGTGGATACAGATGTATCTGATTCTACACTAACACTAAAGAGTTCATGTGACTCATTAACATCTGGTACAGTTACTTCTGAGTCTGACTCTAAGCTTACAGCGTTAAGTGTTTCTAACTGAGCGAATGAAGGAGTTGTTACTTGACCTACAGTTAAAGCATTGTTAGGTACATTAGTAAACGGGTGTAACTGTGTAATTACAGGAGTTACTATCTCAGAGTCTGTCTCTACGTCTACTGCATCAACTACGTGTGTCTGTCTTGCTACTGGTACTGATACTTCTGAGTCTGTTTCAACATCATCTGCTAATAAGCCATGAGCCTGACCAACAGTAGCCATTGTAAGTGTAGTAGCAGAGCTAACGTCAGTAGCATCTAATATGTTTAGTTCATCTACATCTGGATTAGTTATCTCTGAGTTAGAGTTTAAATCTACAGATATTAGAGAATGGTTCTGGTTAAGTGTGTTGACTGATATCTGAGACGATGCTGTCTGTGTATCATCAGCTAGTATACCATGAACCTGGAATGGAGTTGGAGAAGTTGTCTCCGTAGCACTTTGGAGATCATCAGCGAATAACGCCTGTCCCAAAGAAGGTTGGCTGACCGCAACCTCAGAGCGAACATGTCCTCCATACTGCTCCTGTCCAAAGACAGCAGTGTTGTATAAAGCGTATCCGCTTGCTCTTAAGTTATGATCAGCCATCTTTAGTAACGCCTACTAAGCGTCACGGATAGTGATAGAAACTGCGTCTAATGAGAAAGTGTTACCAGTAGTAACAGCTTGTGATGCACTCAAAGAACCAGTTGCATATAATGTATCTGAACCGTTAGTCAATGCCCAGAAACCTGCAGTACCAGTACCAGTAACAGTACCGGCAGTGATTGCAGGAACGATTACACGTCGACCATCAGTTGCACCGTTAGTTGGAGCACCTGTGTTAACTGTATCGTTACCAAGTGTTAATGTTGAAGTTGCTTGTGCGTAAGTAGTTGGTTCACTAGAGCAGATATCTAAACGAGTACCGTTAGTATCTACTATTGTAAGTCCACCGTCAAACACTGCATCAGCGATAAAAGCCATAATGTCAATCCTTTATGAATGGTTTTAGAAAGTAAATAGAGAGCCCCAGAATTGGGACTCCCTGTATTCGTTTAGTTTATGCTAGGTTGTACTTAGCAGTTACTAATGCTTCTGGGCGTAGAATCTTACGTCCGTATAAGTGCATGCCACGAACGATGTCTGCAAATGAGTCAACGTCACGGTATGTTTCAGTCTTGTTGATTTGCTCAGCAGTTGCTACAGCAGAATCGTGACCGGCAACAATAGCACCGAAGTCAGTGTTTTGGTTTGCAGTACCTGATGTTGCAGGGCCTGTTCCAACTGATGGTAAGTTGTTAGAAACGTATACGCGGAAACCATTCCACTTGTTCATTACTAAGCCGTTACGCAACGCACCTGAGTCACCGAAGTCAGCGTTCAAGAAACGTGAATCTTCGTCCATTAATACTTCAAGCATTACTGGGTCTATAACGATCCATCTGCCTTCTTTATCAACATTGTTTTGGTCTAGTAAACGACCCATACGGTTGATAAGCATTACTGGTGAAGCGTAAGCAGTTGGAAGAGCAGTCGCTCCTGGTAGACGTGCTGCTACTGGGATTGAGTGATCAGCTGCTGATGCTGTTGTGATGTTACCGAAGTCAGACTTCTTCAACTTCATTGAAGTTAATAGTTCGTCTGTACCTGCAGCTGCGTCAGCTTTAGTACCGTTAACGATGTTGTTAACTGCATTAGCGTTTGCATGTAAAGCAGATTGCTTGTAACCTGACAAGTAACCAAGAACTTCTTGATCTAATTGGTCAGCTAAACGGAAAGCAGCACGGTTAGTTGCTAAGTCCATGAAGTTTACATGGCTGTGTGCTTCTTCGATATCGTCGATCTTAAATGCAAAGTAGTTTGCTTTATCAACTGTTAGAGAGAAGTCTGCATCGTCTAAATCTTGTGGAGCGATCTGTGTTCCACGCTTGTACTCTGATACTGAAATCTCAGGTTCTTTGATGATTTTAACTGTATCACCTTGAGAAGCTATTTCACCGAAATAGTCTGAGTTAGTGATGTCGTTACAAATGCTCTTCTTACGGAAAGCAAGTTGTACTTTCTTTGAATAGATAACTGAAGAGAAGTTACCATTTGGCAGGTTCGTATGTCCTGATTCTGCTGCAAAAGCCATGATTAATATCCTTTATGATGTTTGGCTAGTAATAAAGATACTTAATTGTATCTCGGTTAAATGAACCTAAAACAATCTAGATAAGGGGCTGAGCTTTCAAGGGTGCAATTAGGTCAACTTGCCAGTCTAACTAATCGGGCCTTTATTATCAGGTAATTCTTAGAGATTTATTAGTGTTCTATGACTCAATGTGAGTCTTTGAAGATGCCCTAGATGACCTTGCATATCGGTCTAATAGGACATCAACAGTTATACCATACTTGTACTTGTCTGTCAAGCACTTATTTAAGTATGTTGGTATTAACGAGCTTTGCCTGATACGTCATAAACGAACTTACCAGAAGCCATAGCTGCTTGTATCTTCTCGTAGTTATCTTCAAACTGTTTATCAGTCATTTTAGATACTTGAGATTCTTTAATCATTTGACCAGAACCGTCACTGTCTACAGCAGGTGTTCCACGCTTAGCTACAGTCTTAGCTGCATCCTTAGTGGCTTTCTTCTTAGCTGCAGGGGTCATGTTGTTGTCTACTTTATACAAGTCAATAACTCTTACAACACTAGCTGCATCATCTGAGTTCTCATATAAGGCATCACGTACCCATTTAGGTTGGTCTTCTACCCAGTCATGGAACTTGTCTGAGTCTCTTAACTCATCGAAGTCTGCATGTGACTTACGGATAGTTGTTTCTGCTTTAGTTCTTTCAACTTCATAAGCTGCTTCATCGTACTCACGTAGTCTTTCTTCTGCTACAGCAAACTTCTCATCTGCTTTCTTAGATGCAATAGTTTCTACTATAGCTGCTACGTCTGGGTACTTCTCAGCCCATGCTTCAATGTCTTCATCTGAACTAGGTGCTCGAAGAGGTGCTGATGATTGTTCTTCCAACTGCTCTTTCCATTCCTTCTCTTTGTCAGCCATATGACGACGGAGATCACCATAACGCTTCTTGAAGGACTTCTCTTCTCTACTTAAGTTCTCATCAGACTCTTCTTCTTCTGACTCAACTGGCTCTTCTGTAACAGCCTCTTCTACTTCTTCAACAGCTTCTTCTACTGTCTCTACTTCTTCACCGTTATGCTCTGCTACTAGAGCTGCTAATTCTGCTTCGTCTTTATCCATACGAGCTTGTTTAACTGCGTAGTTACTGCCTCGTGACATCATTGCCTCTGCAGTATCCATTTTCTTTACCATATCTTGAGCCATATTATACATCCTTTTGTTTATGTTGGGGTCAGCCGTAGCTGAGTGGCCTTAGTTATTTAGGAGTTGATGAGGGCTGTTCACCCCCACCTTTAGTAGTATTATTTATCAGTTGGTTTAGAAGCTAAACCTTTCTTCTTTAGTTTAGTCTTTTTGTCTACTAGTCCACCAGTAGCTCTTCCGCCTTTAGCTAAACCACCATACTTCTTAGCTGCAGATGCTTTACGCTGAGCTACAGACTTAGGTTTAGAAGCTGAAGGCATACCTTGACCTGCAGGTCCAGATGTATTCTTAGAAGTAGTCTTACCTGGTTTAGCTTGGTTAGTGGCTACTTTACCACCTTTCCAAGATGTCCCTCTATCCTCACCTTTATCTATCTTAGTTTGGATAGCAGCTTTAGTTCTAGGGCTGTAGTCTTTCATTTTACGTGCTAGACCTAAACCTGCATCTTGGTATTTCTTACCAGATGACTTAAGGAAAGGACTAGAAGAAGTTCCTTCATCAGCTTTCTTAGTCTTGTTAGAAGGCATGTAGTTGCCTTTCATCATCTCAGTCTGACCATACTGACCCATAGCCATCTTAGTTAGAGATGTAGTTGAGTCAAAGAACCCACCTAACTTTAACTTGTTAGACTCAGCGTATCCACCTGCCGCTTCACGTAACTTAGTAGCTTGATCTGTGTAACCATGTGATTCTAGTACAGCCGCGTTAGCTAATACTTCAGCATGTTTCTGTGTCTTGAATATCTTACCAAAGATACCGTTATCAAAGAATCCAGATACTGCACCTGCAGCTTTCTCTAAGAAACCTTTTTCTTCATCTGTTTCACCCATGTTGAGTGTATCTAATGATTGTTCCAGAAGTACAGCAGGGTCTGTGTAGTCATACTTCTTCATCCAAGCTTCTGGGTCTGCTTGTACGTTATTACCGCCATCTCTGTTATCAACAGGAGCATTAGGGTCTACAATACAAGAGTTAGAAGATGCATCATAAATATAACCTGGAGGACAAGTTACAGGCTTTGTAGGAGACTCCACACCAGGAGCTACAGGAGTTCCAGGAACTGTAGGAGCTGAACCTGTACTACCTGATTCTACAGAGAATCCTGGGGTGTACGTGTAAGGGTTGTAGTTACCTGTTGTACCTGCAGGGTCAAACTCACCTGTTAGTGGGCTATCAGCAGTGCCACCTTCGTTAAACTTACGAGGACCTGCTTGTCCTTTTACTTCTGGACCTACACTGTCATCTTGCATGTAGATACCTTTTGCTTTTAATAAATTAGATACGGAAGGGTCAGACTTTGCAGCTGCCTTTACACGATCTATAATGCTATTTACATCTGAGTCTTTCATTACCATTCCACCTGTTGCATAACCATCTAGGTTCATTAAATCTTCATCTGACACACCTACAGGAGCTTCTTCTACAGGCTCTCCACCCATACGTCCATCCTCTTCCATGCCTTCTAATCCGTCTTTAGCTTTAGCTCTTAGTTTCTCAAAGTGAGCTACACCAAAGTACTTCACTACGTCAGCAGGTACAACGTACTCACCAGACGATAGCTGTGCAGGGATATCATCCCTTACATCTTCTGCGTTAGAGCCAGGAGGTACATCATTACCTGACACTGGGTCTACGTCTACACCGTCAGTAGCTAAGCCACCTTCTTCGTAGAGCTTATTGTTTTTACTCTTCATCATTGTTAAAATGTCTCCGTTCTCTCTCCGTTGATTTTATCACGTAATTGTTTCAAGCTACGCAATGCTTTTATTTCACCTTGTAGTCGGTGTAGTTCCAAGGGTTCATCCCTTTGTTCTAACTGTTTATATGCGAAGTTAATCCGTATATCCAACTCTTCTATAAAAGCATCGTACAGTGTTTTATCATTTACTAATTGTTTGAGAATCATTAAAGTTCCTATCGGTTGACTATAACCCCTAGCTTATAACACATAAACTAGGAGCTGTCAATAGTTATTATGGAGCGTCTGTTACTAAGTCACCAGTTACAAAGTTATAACCAGTCAAAGGAGCTGAACCTTCGATGTCAGCTATAGTTGTTACAGAAGTCTCTATCTCGTAGTAATGTGTTGGAGCTACAGCCAATAGGCTTAAGTCTTGTGCAACACCAGAGTTGTAGATAGTTGCTACGTTAGCAGATTGGTCTGTATCCCAAATAGCTACTTGGTTAATTGTACCTTGGTAGTAGTTATTGTGTACGTTACTCTGCCTACCTATTCTGAAGATATTATCAGATGGATTAGCACCACTTAAGGCTCCATCGTAACCGCTATTAGAAGCAACGCCGAAAGGTGTTATCTGTGAACCATCGATATAGATGTTAAATCTACCGTAGTAGTCAGTAGCAAGATTAGGGTTAGTTCCCGTAGTTCCACCATCAAAGGTAATCATTACATGTTGCCATGTGTTGTTTACAAATGAGTTACCGTTAACAAGTATTATGTTGTCATACACAGTACCGTAGTTGAAGACTAAGCTTGTACCGCCGTTTTGCTTTAGAGTAATAGCTCCACCGTTGTAATCATCTCCTGCACCGTAAACTAGTAAGGCCTGATTACCTGTATTTGAGGTATCTGGTTTAACCCACATAGATATAGTCCAACCATTACCGTCACCGTTTGTTGCTCGTTCTAGAGCAGTCATGCTAATAGGATTACCTTGAAGCCAGTTGGTTGAACCGTCTAAGTCTAAAGACTTTGAGTTAGTGTAAGCAGCTTCTGTTACGTTGATAGTTACAGTAAAGTTAGTTATACCACCGATAGCATTAGCCGCTTTACAGTTAATGACATAAGCGTCACTAGAGCCTGTGAATGCAGCTGAAGTACCAATGAGTTGTCCTGTTACTTGGTTTAGTACTGCCCAACTTGGAGCATCACTTTCACCATACATGTTAACAATATCAGAGTTAGCATCTAGTGCTATCTGGAAGTTAAATGCTGTGTTCTCTTCTACAGTAAATGCTTGGTCAGATACGTCAGGTGCGAATGTTAGGTTAGGCTGTGAGCCACCTGTAATAGATTGCTTAGATATCTCTGGAATAGAGTAATAAGCTCTGTTTCCTCTAACACCAAAGAATAGGTGTAAAGGAGTAGTTCCGTCACCGTTTACTTTCCGTGTAGCAATCTTAACATTAGAGTCTTCATCAAAAAGTGTAATTGTGTTATCTGTTGTGTATCGTAAACTAAACATACCTTGAATAGTTCCAGCACCACCGTCTCTGTATTGGTTTAGGTTTGCGTTATAGAAGTAATTAGGTGCGTTTGTATTTGCATTCCAATCTGAAGCATTTTGAGCAGTATCAAATACAATAGCTTCATTAGTCTGGTATATGAATGCACCGTCTAACTGTTCTTCAGCTGTAGCAACGCCTGTAGAAGCCGCACTATAATCTGTACCAAAGAAATCACCTGTACCTAATTCATCAAGCATAAACATAATCTTCTCTCCGGGGAGAATAGAAATATCTGACTTAAGTACTGTATGGTCTTCTATACCGTTTACTATACCTGCTTCTGAGTTATCGAAGTCATGTACGATAGACCATCCACTATCTTTAATAATACCGTTAGGGAAGATTGAGTTGTTGAATCCACCAAACTGTAAGTTGAAAGAAGTAACAGTTAAAGCAATAAGTGTCTTAGCTACAATAGTCTCAGTACCACCAGTCAAGTCAATTAGTGTTAAGTGACCATCGTTTCCGAATCTAAGAGACATAGGAGCGTTTTGTACTGCTGTATAACCACTTGCATGGTATGTTGTTACATCTGTATTAGTAGAGCTTGTGAACTTACCAGTTCCGTTAGCAAAGCTAAACACTGTGTTCCAGTTAGTAGCTTCTGCCATAGAAGGACTTCCAGTGTAAGAAGTCGCTACTTCAGCACCATCCCAGATACCCAAACGAAGTTGATTACCTGTCTGCATGTTAAACTTAAACTCAGAACCTTTAAGTAAAGATTGACCAAAGTAGTATGGACCTTGTAAACGTACTTCAGTACCACCCACTAGTGTAGTATCTATTATATCTGATGAAACTGGTGAGTTAGCGTTAGCACCGTAAGATATATACCATTCATCATTTACTGCACTCATTGTAGAGCCGTTAATCATGTTAGTTACATCTATTGTTACTGTAGATGCATCACTCATGGTAAGAACAAGGTCTGTACCACTTAAAGCACCACTAGCTACAAAGCTGTTTGTATCCACACCAAGTGTAGTTATATCAACAGTATAAGAGGTAGAATCAGCAAGAGTTAAAGTTAGGTCATCGCCACTGATAGCAAAAGCAGTTACAGCGTTACCCTGTGAAGCAAAGCTTAGTGTGTTAGTAAATAAGTTATTTAATTCTGTTACAGCGTTAGCTAATACAGAGTTTACTAAAGTACCATTGATACTTACAGCACTAACTGGTAAAGACTCTATAAGAATCTTAGCTCCATCTTTAACCATAATCTTAATCTCAGTACCATTAGCAATAGCTTGTATTGTGTTAATGTTGTGAGGTATAAGCATCTGTGAACCAGAAGCTAAAGTAAGGTCTTTAAGTAAGATAGAAGTACCTGTTGAATCAACACTAAAGTCCATAGCTTTATACTTCAAGTATGGTGAGATTAACTCTAAGTCTTTATCTTCATATAGTCTGTTATGTACTGTTGATTGATATCTTAGTAACCCAGTGTTAGGGTCTACAGTATCACCTTGACGAACTTGGAATATACCTAAGTCTGCATCATCAGAGTTGCGTACTTTATAAATAGAAGCTCTTAGTGTAGTACCTGCTTTTACATCTACAGGGTGGTCAAAGAACCACTCAATAGTATCACCAGGGTATATAGTAGCACCTGCAGAAGAACGAGCAGCTGCTCTAGGTAGTTCCTGCATATAAACCTGTTTACCGCTAATTACGATACGGTACTCAAGTCTTATTTCTGGACCAACTGACTCAGCAGCGATTGTAGTAATACCTAAACCAGAGATGTTAATACCGAAGTAGTTATCACCATCATATCCTACAGAAGTAAGAGGGTCTGGTTGTCCACCTAGAGGTAAAGAGAACATATCAGTGTATACACGTCCACTTGGAGGTATGAAGCCTGTAGAGTCTCTATTAGTCGATATAGACTGATCTTTAAGACCACCCCACATAGGGAAGAAGTTAATGTCAGATGTTAGGTTAGTAAAGTAGATGTTCTCTGAACCAGAAGACATCTTATGTTGCTCACCTAAGAATAATGAGTTAAGTGTTGTTTCAATAGCTTTATCAGAAACAAGTCTACGTGTAGGTTCATCGTATCTCCAATGAGATAAGAATGTAGCGTTATCTGCTGATAAGACATTAGAAGGGATATCGTTATAGTTACGAACACCATCACCTAATACCATTCTTCCAGTATCTTCTTCAACATAGACGACACCTTTACTAGTCATCTGGTTTAACTCTGAAAGGTGTGTAGACGTACTACTTACGACTTCTCTACTAGTTAATCTTGTACTACTCATTTTAATATACTCTCCTAATGGAATTAAATTGGTGTTTCGCCAGTGTTACCTGAGAAACCTTGTTCACCTGGGACTGGAGCCCCACCTACACCTATTGCACCTGCTCCTGGAGCTCCTCCACTAGCACCCATAGCTGCTTGCATTGCTGCTGCTTCTGCATTAGGGTCTACTTCTGGTGGGTTAGCTTCTTGGAACTTTCTTAATATCTCAGCTTGTACTGCTGCTTCAGATAAACTGTTAGCAACCTTATCAGCATCTAAGTCCATTGACTCAGCAATCTCACGTATAACATAATCCATCTTAGCAAATGGTGCTAAAGCAGGGTTCTGTACTACTTGTAAGAACTGCATTAGTCGTTGACTACGAACTTCGTTAGCCATTAATGATGATGTACCTTGTGCTTTAACTTCTAGATCACCCTTGATCTCTGGGTCATAATCAAATTGCATGTTAAAGGAGAAGAATGATTTACCTAAAGGACCTAATAGATAGTCGTCTACGTTCTTGATAACTGTTCTTACAGAGCCGTTAGCTGCTGACATAAGCATAGAGATACCAGACGCTGTACGTCCAACACCAGATACACCTGTCTGACCGTGAGCAAAGCTAGGTAGACCAGTTGATTCATCAGATAACTGACGAGCCTTATCAAACATCTGCATGTTCTCATTAGATACGTTAGGGAACTTAGTACCGAAGATGGCTTGACCTGGAGCCCCACCGTTTCTACGGAAGACTTTTCCAGGGTATATATCTAGGTTCTGACCTGGAGTTAGGTTGTTCTCATCTACTTCAATTAATAAGTTACCTGATAAAGCAGCATTGTCTACAGCCATTCTCATAAAGCCATTCATTAGAGATTGTGTATCATCCATGTTCTCAGCTAGACCAACTCCAAAGAAAGAGTAAGGGTTTACTTCGTATGGTACTGCGTAGTAAGGTATAACCTGTGGGTTAAATGGATTCATTACTAGACGGATTACTTGTCCATTACAAATCCAGATGTTACAGTTAAGCTGATCTACATCTTTTAGTTCTGATGGAATATCAACATCATGGTCTTCTAATACTTCTGTATCTACATAACCCCAGAACTCAAGTACTTCATATCGTTCTGTAGCTGTTTGTTGTGCATCGTCTTCCATAGCCTGTTCCCACCACTCTTTAGTGTAGGACTGACCATAACCCATTGCCATATCAACAGCGTTCTTACGGAAGAATGGACGTTTCTTAAGTGCACGTAGTTGTGACTTAGACATCTTGTGACGTTCTACTACATACTCAGCTTCATCCATTGAATTAGCGTCTGGGTCTGGGTAGAAGTTCCATACTGAAACAGCATCACACTGAGGCATTGTTTTAACACGAGGTTTATAGTTACCTTCGTCATCCCAATTAGGATATTCTTTATCTACAGCAAAAGGGCCCTTCATAACACCTGTACCAAACAAAGCACATTCAAATGCAGCTGTTCTAAGCTTCTTAGATGCACCTGATTCTTCTAATTGGTCATGTATCTTCTTTTCCATCTTCTTAGCAGCTACCATTGCAGGATGTACGGTTACTTCAGTAGCAGTTCTACCTTCACCTTCCTCCATAATATCAGCCACTGGAGCTAAATCATCAGCCATTCCACCTAATCGTTCCATAAGGTCTGGGATAGTCTCTCCTGGGCGTAATTTAGCGTCCTCAGGGCTAATTGTAGGAGCTTTGTCAGCCTTGGCTGCTTGCATATCTGGGTTAGACTCAAAATGCATAGATTCTGCTATGCCTTCTGGTAATGTAGTAGGGTCAATAGAGATAGGGAACTTGTTATTACCGAATAAAACCTCTACTAACTGACCATATGCAGCTAATACTTTAGTTTTAGTAACTTTAACAAAGATTCTAGACTTCTCAGTGCTTGTAAACTGCACATCAGGGCCATATATACCTCTGTAGTTACGGTAAGACTTAACCCAACGCTCTTCATCAGTGTATCTAGCTGTCTCAGCTCTCTTAAAACGTTCAGTAACGTATGAAACTACCTTACCTACTGGCTCATCTGTTGTATCGCCTTCATTTATGTCATCTACAAAGGAAGACTCTGCATCATCCATGATAGTTTCCATTACTTGTTCGTCCATTTCGTACTCATCCATGTTTTATTCCTTAGTAGCCAAATGTGGGGTCAGACATCTGAAAGCCTGATCGTTGTGTAGAAGGGTCATAATCCCAAAGTGATGATCTTGGTCTAGTCATTAGACCGTATCGTAGAGCATCATAACCGTGGTCTATGGGACTCTTAGTATCTACATCTTCTAGATTGTTCTTATCAAGAGGAAGAGAGGGTAATTCTGATATTATGTTACGGCAAGTATTAAAGAAGACTATTCTAGGTTGTTCTGTAAACTCATCTACTTGAAGTCGTCTGTGTATTTCGTTCTTACCTGCTATACGTGAGCCTTTTGATCTATCTGATGGTCTCCAACGACAACCCTTTTGAATCATTTGCTCTGCTAAGCTAGGTCCTGTGTCTCCTCGATTGTGCCACAAAGAGCTATCGAGTACTCCGTATCTTATACGTTCACCTTTTTCTATCTCTATAATCATATCTGCTAAATCAGAAGCAGTAGTCTTATTAACATATAACTCTCTGTATATAACTATCTGTTCATCAGGAGCTACAGCGAACCATAATACTGCTGTCATCGAACCGTAACCGTAGTCACATGCTCTAAACTTAGCCCAACTATCTGGTATATCATATGGTGGTATTACATGCTTCTTAACACTAAACTCACTGAAGGCTGAACCTTCTGATATACTCCAATCACCATCTAACAACTGTCTACGTTGATGCTCTGGCATTGATAGTAGGTTTGCTTCATACATTCCATCTTCTGCTAAGTATGGATTGTTAAACAAGTTAGCAGGTATAAACCTACGTTTAAATAAAGGCTCACCTTCTCTTGAGTGTCCTTTAGGCCATTCGATTACTTCACCATGCTCATCAGTAGCGTTGAAAGATGTATTAGCAGGAGCAGGGTCTATGAAGGTCTTCTTAACCCAGAAGTGTCCTGGGCCACCAGGGTTTGTTGTTGCTCTCATATAAAGAGGTAGCTTAGAAGCACTAGTAGCACGTAGACGTGATCTCATGTAGTTCCAAGCAAAAGGGGAAGGCCACTGTGTAAGCTCATCGAGTCCTATCCAGTTAAAAGCCTGTCCCTGGTATCTCATAACATCATCATCTCTATCAAGATATGACATCCATAAAGTAGCACCACTAGGAGCTACCCAAGTCTTATCTCTTTCCATAAACTTAATACCTGGAATAGCCCTTGGGTATAACTGTTTAGATACTGAGATAAGTTCTCTTAATTCTTCTGTACTACGTCTAACTAACAATCCTCTAGACTGTCCATTGTTAAAGTAACGTACTGGGTCTGCAACCATCGCATATGATTTACCACCACCTGCTGCTCCACCGTATAAAACTTCCTGCTCATTAGAAGCTAGGAAGTCTTCCTGAGGTCCAGGATTAGGAGCAAAGATAATGTCTTGTGCTTTCTTGACATCAATAGGCTCTGGTTTAGGTTGTGCGTAGGTAGGAGTTGGTTCAGTCGTCTCTATCGAGCTTTCTTGTACTTCTACCACCGAGTCTTTCTTCTTCGATGACTCTCGCTTTTTCACTTGCTTCTTGGTAGCGCCTTGCATAGTCTCTATGGGCTGAGGCCGTATACCTTCGTTTTTCTTCGATGCTGACACGTTTGTTTAATCCTACATGTGAAATATATCTACCCGATTGTTCTGTAAGCCATCTGGCTACTAGTCGGAGACTGTACTCTTTCAAGTACTTCTTAGCCATCTCTAACATTTCTAGTTGTTCGGGGATTGGTTGGAGTATATCTTTATCACCTTCATCTTGCTCATATCCAAAAGGAATATGTCTACCTACTCTTACTATTGGGTAGTACTCTCCGTCTAAACCTCTCTTAGGAATCTTCCATGCTTGGTCTACGGGAATAGCAGTTAATGTTGGAGCTTGTTTCCTAGCCATCTTTATATCACACCCTTCTTACTTTGTCAAGCGACTTCTTCTACGATAAAAGCCATTAGAGTTGGTCAAGTGTAATGTGTCTTCTGCATAATAATCAAACTTGTCTTTATCGTATAAGTTATGTACCTTAAGAGGTCTATCACTCATAGGCGCAAAGTTAAGCAAGTTGTCCCCCATTTGAAACTCCCAAACTCTTTTATAATCCTTATGTAGATATATAAAGAAGTTGAGGAACCTAGTATGGTGAAAGTTTACCATTCCACTAGGCATGTGTAAGTTATGGTGCATAAAGGGACTTGGGGCCATTACGAAGTCTACATCGTCTTTACTATACACAACAAAAGGGACATGTACCTTAACTACAATTAAATTGTGTTTATCAGCCCAACCGTTAGTAATGTTAGTATGAGAAGTATCTGTCTGAAGGAACTTAGGTTCTGCAGATTTAAAGTTTATATTTTCTTCTGTTACTTCCATTGACCAGTCCATCCAAGACTGTAGACATACACTGTGTCTTTGCATCTCTATGAAGCCATGACAAGTAGCTATAGACCTCTTGCCTTTCTCTGGTTTCATATGTTGTTTTTTAAACCTAGACGACAAGTCAAAAAACTTCATTTTATCTAATGCAGGGCTTGAACAGTATACTTCAAGTTCTATGTGCTTACGCAGTGTTATGTTTGGCAGTTTTAAGAAAGACACAATATAATCCTTTATTATTTACATAAGGATATATATATCACACACACATTAGTTTGTCAAGTAGTTTTCTTATGAGTTCCTGGATTAGATGCACCACATGCAACGTAACCACCTTTATTGAACCTGTACTTAGCTGTCTTTGCAGCTATTTTCTTTGGTTGTTTAACGAACTGTTTACCAGACGCTTTACCTTTACGCTTAGCAGCAGATGTTGCTGCATATTCTTTATCTGTTAAAGCTTCTCTAGCTGCTTTAGGTAGATACCTTTCACCAGTAGCTTTAGAACCTTGAGTAGAGTTTTTACCTGATTTAGTACCCCACTTCTCTTTAGTCCATTTATTAAGTGACTTCTGAGGACCCTTCATTTCTTGTATCCTCCACCTGCAGCTTTGTATTGTTTAGCTAACATCTGTGCCTTACGAGCAGACCATTGACCTGCTGAACCACCTTTAGTACCTGCTTTGATCTTAGCAAAGAGTCTCTTACGCATTGTAGGTTTAGTGTAGTTGCCAGATGCGTTAACTTTACTTTTAGGTTTCTTAGCAGCCATTACCACTTAGCCTTATCAGCCCAATAAGCTGCTGACATCTTACCTTTAGCAATGTTCTTACCATGTCTAGCTTTAAATGATGCTCTTTTCTTCTTCATCTTATCAGACTCACCTGCTTTAGGTTTACCTGCAGTCTTAGCACCTTGCTCACCAAAACGTATAGTCTTAATTTGTTCACCAACCTTAGCAACAACTACGTGAGACTTCTTAGGGTGGTTAGGAGTACGCTTAGGTTTATTGAAACCTGATACACCTGCTCTAGCTAATCTAGGGTCTTTCTTTACTGGCATACTATTCCTCTTTCTTAGCAGGTAGAATGAATACTGGTTCTACAGTAGATACTTCCACCTTCTCTGTTTTAACAAATCCTGCTCTATCCATAATGTCTTTAGCAGCAGTCATCTTTTCTTTAGCACCTAACATATCTACATCGCCCATTACTTTGAACATTGTATATGCTGCCTTAGTTGAAGACTGAGCTATAAACTTACGTGTAAGTTCTGCTATCTCGTCTACTAGTGAAGCTGTTATTGATGAAGTTGAAACGTTGTCTGAGTATCCTGCTAGCTTCTTAGCCATCAAAGGGTCTCCCTCTGCCTGTTCAAATAGAACAGCTAAGAATAACTCTTGCTTCTCTGTGAGGGTTCTCTTTGTCATTACTTTACTTCTTTCCAAGCTTCGTTAACGTCTGGAGTAGATGGGTCGTCTGCTATATAGTGACCCTTCTCTGTTCTAGCACGTTTCATTTTCTTTGTTTCTTTCTTAGCAACCTTAGGAGGGTTCGACATATCAGTATGTGGTTTAACTTTCTTAGGAGGATAAACAATATCCATTATCTCTTTAACGTGAGAGTCGAAAGAACCGTAAGGGTCACACTGGCCCATTACGTCACCTCTGCTGTTGACTACTTGATCTGCTGTTACAGTATAACCAAGCTTCTTCAATGCATCTTTACACTTACTTAAATCCATTACTTATTCCTCTTATGAGTTCCAGGGTTAGAAGCACCGCATGCTACATATCCACCCTTGTTATATTTGTGAGCCTGTGCCTTACGAGAGAAGCTACGATTAGTTCCTTTAGGCTGTACTCTTAGGTTCTTTGCTGAGTTATCATTAGGGTTACGGTTCTTATGATCAACATCTTTACCATCTCCCTTCTTAACTAGTCCACCTTTTTCTAACATACGTCTAGCTGCCTTACGTGAAGCATTAGCTGCTAAGTTAGACTTAGGTGATTTAAGTTGAAGAGCACGCTCTCTCTTGTAATTTCTTTTATATCCAGGAGTACTAGGCATTATAACCACTTTCTTGAAGGTGTTGTAGGTGACATAAAGTACTCTTCGTATGCACTCATATCATTGTATGTTCTAATATTTAAATGCCAACCTGTTAGAGCTTGCATCTCAGGATAATCTAATCCTTCTGCATTTGTTAAGATTACACCAGTAGGTTCATATATAGTACCTACAACGTCTATAGAGTAGTCTGCAGTGTTAGTTACTAAATCACCTTCTTCATTATAAAAGTCGGAGAGTACTGTAGCCATAGATGCTTCGTTAGTTAACTTAAGATAATAATCAATCTTTATTCCTGATTCTTCTATCATGTTGAAGCCTCCTCAATACCTGCGTCTGTTAAGTCTTCATCCCACACACGGAACTGTCCGATTGTACCCATGAATTCGTAGCCAAGTTCTAAGTTGCTGTTTGATAGGTCAGGCATGTCTGTAGGGGTTGCCGCTGTTAACGCTATACCGCCTTCTGCACCATTTAAGAAGGTTGAGCTGTGACGAGTAGCAATGTTAAACGGAACGTTGGTGTTGGGTGTAAAATAGTTAAATGCGTTTGTAGTCGAAGAAAAGGCTGATGTTAATGTCCTTTGGCTTACTATCATCTGCCCAGTTCTACTTGCAATAGTATGGATTCCTGCATACAAAAACTCTGTGCTTTCCGCCGACCATCTAAACCAAGTTGCTTCACCTGCTGTCCAGTGACCTGTTGAATATGCCAAATTATTATCAGCATAAGTCATCTTACCATCCATCTGGATAGACATATTAGTAGAACTATAAGGCAAGTTAGCCGCAGGGACTGTTAGTGTATCAGCCGCCCTTGTTACAGTTGAACTTGATGTTGGGATGTAGCTTGATGGGGTTGAGCCAGCTTCTAGTT
>Ga0209833_1000191_pt1 | contig 44887 bp, 42 predicted proteins | sample COGITO_mtgs_1105_3_FD_184797 | JGI IMG/M metagenome (GOLD analysis project Ga0209833, IMG submission 184797) | Pelagic marine microbial communities from North Sea - COGITO_mtgs_110506 (SPAdes) (version 2) | ecosystem: Environmental > Aquatic > Marine > Epipelagic ... | reverse complement strand
AGGAAGCAGATAACGCTAGCCAGGTCATCGGGCGATACCCAGTCGGCAGGATTATTTTCAGGCATTGCGGAACGGTTGGCGGCAGTATCAATTACCGTGGGTAATACGGCATTGACATTGATGCCCTTCGTTTTAAGTTCCTCGGCAAGAGTTTCGGTGAGACGCATCACCACACTCTTGGACGCACAGTAGGCCCCCATCAAACCCTGCCCTTCACGCGCTCCAAAAGCGCCAACATTGACGATACTTCCCTTCTGCTGTTCCAGCAGCACAGGAACAGCGGCCCTGATGGCATTGCGCATGGTAGACACATTCAGACTGAACATGAGGTCCCATTGCTCGTCACTCGAGTCCCAGCTTTCGGTACCCATGGCAAAGCCACCGGCGAGATTGACCAGGCTATCGAAAGGTCCGAAACTTTGTATCAACTCTCGTGTGGCATCGGCGTTGGTGAGATCGACCGCATGACAATCAGGAAGGTTCTCGTCGCGGGCAATATCCACACGAATAACACGAGCGCCCTGAGTTTCAGCGACTGCACATACAGTTCTGCCTAGCCCGCCCAGTGCACCAGTAATTACAACTGTGCGATTTTTCAATGGTTTCACTTTTTGACTCCTAAATTGTTATGAGTAGCCCCTCGGATGCTATCGGGAATTTCAAGGACTCCCAAATGAAGAGGCGAGGAACTCTCGAATAACTTCATTAAATTCATTATTCTGATCGCCAGCAACCATGTGCCCCGCTGAGGCAACATCTACATAGCCAGCGTGGGGTATCAGTTCTGCCAGGTGCGCCACCCCCTCCGGACTCACCACGCGGCTCTGTCCTCCCCGCACCACCAGGGTAGGAATATCGATTAGCCTGGCGGCCTCTTCCATTCGCCGCGCCATAGCCTCGATGTAACCTGATGAGCCCGCACTGCTATGAATCGCAGGATCCCAGTGCCAGTAATAGCGCCCGTCGCTGCGTTGCCTCAGGTTCTTGAGCAGGCCATCCCTGCTGGAACGCCGAGGGCGATGCGGCAGGTAATGCGCAACTGCATCGGCCGCAGCTTCAATCGACACAAATCCACCGGTGTTAGCGGACATGAAGTCTATGACTTCCTGCACGCCGGCCGTCTCCATGCGCGGCACAACATCGACCAGAACGAGTGCCCTCGCACGGGGCAAAAGCATTTCACCAAGGCCGATCAGCGAGACCCCACCACCCAGAGAAGCACCAACCAATACCGGGGCCGATGGCAGCGAGTCCATGATAAGGCCTAAATCGACAATATAGTCATCCAATGCATAGCCGCCCTGGGTGCACCACTGACTATCCCCATGCCCTCGCAAATCTGGGGCTGTCACCCTGTATCCCGCTGCCGCCAGTTCAGAGAGGGCCTTGCTCCAGGAATGACGCGTCTGGCCACCCCCGTGTAACAGAAGTACAGGCTGACCTGCCTCAGGCCCGCCTACATCTGCCGCGAGCGTCAGGCCACTCGCGCTTTCAAACCTTATGCTCTGCAAGAGATCAGTTGAATTCAAATCTGACGGGCCATGTCTTGGGCCCGGTTACCATGTGCTGCTCACTGTAAATCGTTCTCATACTGCAGCACTCTATCAGGATAATAGCGTCCTCAGGACACCAGGAAGCGCCAAGCCTAGCTGCCTCCTCCTGCCCTTCGACGACAGTGAACTCACTCATTCTATTATAACCGGTGTCGTCCAACTCATAGACTTCCGGCGCCTGGGCGGCACACATGGCATGCCCCTGGCATTTATCGCAATCCAATACAATCTTCAAGGGCTAGCTCCAATTCCGGTCAAAAAACACTCGTTAAAGCGAGCACTATACTATACACTGATGTAAAGTTTAATTATCATAGGGGTCGCTGTCAACGCACCCATACAGGAAACGAAGAATGACACTCAAAACACATGAGGCCATTGGCAAGGTACCGGAGGGAACAGCCGCCGATGCCGTCAATAGTGGCGATTCAGAACGGCGTGGCAATCACCGTGAGTGACATCGTGACGGGAGACGGCATCGCCGTTGTACAGTTCAATGGTAAGGCAAACGGCCGTACAGGTATGCCTTACAACAATGAGTACGTACACGTACTCCGCTATCGAGACGACAAGATCTGCAGTATTACCGAGTTTCTCGACACCAACCTATTTTACAAACTACTGGAACAATAATTCATTCGCACAGGTTTAATACATGGCTAGACAAATAACACGAAGAGACTTTCTCAACGGCGTTTCCATTGGCCTGGCCGGTGCTGCGGTAATAGGCCCACATACTGCGCTGGCAGAGGCCATAAAATCAGCGTCGGCGCTCTCCAGCGACTATTATCCGCCTGCGTTGACGGGCATTCGCGGCAATCACGATGGTGCTTTTGAAACCTCCCATGCCTTGGCTTGGCGCGGAGAGAAACCTTCCAGCTATCAGGACCTCAACGAGGAATACGACCTGATAGTGGTGGGTTCGGGTATCAGCGGTCTGGCTGCCGCCCTGTTCTATCAGCAGAAGGCCGGCAAAGATGCACGCATCCTGCTACTGGATAACCACGATGAATTTGGTGGCCACGCCAGGCGCAATGAGTTCCATAGCGAGGGCAGGATGTTGCTCGCTCCCGGCGGCAGTGGTAATTTCCAAGATTCACATCTGTATTCCCCGCAATCCAAGCAGTTGGTAAGAGATCTGGGCTTTGATATCGATAAAGTCAGGGCAGCGATGGCGCCCGGTTGGGATCTAGCGAGCCCAGAGTCACAGGTTGGCCTGTATACAGACCGCAAGCACTTCGGCAAAGACAGGGTTATCAACGGGCCCTGGATGGGCGCTTGGTTTGGCATGGGTAACTACTCAGAGCTGATTCAGTCACTGACAGTCCCGGCTGCAGAACAACAGAAACTCATTGCGTTTGTAGAGGGCACTCTGGCGCTGAAGAAACCCCTGCCAGAGAAAAATATCAAGGAGTTTCTCAAGCGCACCACCTATGAGAACTTCCTTAGGGAGTATGTTGGCCTCGCGGAAAATACCTCTTCGCTATGGAATACGGTGATAGGTGTGACTTTCTGCCTAGGCGCCGACTCCATCTCAATTGCCGATGCCGTCAAGTGGGGGTCACCGGGCTTTAGCGTGCTAGGGCAGGAAGCCTATGAGGCTCTGGCAGACAGCATGATACTCGAAGATTCTGACGTGGTATGGATGCCCGACGGCAACGCCTCGTTGGCAAGACAAATGGTAAGGCGTCTGATTCCAGCTGCGGCCCCCGGCAGCACCATCGAAGATCTAATCACGGCCCGTTTCGACTACAACAAACTGGATTTACCGAACCACTCAGTGCGGCTTCGCCTGAACAGCTCCGCGGTTAACGCACATAATAATACCGATGGTTCTGTTTCGGTTAGCTACGTGACTCAGGGTGAAACTTACCGCGTGAAGGGCAAGCATTGCATCATGGCCTGCTACAACGGCATGATACCGCACCTTTGTCCAGAAATGCCCAAGGAGCAGAAAGAAGGCCTTGCTTATGGCGTAAAGACACCGCTGCTAGTGTCGATCGTAATGGTACGAAATCGCCACGCCTTTATTAAGGCCGGAGTGGAAGTGTTCCACTGCCCTACCAGCCCTTACAAAATGGTATCCAGCACCCCACCGGTCTCGATCGGCGACTATCAACACAGCGACGATCCCGATTCGCCGATGCTTATCTATATGCTGACCTCACCAACCGACAAAAACAATGGCAGCCAGAGCGGCCGGGACCTGTATCGCCAGGCCAGGCACAAACTCTACACCACGACATTCGCGGACTATGAGCGGGAGATACGCGAGCAACTGACCGGTATGTTTGGCGCTTTCGGCTTCGATGCCGAACGGGACATCAAAGCGATCACCATCAACCGTTGGTCACACGGCTACGCCTACGATTACATGGATCTATACGACCCTGAATGGCCAGAGGGCGAGGCACCCCACGAACTGGGTCGCAAGCCCTTTGGTCGCATCAGTATTGCAAACTCAGATTCTGAGAATCGGGCTTACCTCGACGGAGCGATCGACGCAGCCTGGCGGGCTGTCAATGAGCAACTGGGCAACGGGTAGCAAGAAGACTGAAACACAAAATAACTGCTAAGCCTGGAGGAGATAATTTCATGCAGAAAACCGAAATGCAAAACCTTTTAGACTATGTGGCAATACGACAACTGAATGCCAAATACAATCGCTATGCCGACCTGGCAGACGGCACGTCGTACTCCAACCTCTTCACGGAGGACGCGGAGTTCAATATCGTCGGCGAGGCAACCTATATCGGACGCGAGCAGATTGCCGCACGCTGCAACGCCACCACGACAGCCGTCCATGTGACTACAGAGCCGGAAATCGACATCAGCGGCGATACCGCCCAGCAACGGGTTCGCATGCTCACCGTTCTCCAGGACGGAAAGGGAACCCGCAATGAATTTGTCGCCTCAGGCTGGTATATCGATGAACTGGAGCGAACCGAGGAGGGTTGGCGCTATCATCGACGCCGGGTAGAACTGGACCTGGATATCAATGCCGTTGTGGCAAAAGTGAAGTAATAGAAACAGCCGCTAACAATTAACAATAATTTTCTAAGGAGTTAACTATGAGTACTACCGCTCGATTGGACAGTCAAATTAACAAAGCCGCATACCTGTCAGCTATCGTCCTTTTCGTGTTCACCGCCGTGAGCATGTTCGGAGTCTATGACGCCCCCGCTGGCAGCACGGCCGCTGAGAAAGTCGCCTGGTTGAACGAAAACAATGGCGCCTTTGTTCTCAGCTGGGTCACCCAGAGTGTACAGGTGTTCACACTTGCAACGGTTTTCGCCGCCATCTGCTGGAAGGTTTACCGCGTTAATCCCCTGGCCGCCGTATCAGGCGGCATCGTGCTGATGCTTGGCACCATGGCGATTCTAATCACCAAGGGTACCGAGCTGTGGATCGTTCCCCTGGCCGCCCAAGCTCTGGCCGCGGGATCATCCGGCCAGGAGCCGGGGCTTACCCTGCTCTCCATTAATAGCCAGTCCTACCCTTACAGCCTAACCACCTACTTCGATTACCTGGGGCTGTGGCTCTGGTCGCTGTTCGGACTACTGGTTGCCGGCCCACTGTTTCGATTCTCGACCAGCGCAAAGGTCGCCGCTGTCAGTCTGGGCCTCTTCGGCATTATCTATCCCATCTTTTACGGCTTTCTGATCACCGGTGTAATTCCACTGAGCGAAATCACCAACTACAGTACCTTCATGCTGCTAGCATGGGTTGGGGCATTTGCAATGGGGATTTACTGCCGCGGGGAATCAAGAAACGGCGCGAGCATGACATAGGATAGCGACATGGACAGACAGATAACCCGACGAGATTTTCTCAACGGCCTCTCAATAGGTGTGGCTGGAACCGCAATGATACGCCCAAAGCACGCCCTGGCCGAGGCGGTAAAATCTGCCTCAGTGACTTCCAGCAATGTCTACCCACCCACTCTGACCGGAGTCCGCGGCAGCCACAAAGGCGCCTTCGAAACTGCTCACGCCCTGGCCTGGCTAGGAGAGAAACCGTCCGAATACACCGATCTCAATGAAAAATATGATCTGGTCGTCGTAGGTGCGGGTATCAGTGGCCTCGCAGCCGCCCTTTTCTACCAACGCAAAGCCGGAAAAGACGCTCGCATCCTACTGTTGGATAACCACGACGACTTTGGCGGTCATGCAAGGCGCAACGAATTTCATAGCCAGGGTCGTATGCTGCTCGGGGCGGGTGGCAGCGGGTTTATACAGGATGCTCACCTCTACTCTGAACAATCCCTACAGCTGGTAGAAGAGCTCGGATTCAACCTCAACGAACTGAGGAAGAAAATGGACCCGGCCTGGCCACACGGGGGCGGTTCACAGCGCGTAGGCATGTATATGGATCGCGAGCATTTTGGCAAGGATATGATCACGAACGGCGAGTGGGGCGGTGCCTGGTATGGCATGGGCAACTACCGTGAGCTGGTAGCGTCGCTACCACTGAAGAGCTCTGAGCAGGAGTTACTGATCCGATTTATCGAAGGCAGGGTTTCACTTAAAAAGCAAGTGCCTGCTGACGACATTGGCGGCTTCTTAAAGGGAACCAGTTACAAAACCTTCCTGACGGAATACGTTGGTCTGCAAGACCTTTCCTGCACCCTATGGAATCCCTATATAGTGCTCACCTGGGGTGTCGGCGCCGACTCTGTGTCCATCTATGAGGCCATCAAGACGGGTGGACCGGGCCTGAGCGTGCTCGGCGAGGACGCGATGGCAATCTTTGCCGATATGGCGGAGGACATGGACAGCGTGTGGCTGCCCGATGGTAATGCCTCGCTGGCACGTCAAATGGTGCGACGACTGATTCCGGCTGTGGCCCCCGGCGACACCGTGGAAGACCTTATCACGGCTCGCTTTAACTACGACAAACTGGACCGACCCGATCATCCGGTTCGGCTTCGACTGAATAGCACGGCGACCAATGCTGTCAACAACACCGACGGCTCGGTTTCAGTGTCGTATGTGAACCATGGACGCGCTTTTCGTGTAAAGACCAACCACTGCATTATGGCTTGTTACAACGGCCTGATACCCCACCTTTGTCCAGAGCTTCCGCAAACGCAAAAAGAGAATCTTCGCTACGGCGTAAAAATACCCCTTGTCTTCGCCAGTGTCTTGTTGCGTAATGGGCGCGCTTTCTATGCTGCTGGCAGCCAGAATTATCGCTGCCCCACCAGTTACTTCCTACAGGTCACCAAAGCTCCGCCCGTAACCATTGGCGACTACAAATCCAGCAGTGACCCTGATTCGCCACTGCTTCTTTATCTGATGGGCTCACCAATCGATAAGAACAATGGCAATCAAACCGCGCGTGACCTGTATCGTCTGGGCCGACACAAACTCTATACCACGTCATTTGGAGATTATGAGAAGACAATACGCGAGCAACTGACGGGAATGTTTGGAGCCACGGGGTTCGACGCAGATCGAGATATTGAGGCCATTACCATCAATCGCTGGTCACATGGTTACGCCTACGAGTACATTCGTCTTTTCGACCCAGAATGGCCCGAAGGAGAAGCACCTCACGAGCTTGGCCGCAAGCAGTTTGGTCAAATAAGCATCGCCAACTCAGATTCCGAAGCCTACGCCTATGCCAATGCAGCAATTGATGCGGCCTGGCGCGCGGTGAATGAACAACTCGCTGCGGGGTAACATAACGGTCTAATAGAGCCAGACGACAGGCACAAACCAATCCACCAGAAGCGCGCCTACACCTCGTCAATATGGTATTCTCCGCAGCTTTAGCTACTACCAAGGCGTCAATCGCACAGCAATTAACTTTTGGATAACAAGGAACATAAACAACATGAAAGCTGCGCAAAATTACCGACCATTAAAAAAGCTCGCCGTAAGACTTGCCCTCGCCGCCAGCTTGGCAGCCACCTCCCTGACCGCCTCGGCACTCAATATCGTGCTGAGTAACGACGACGGCCTGACCAGCAACATTAAAGCGCTCTACAAGGCCCTCAAAACCGCCGGGCACGATGTGATTGTTTCAACCCCCTGTCAGGGCCAAAGCGGCATGGGTGCTGCAATAATATTTCTTGAGCCGCTCACACCCCTTACTCAAGCCTGCCTGAATAACGCAGCTACCGCTGGTGATGCGGGCGCAGGCCCAGTAACCAAAGTCGAGAAAGGCTTTAACTACAGTGATTTCTCTTATGTTAACGGCACCCCCATCATGGCTACCGCCTATGGTCTAGATATTCTTGCCCCCGCACGCTGGGGCAGTGCACCGGATCTGGTGATCTCCGGCCCCAATCAGGGCCAGAATGTGGGAAGTATCGTTATTAGCTCTGGTACGGTGAGTAACGTTCAGTTTGCTGCCAACAGGGGGATTTCAGCAATTGCTATAAGTGCCGGCGAGAACACCGAAGGTAAAGAGGACAGATCCGGTAACCATGCCGACAACCGCTTATCGCTCATTGTCGCGGATCACGCTGTAGTGCTGCTGAGCGAGTTAGTGAAAAAATCGAGAGATAAGCCAATTTTACCGGCTGGCCTGGCCCTCAATGTAAACTTTCCAGACGAGGTAACTTCGGCAAGCACTTGGTCTTTCTCGCGAATTGGTAGCTATGACGCCTTCGGAGCCGTGTTTACTAAAGACCTGTCCAAGGACCCAGTTGCACAAAGCTATGGCATAAAGGGATTGGCTTACCCAAGTATTTCTCTCGCCTTCAACACCGAAAAACCCACCCCCGAACAACGGGAAGACGAGTCTGTTGTCTACAAAACCAGGATCGCTGTCAGCGCCATGCAGGTCGCATATGACCACAGCCCTTCTGGCCAGCAATGGCTACGTAATCGCTTGCAAGGCCTGTTTGACCAATAAGGAATATTTGGGAATAAATGAGTAACAGCAGACGGTCTTCAATTGAAGGTCGTTTGTGATTTGATCGCTGTTAGTAACATTAGCTCTGGAGCAAATTAAACAAGCAACAAAGTACAAAAGTGACTATTAATAAGATAAATAGGAGAATTTAATTTATGCGAAAAATATTGAATTGTATTGTTATTCTATTAATGTCGTTTTCTGCAATTGCTGAACACCATGGCGCGGAGAACGCGGATATCCAGGCTGCGAAAATAGCGTTTGAGGATGCTTATGGTACTAACGATGTCGAGAAATACTTCAGCTTTTATGCAGACGATGCGAAGGTATATTTTGGTGGAGCCGCCAGAGGGGAAGTCGCTCCATACCAAAAAATGTGGACCGCTTTAATGGCAGCGGGCGGTGGCGTCGAGCTGAACAAATTGACGGATCTTCAGATAGATGTCGTGCCCAGTGGTGATGTCGCTGTAGTGACGTCCTTCATCGACAATCGTAGACGCGAGCCCGATGGCACAAGGGTTACGGCGAAAGCATTCCAGACTGACGTGTGGAGAAAGACCGATGGCAAATGGAAGATCATCAGCCTGCACTACAGCGAATTTTCAGCACAGGAGTGACGCTTCGCCTGTCGAGCCATAAATACATTTATTGAAAAGTGTTTTTATCAGCTTCGTAAAGGGAAACACATAACTCCACGGAAAGATAACCTTGCCAGAGTTTGCCTTTCCATTTGTTTTTGCCTCTTTAGCATCACCCAATATCACTGGGTTAATTTCAGCAGTTTTCTAGTGGAAATATTCTGAATCTCTTAGGAAGGATTAAATAAAAACTCCGACCCACCTGCATTCATTAACTGAACACAAATGAGTCGGAGTCAATACTCTAAAGATTAATTAAAATTATATTTTAACCTTGCACCCCAATAGGCCTGGGCATTTCGTGACGTCCTGGCATGGATACGCCCCAGCGCACCAAATGACTCACCCTTATCCGCATAGTAGTGATCATCGAGGATGTTTTTACCGAATACCTGAATTTCATAGCGACCTTCTTTATCCACAAAGCCTAGGGTAAGATTCAACATATCGTAACCTTTTTGCTTCTGGAGAACATCCTGTAGCACGTCATAGTGCAGGTCGTCAGTATAGACATAACTCAGCAGAGCGTAGCCATCAAAGGGCATATCAGCCAAAGGCAAGTCATATTGCATAGCCAAGTTATATTTATAGTCTGGTGTATTTGGTAGCGTTTTACCTCTGATATTTTGAGTGTCAGGAGTACCATCATCACTATTATCTATATTACAGCCTTGAGCTGCTGTTTGACCAAAGAAGCACTCCTGGAAAACATCTTCCGAGATCTCTGAGTCGAGATACACGAAACCGCCGGAGAGCGTCAAGTTCTCTGTTGCTGCTACACTGAAATCAACCTCAAGACCATCTGTACTGACCTCACCGGCATTCAAAAGTCGGGTGTTACTTGATCCTGTTACTGAAGCAGACATCTGAAGATCTTCAACCGTCTGACTGAACAATGCTACATCCAACCGCACCCGGTTATCCCACCAGTGGGATTTCATACCAATCTCATAGGAGAGTGCAGTGGTCGGCGCTAGAAAGCCCTGGGTCACGTTTGCCATCCTACCCATATCGGCTGCCGGCCCAACAAAACCCCTAGCGACACTGGCATAGATATTGAGATCTTCTGTGACATCATAAGCTACACCGAGGCGGGCAGAAACTTCCGACTCACTGGTACTGGTTGTACCTACAGTATTCGGCCCGGCTGGGAAAACCGGCAAATCAGATACATCAAGCACATTGGCGCTGGCATCAAACCGCGAAGCAACCTCTGCAAACGTTAACGGAGAAAACATCATCTGGTTGCTTAACCTGAGTTCCAGATCTTCCTCGGTGTAACGCACCCCGGCAAAGATATCCAAACGGTCAGTCACATGCCAGGTTGCGTCACCAAACACCGCAAAAGCTTCGGTGCTGTAGGCATTATCCAATGGACCATTCTGCAGGAAATATTCGTCATTGGGTGTCGAGGTACCTCCCGCTGCTTCTCCACCAGTCACAGGATCGATAAAACCATCGATAATTAACAATGGCACCTCTCCAAGAATATGCTCTTCATAGTCCTGATAAAAAATACCAGCAATCCAATCGACATTCCCCTCTGTACCGGTCAAACGAAACTCCTGAGTAAAGTACTCATTATAGACCTGCCAGGAATGAGTAGAGAGTCCAGAGCTAGGGCTAGGGCCCGTGGTAGAAACATTGACAATCGGCATAATCAGGTTGTCGCCATTAGCCGGCGTACCGTCAACATCAGGGTTATTGAGATCTTCAAAATCACGGTAGGCACTGACAGACGTAAATGTCAGGTTATCACTGATTGTCCAGTTAAGCTCGGCGGTAAGACCCCAAGATAGGTTTTCATTTTCATCCGCTGTCTTATTAACATTCATTAGGAAAGGGTCATCCACAACTTTCTGCCCCAAGACCGCATCACCATTACCTAGCGCTGAAAGTCGGGCAGGAACATCGATAACTTCGGCGACCTGTGGTGTAAAACCATGCTCACGGTCACTGTAATCCCCAGTAAGCATCAGGTTTACTGTGTCTGAGAGATCAACATCGAGCTTACCCACAAAAGCAAGTGTTTCCTGGCCACCAGCATTTCCACCGGTACCAATATTCTCAATATGTCCATCACGGTCCTGATACATACCAACCAAACGACCACGAACAGTATCTGAGAGCGGCCCGCTGATCATTCCGCGAACCATGTTTTCTTCGTCATCGGTCGCACCCACTTCCACATAGCTTTCAAACTCATCGGTAGGTTTGTTACGAACAATGTTAACAGCTCCCCCAGTGGCATTGCGCCCAAACAGGGTGCCCTGCGGGCCCCTTAGCACTTCAATCTGAGCGACATCGGCCAGATCGGCGACAAACTCACCGGCGCGCGCATAGGGGGTACCGTCGACAACAAAAGAAACACTGGGTTGAATCCCACCTTCAAAAGCATAGGAACCCACCCCACGAATGGAAAATGATGTCGCAGACGGCGAAAACCCTTCCTGAAAGGTAATAGATGGATTGAGAGCGGCGATGGCTCTTAGGTCGCTGAACTGATTTCGGTCCAGCGTTTCTTCTGACATGACTGATACGGCGATCGGAACTTCCTGCAAACTTTGTTCACGTTTTTGTGCCGTTACAGTAACTTCTTCAATTTGGATAGCTGCATGACTGCTCAAACTAAAACTTGCAGCAGCTATAGCTAGCGCTATTTTGATTTTATTACTCATTAGTATTACCCCTTAATATTTAGTTATCACTAATCTTTGCGCAAATTTGAGCGCTTATCTCTTTGTATATTTTTGTAACCGAGATTTTATCAGAGGTGTAAAGCTAATTATTATTTACAGCTCTGTCAACATCAATTACTGCCAGTCTGGCCATAAATATATATACATTCTACTTTTACACTGTTCTCTTATTGGTTTTATTAACCATCTGCTTTTTTATTGTTAATCCCCGCGGATCAATAGACAAAGAAATGCCTTGCCGCCTTGCTGAATTCATCAAGCCGCTGCAGGTAATGCCTCCAGATACAAATCATTGGGCTCAGACACGTGGTCATTTGCACTGCACACGAAGGGTTTGCTCATGACTCAAGCTCCTGAAGCTAGCGTTTTAAATTCATCTTTTAAGGTACCTTAATTAGCCTTAAACATCAACCCATACCTCCTTGCGAAAATCATTATTGATACAGATAAAGAAATAAAGCCAGAATAAAACGCAGCTTTAGAGACAAAATCATGAGAATTTATCAATAATTTCACTATTTCACTGACTTTTATTACAGAGTTAAATTAGACTGCATATCTCACAAAGAGATACCTTAATTGATAAAAGTTGATTTAAGGCAAGTATCCTATTCTCTTGCCAACTACCTTGGGATGCGCCGATGTTTATGTGATAATAGTCATAGTTATCAAGATGGAAAATTTCATGAGTATTATTGAGAAAAAGCGATCTTTGACCTGGATTGAAGAGGGGTTGTTTGCCTTGGAAGAGTCAATTGATAATTCTTTGCCCACAGCTGTTCGCAGGGCCTGTAATCGGTTGCGCCTGGAGATACTTCAACAGGATCAGCCAGGACAATTCCTGGGTTCGGAGGAAGAATTGACGGCTCGCCTGGATATCAGTCGCCCTACCTTTCGTCAGGTGGCGCGACTACTAGAGCAGGAGCAAATCTTGACGATCAAACGCGGTCCTGGAGGGGGCTTTTTCTCGAAGAAGCCATCGTTCAATAGTGTTGTGCATCAGGCTTCCATTTGCCTTGTTACTCACAACTCCAAACAGGATCAACTGTTAAGTGTGAGTCGGTTGCTGTGTGTAGAAGCTGCAAGGTTGGCAGCGTTGAACCCTGACCAAGCAGAGCGAGAGCAGTTGCGACAGGTCTTGGGTGAGGTGGAGGTGCCAGTGGCAGACAGAAAACGTCGTTATTGGCTGGAGGATATTTGGCGCTTTTCGCTGGTGATGTTGGAGGTTGCAAAGAATCCGGTACTGACGATGTTTCTGCATATCTCGATGGAATTTGCTGCTGTTTTAGAGACCGGGAAAATGGTCAGCAAGGATCATTTAGAGAATTACCTAAAGGATCTAAGAAAGTTGACGGAAGCCATTATCGAGGGCGATAGCGAATATGCACAATTAATCGCGAGTCGACTTTTTGGTGAGATGTACGAACACTCACTGGCAGACAGTAGCATTTAGCTTGAGAGATTTTGGATTCGATTTTGGTTGACTATCTTGCTGTAATATAACTGCTGTTTTTTAACTGGCGCCCAAAAAGAGGGAAGCCAGCTAAAATAGGGGAAGGTGATCTAGGTTGGCAGATTAACCGATTACTACTGTTTTATAACGCAAAAATTCATCAATTCCCGCACGACCACCTTCTTTACCAAAGCCACTGAGGCCAAGCCCGCCAAACGGATTATGCGGGCTAATCATTTTACCGCCGTTAATAAAAACACTCCCAGCTTTAAGCTTGTCGGCCAGCAGGTGACAACGTTTCAGGTTGTTTGATTCAATATGGGCAGCAAGGCCGTATTTTGTGTTATTGGCCAGGCGTATGGCTTCGTCCTCATCATGAAACTTCATTACTACCAGTACTGGGCCAAATACCTCGATTTGGGCGATTTCGCTGTCCGGGTCAACATCGGCAATAATTGTCGCTTCGATAAAGTTTTTATCGGCAAGCTCGCCGCCACAGCGATTACCACCTAAAATAATAGTCCCAGCATTCTGTTCGCGAGCGTGATCGATCATTTTCATGACTCGTTCACAGGCAGCGGCATTAATCATCGGACCGATGACAACCTCGGGATCGAAGGGGTCGCCCACCTGAAAGTTTTTTGTAATATTGACGATTTTTTCCAGTACTTCATCGTAAATATCAGCGTGAACCAATAGACGTGTCGGCAGGGAGCAGCCCTGGCCGGAATTAATGCCAAAGATATTGAAAGTGGCTCGCTCACAGGCCGCATCAAGATCGGCATCGGGGAAGATCAGGTTGGCAGATTTTCCTCCTAGTTCCATCACCGAAGGTTTCATTTGTTCCGAGCAGCTGGCGAGAATTTTTCTGGCTGTTTGTGGCCCGCCGGTAAAGCTGATCATTTCAACATCGGGATGGCTTACCAAGACTTCACCAGCCTGAATACTTCCTGTGAGCATGGAAAAAACACCATCTGGAAATCCTGCCTGCTTAACCAATTCCGCGAACAGATTTGATGCAAAAGGCACCAACTCAGAGGGTTTCACAATAACGCAGTTTCCCGCAGCGAGTGCTGCGCCGACTTTCATGCCCAGAGAGATCAGTGGTCCGTTCCAAGTATTAATAATACCGACGACGCCGTAGGGCTCTGGTGCAGAATAGGATAGCTCCTGGCGTGAGGCGAAGGTGCCATGAAGTTGTCCGTCGAGCTTGTCGCACCAACCGGCATAATAGTTAATCCAGCTACAGCCCCACTTGACGCCCTCGCGTCCCCAAGTCAGCGGTATCCCACCATCAAGGGCTGCCATCCGCGCAAACTCTTCACCGTTGTCGTGAATCAGTTGAGCTAGTTTGAGCAGGAGGTCGCGTCGTGTTTCTGGTGTTATCGAGAGCCAATCGGGAAAGGCTGCAACAGCCTTCGCTACTGCGCTGTTTATTTCGGTTTCACCTGCAAGGGGAATTGATGCCTGCATCTCACCGCTGACAGGATTAAAATGATCGAATTTGCCACCAGAACCTTCGTTGAGTTGCTCATGGCCGATATGAAGTGTTACTTGGGGTGCTTGGATTTGATCGAGTTTCAAAATACTTTACTCATGCTGATAGGGCTTTAGTTATTTATCACTTAGATATGGTTGATAAGACCACCGTCGATTATCAGTGACTTGCCAGTCATCCAATCGCTAGCGGAAGAGCTGAGAAATAGCAGTGCGCCGATAAAGTCTTCAGGCAGACCTTTAGTTTTGAGTGGTGTCATGGCTTCGAGCATGGCGTCAAAGTTATCTGCCATTGCTTTTCTCCCGGCGGCATTGTCAATAAAGCCGGGGACCAGGTTGTTCACATTGATATTGTCGGGACCGAGTTCCTGTGCCAGCGAAGTAGTCAGGCTGGTTAAGCCCAATTTGCTGACGCCATATACGCCGGCAGGCTGATAGGCGCCAACGCTTGTTTGATTGATAATCTTGCCACCACCGCGCTGTTGCATCGAGGGGATAACAGCCTGGGAACAAAGCAGCGGGCCAGTTAGATTGACCTGTAGCACTTTGTTCCATAGCTCGAGCGGGAAAGTTTTCAGATCAGTACTCGTACCTTTGACGTTTTGGTCTACCTTGATTTCGGCCATCATGGCAGCATTGTTGACTAGAATATCAATCCCGCCAAAGTGCTCAATAGCCGCAGCAGCCATGGCTTTAGTACTGTCGGGGCAGCCCACGTCTACTTGCAGAGCCAGACAGTCTAGGCCCTGGGCATTGAGCTTGTTGGCTTCAGTCTGAGCTGGCGCGAGATTTAGGTCGGCAGCTACTACCTTGGCACCTGCTTCGGCCAGAGCTTTGGCATAAACAACACCAAAGCCACCACTTGCGCCAGTGACAATAGCGACTTTTCCGTCCAGCCTTAATTCCATGTTGATAACCCCCTATTCTCGTTAGATTGTAGTCATTTCCTGTTGAACCTTTACTTGCGTATCAAGAATCGAGCAAAATTCTTTTATCAACATTGCCGCAGGTGCAGATACCTTCTTCTACGCGGCCACGCTTACCGGTTGCAAATTGAATGAAATCTATTGCCCGGGGCATTTTGCTGGTCAGGTGAATTTCGCCATTAATACTCTCCACCTCCCATTCAAAATGGTCTATGTGGAGTCCTTGGCCCGCCGCGCATTCCATGCCGATAGCTGGACCTAAGGTGGCGATTTTACGCAACTGGGCTTGACTGTCAGCTAGCCTGGGAAAGCAGTCAGGGTAGGCCCAAACTACTGCATCCCCAAAGACCTGGTTCAGATTTAAGCCTAACCCCTGCAGGCCATCGAGACAGTTGTTGCTGACCGCTGCGATGGCTTTCACATCAAAGCGCCGAATAATGGATTCGACTCGCCCGGCATCGAAAGATGAATCGTCGGCATTGCAGACGATAAATCCTGCATCCATGGCTGCGCGTTCGATGGGCATAAACTGCGAAAAAAAATCGTACAGTGAGACGACCAGAAAGTGGCCTCCTGTTCGGAAGTGAAAAGTTGACAGAATACGGCTCACAAAGTTGTGGTGCCGCTCCAATTCAACCTGTGAAATGGGTAGAAATTGCAGGCCGTCACCTATCCGAAAAGTACCGACACCGCAATCCTCATTACTGCCTGTGCGCATACTTGCTGTCATGATTTACTCACTCTTGGTATTTTGTGTGGTGGGCCCAGTTTTAATAATTCTGCCTCAGTAACCAGCTGCATCCTGACAGGTACATCCAGTGCTTTCTGAAGATGGTCTGTTAAGAAAGCTTCCAGCTTTGAGATGTCGGTAACAACATCAGTGTCATAGCCAATTCGAAGTTCTAGAGTCTCGGCTTCTCGTTCCCGGCGTATAATCTGGAACAGTCCGGCACCGGTTTCTGGCAATGACTGGAGGTGTGGCAGAATATCGACAGGAAGAACAGACTTGCTATTAATCAATAGCTGATCCCCCTTGCGACCTTGTAGCCAGATTCGTCCGTGGGTGCGCCCACAACTACAGGGTTTGGTGCTGTGTCGAACCAGGTCGTCGGTCCGGAAACGAACCAGTGGCGCAACGTCGTCAATTAACGATGTGACCACCAGTTCTCCAACCTCGCCTTCGTCCACTGGGGCAATACCTTCTGGGTCCAGATTTTCGATTAACGCAATATCTTCCCAAGTGTGCATGCCATCGTGTGCTTTACACTCCATTGCCCCGCAAATGTCACCCAGGCTTGAATATTCAAATACCTCAAGCCCCCAGTCGGCCAGTAATTGCCGCTTAGCAGGTCCCAGAGGTTCGCCACCGAATACGGCGCCCTTGTATGAGGAGAAGACATCTTTGATGTCCAGTGATGGGTTTTTACGCAGGTGTTTTTCAATACCATCGATCAGAGGCGTCGACAATAAATAGAATATTTTGGGGCGATAGGTCAGGCTGGCTTTAATCACTCGGGTAACATCCATCTCGGAAATAGAGATAGTGATCGGTTTAAACCCGGCATCTTGCATGCGATCGACGCTGTGCCCTTCGCGGAAGGTAAACATCATATGAGTGTAATAGTCACCCGGCCGTAAACCCATGTGCCAGAAGTTGCGTTTCCATTCCTTGTTAGCAAGGGTTAATTTGGCGTGTGGCAGTGGTGTCGGATCGCCAGTGGTTCCTGAGGTAAACCCGACACCCTTCAAAAGGGGTGATTGAACGCACAGCAGGCCGCCAAAAGGGTCATGGTTGGCATCGCGAAATGCTCGAATAGTATCTTTATCGATAAAAGGTGCCTTTTCCTTGAAATCCGCGAGGGATTTTATATCCTGCGGATGAACGCCGGCTTTGTCCCATATATAGCGGGTCAACGGTGCTCGATTGTAAACATAGGGCAGAAGCTGCAGAAGTAAAGCTTCCTGCATACGTACAAGGTCAGCTCTTGGCAGCGTTTCTATCTCGGGTTCGTAATATAGGCGATCTGGCACAAGTTACCTCTGTGGCGATAAAGAGTTTATTAATCGAATAAAGGCACCTTAATGATACGTTTTTATTCGGATATGTCAATATAGCTGGCGCGTTTCAATCAATAGATATGACTTTATTATAGGGTTAGTCATTTTTAATCTGAGTTAGTAGTGTTGGCAGTTCAGCCAGTGATCGCAAAGCATCATTGAGGTGCGTGCAGCCTTCTTGTTTTTGCAGTTTCTCCAGGACTACCGTGCGTAACTCTTGTATCGGGGCACCCTTCAGACGACCGATATTTGCCGCTGCGGCCGGGCATTCTTTATATGGAAGAACGCGAGGCTCAGCCTTGAGTGAGGTGATAGTCAGTTCACTAGAGTTTACCTCTAATTGCAGAGTGTATTCGTGCACAGCCGAACGACTGCCATCGGGGGCGCTGGCGCTGTCCTGGAACATGGCATCGATTTGAATCGCATGATCCTCCTGCCACATATCAATACGCCTTGCACGGCGCATGGAAACACCTCTATGCAGGGGCATGTGGTGCCAGCCCAGGGGATCGTCCGGATGCAATAAAGGTGCAACTTTTTGGCAATTCTGTTCAATGTTGTAAAAATTTAATAGTGCATTGGAGTCGCGACTAAATCCAGTGCAGACGTTTTGAAATCGTTCGATATGGGCCTGTTGTGCGAGAGCCTCGAGTTCAATTTTATTTGCTGACCTGCTAACTTGATTTGCGGCCTTCTTTTTTCCGCCCCTGCCCCAGTGAGTCCAAGCCCAGGTAGCTATTAGACTGGTGCCTGCGAGATCATCGAGCAAGAAGTATAGCGGTGTGCCTGCCAACTGTTCCTGGTGGAGTGCATCGACTAGAGCTTTACGAAAGGCAGAGCCGCACTTGGTGTTAAGCAGCTGTTTTAACTCGGGGCGCGGTGGATTTGAGCTTATCTCATTGATGACTCTTTCGGGAGAAAGTGTGGCCGTAAAAGCATCGCAACGCAGCAGCTGAATACTGCCGCTTTGACTGCCGGTATAAATATCGCGGGCCTGCCCCGATACATGCATTGATGCCCCCTGACCTGCGGGCCAGGTCACATCAATCGACGAGGTGCGACGCACAGAGTTTGGCTTCCTTATGGGAGCGTGGCCTGAGGAATTGGCAGGTGCTGCTAAATCGTTCTGAGTGCTACCCATGACGTTAAGTCTTCTCCTGAGTTAGGGTGAAATAGGCCGATCTAAACTATTGGTTACTGATCCTGCAATCTGAAAACGGGCAATAACCAGCTGTCATTGATAGAGTGCCAAGCAACGGTAACTTTCGCGCCAATCTCTACGGTTTGCGGGTCGGCGTCAATCAGGTTGGAAACAAGGCGTGTGCCAGGAGCGCCATCTAGATCAACCACAATTGGCAGATAAGTAAAGTCTGGGACATCCGGGTAAGGTGAACGATCACACACTGCAAAACTGTAAATTGTTGCGGTGCCGGGTAGTTGCACCCAATTAATAGCCCGGCTTTGACAATCAGGACAATAGGGCCGAGGGGGCATTCTGAAGGTGCCGCAATCACTGCACTGGGGTACCGTGAGGCGCTTGTCTTTGGCCGCCTGCCAGAAGGGTTCTGTGATGGTGTTGGTGGTAATACTGATACGTTCACCAGGAAGTGCTTTAGTTATAGTGGTCATCATTATTCGCTCTGTAATATAAGTCCTGATACTGGCAGTGAGGCCGGTCCACCGGTCACCAGTGCCACTTCTGCATTTTCAACCTGATTAACGGCGGTGCCTCGCAGTTGCTCAACTGCTTCACGAATGTGTGTCATGCCGATGATATAGGCCTCTGATAGCTGGCCACCGTGGGTATTCACGGGTAGTGAGCCTGTGCCATAGCGCAGTGCACCACTTTCTACAAAAGGACCCCCCTCGCCCCTTTTACAAAAGCCATAGTCCTCAAGTTGCATTAGCACCATGGGGGAAAAGTGGTCATAGATTAATGCCACATCAATGTCTTCAGGGCCAAGACCCGCCTTTTTATAGAGGCGCTCAGCAATGGATTTGTTACCAGCAGTAGTGAAATAGTCGTCGGACATCTTCATGCCGGCAAAGGCTCTTCCCCAGTCTAGGCGCCCGCCGTGGGTTGCTGCGCGCACATAGACAGGCTTTTGTTTTAGGTCTTTGGCGCGTTCTGACGCGGCCGTAATTACGGCCACTGCGCCGTCTGTTTCCAGGCAAAAATCCAGCCGGCAGAGCGGGTCTGCAAGCATCGGTGCGGCAAAGTATTCTTCTTTGGTGAGTGGATTGCGGCGCACCGCCGTGGGGCGGTTAACCGCATTGGCTCGCTGATTCATAACTATTTCGGCAAAGGCTTCACGACGGGTGCCGTATAGATGCATATGCCTACGTGCTATCACCGACATCAAGTGGCCGGGGCCGACCAGTCCAGAGGGTTGGACAAAAGAGCTGATGGGGTCGGACGGTTTATCGCCATATACGGTGCCCAGTCGGCCTTTGGCTTGTTGCAGTGCCATGACGGTAACGACGTAGTTGGCATCGCCGGAGATGATAGCGGCTGAAGCGAGGCCGATGGAGCCTGCCGACCCGCCGCCGCCTGATGTCAGTGTTGCGGTAAAGCCAATCTCAGGAATGCCTAACATTTCCATAATGTCAGCTGAGTCCATCACTTCGGTGTAGCCCGCTGTGGCGCTGGAATAGTAGGCGAAGCCATCAATCTGTTTTACGTTAAGGCCTGCATCGTCGCAGGCATTCAGAATAGCCTCGCCCACGAGCTCGTACATGGTGCGGGGCAGAGATTGGCCTCTTGGGTAGTAATCGGTAGCACCGATGCCAACGATGGCTGTTTTGTTGCTGTATTCCCAGGTCATTAAAAACTCCGAATAAGTTAATTGTTTTAGCGGCTGACTGTGCCAGCACCGGGATAACCGCCACCACCGTGGTCGCGGTCGAGCTGGTCATAATCAGTAGCGCCTCCGGCAAGCTTGGGTAAGTTGTTAAGGAAAATCACCTTGCTGGGTTTCTTGTACGATGCTAACTGCTGTTTGCAGTGTGCTGTGATAGCAGCTTCGCTGGGGTCAGGGCTATTGGCATCGCTCTTCACAACCAGTGCTACCACTGTCTGAATCCATTTCGGATCGGGCACGCCGATGATGGCGGACTCGACAACACCGGGGAGGCTATTGATACACTGTTCGAGCTCAATCGGATAGATATTCTCAAGACCGCTTTTCAGCATGCGCTGTTTGGGGCCGATAAAGTTGATAGAACCGTCTTTTTCTCGCCGGCCCAAATCATTGGTGCGATGCCAGCCGTTGATAGTGCGTGCCTCAGGATCCGCTCCGAGGCGCCAATAGCCATTCATCACAGTAGCGCCGCGTACCACAATTTCGCCGATTTCGCCTTGCGGGACTTCATTGCCATTGTCGTCAAACAGGCGCAAGACGACTAACGGTGATGGTCTACCGTGTGAGCCGAGCATGTTTGCATCAAAACTGCGGAAGGTGGTAAAGCCCATTACCTCGGTTTGGCCGTAGCCGCCGGGTCTTGTATACCACGGGCTGTCGCTAGGGTTGGTCATGGCATTCCACGCTTCTGAGCCGCGGTGACCGCGCAATGACTTGAGGTTGTAGCGGCCGTCCTGATTGATTACGACCATCTCTTCCTGCGTGGAGTTAACGGTATAGGCCCCAGTGCACTTTTCCCGGTCAATCAGGCGGCACAGGTCTTCTGCTTCTACCCTGCGGACAAAAATATTGGTGCCGCCCATTAAAAAGGTGGGCCAGGTTGTCATCCAGACGCCCATATGAAACATCGGTCCTGAATTCAGGAACACATAGTTGGCATCAATATCCTGGAGACCGGCAAATAGCACGCTTTGCTGTAATATGGCACGATGACTCATCAAGGCGCCCTTTAACTGGCCGTCAAAGCCTGCCGTGTAAATTTGCATTAGGGCGGTGTCAGGATGAATAAATGTCTCGCTATCTTTAACGGAGCCGGTTTGCAAAAACTGCTGAAATTCATCGTCTGTACCAGAATCATCCTCTCCGTCAACCTGAACCCACAAGGCATGCGAGCTGTGTTTGGCAAGTTCTCTGGCATTCTTTATCTGCTCACCCACTTCTTCCTGTTGCCAAAAAACAGCCTTGGGTTGAAAGTCATCAATTAAATCGGCCAGGCTTGAAGGAGACAGGCGCCAGTTCGCAGGGCCAACTATTGCGCCAAGTTTAGCCGCAGCCAGAACGACTTCCAGTAATCGGTCGCTGTTCTGCCCCAGCCACATAATGGTGCTGCCAAACCCCAAACCCCGCTCCTGGAGGGCATTGGCAAGTCGGGTCGTGTTGGCGTCCAACTGTGGGTAGCTAATTCGACGATTCTTGTAAACGGCCGCAGTTTTAAGGGGGTAACTCAGCGCATGGGATCGCACGATCTCACCCATTGAAATTGATGAGACTGAATCCGTACTCTGGGTGTTTGGCATACTTTTATCCTCCGCACCGAGTATTATTAGTAAGCTGATTTAACTTTGAAGGCCAAGAGGCGGGAGGGCCAGGGTCGGTTGTAGTAATAATTTCTAGGAGCATCAGCTTTAAGGATTGCTGCTGGTCAAAGTCCAATTCTTCTAAGGCATGGTTTTCAATATCCTTGGAAAGGCTGGCGAGCTCCATAAGTAGCTTTTGGCCTGCAGTTGTCAGGCGAGTTAAGTGCTCTGACGTGGGGTCGTAAGAAATTAAATTTTTATTGATGAGATCTTCAACCATTTCATCGTTGACCTCCATCTCTGCACGGGCAAGTACATCCCTTAATTGATCCAGGGTCCGGTTGTCAAAACTGCCTAGCAGGCTGATCAGATAATACTGGTTTATTGTCAGTCTCCGGCATGAGAGTTCAGTGCGGATTTTAGACTGCATCTGCGTGTGGGCGCGGCCAAGCAGGGTGATTAAAAAACCTTGGTCTAGGCCGCTCATCTCTTCTTCAGTCGTTATGTCAGTGTTTGTCTCCAATTCGACCTGCAGGAGTTTTGCATATTTTCCATTGTGAAAAAGAAGTGGGGGTAGATCCGAATGGTCAAACTCGACAACTTCTCCAACAAAGATCTCATGGTCACCTCCTGCATAGCGGAATGCGGTTTTGCAAACAAAGCGCGCCGCACAGTCGTTAAGCAATGGAATATTGCCAGGCCCTCTGGCGAGGTTAAGATCGGCAAATTTGTCTACTCCCCGACTGGCGAAACGGCTAGAGTATATTTCTTGATCTTGAGCCAGGACATGCACTGCAAAAAAGTCTGCAGCGACAAATGCGTCAAAGCTTAATGAGTCTTTTTTTAAGCTCCACAGAACCAGGGGTGGGGTAAGTGATACCGAGTTAAAACTATTTGCAGTTAGACCTATATCGTTTCCGTCCAGGCCAGAAGTGGTGACGATCGTCACTCCGGTGGTAAATGCGCCTAGTGCGTTGCGGAACTCAAAGGAGTCAACGCCGTGCTGTGATGAACTAATACTTTAATCCCCCGTTATTGTAGAGTTTGCTTTCGTTAGTGTTGAGGCCTTTTCCAAAGAACGGGGCCCTTTTAAATATAGTGAACGTAGATAAAAGCAGTGCTGCTATCTTATTTAAGCTACCTCTTTAGCATAAAGGAGTCTAATTGAACAAAAGAGTATAAGTCAATAAGAGCCTGTTGGTTTAATGGTAAAACCTGATTACGCTATCAGTTTAAATTGCTTTCTAGGCGGTTTTTTCCTGAAATAACCATTATTTATGTACTTTCTGTGACTATTTCTTAAAATTTCGGGTAACATTAAAGGCTGCCTAAAAGGTGATGAATTTGTTGATCTGTATCAGTGCTGAGTGAAGATAGGGAAAATAAAGTTGCCTAAACCGTATAATTAAGGTACCTTTTTTGATATATTTATTACCTAACCTGTATGAAGCGCCCAATTCTAGGAGAGCTAATTATGAGCAAGTCTTTTGTTTTTAGTGCTGACGCCCATGTTATGGAGCCAAGCAATCTGTATTTAGAGGCTTTGCCTGCGTCATTAAAACGACAGGCCTTGCGTGCCACAAGGGATGACAGCGGTACCATAATCATGGGTACGGAAGATAAGGTAATTTTTCGAATGCCTGCTCCCATGGTTGAGTTTTCTGGCACTAAGCGCAAAGGCATTCATGATATCCAAGGACGCCTTAAGGATATGGCGTTAGACGGTATTGATGCTGAGATTTGTTTTCCTTCTCTGGCTCTTTGGGCTTATGGGTTGACCGACCCCGAAGCGGAGTGCGCCAATCTCCAGACATATAACAACTGGAATAATGAGTTTCTCGGTGGCCATTTAGACAAATTTGTACGTTGTGGTGTGCTCCCTGTTCGGGACTTGAGTAATACACTTAGCGAGCTCAAGCGTGTTGCAAGCATGGGGTTTACAGCGGCAATGCTGCCATCGTCGATTCCTATGGATGTCCCCCTTTATAACGATCCTGTGTGGGATGCGGTTTTTAAACTGGCGGGAGATCTTGGTGTCGTGTTGGTATTGCATACAGGTACCGGTTTGGAAAATGTGATTCAGGAGCGCGGTCCGGGTGCTGCCGTGGTCAACTACACGAAACAGATGAGTGACGGTATCGATGCCGTTACTTATCTTGTGGCTGGCGGGGTGCTTGATCGAAACCCTAAAACCCAAGTGGCGATTATCGAATGTGGCGCCAGCTGGTTGGCAGCCCTGGCAGAGCGTATGGATGAGGTTTATGAAGCACATGCTTATTTTGTTCAGCCCAAATTGTCCATGCAGCCCAGCGAGATTATCCGCCGTCAGGTTAAAGCGTCCTTTCAGCACGATCGCGCTTGCATCCAGTCGCGCCACGTCACCGGTACAGAGGCATTGATGTGGGCATCAGATTACCCGCATGCCGAAGGGACATTTCCGCATTCAAGGGATATTGTGGCATCGCTGTTCGACGGTATTGATATATCAGAGAAAGAAAAGGCAGACATTATCGGCGGTAATGCTGCGCGCTTGTTTCGATTGCAGCACCCGGCTTTTATGTCTGCAAAAGCTAATGAGACCGCGCTTCCTTGGTGAAGCTGGCAACTCGAGTTTATCCCGGTATGGGTCATCAAGGTGTTCTTTGTCTATGCCCCGCGCAGGGTGAGCTGCCCAAGACCGCCGCCAATCAAAACAAAGGATTTACATGCCTTTGTCGCTATAGACTACTGGCTTTGGTTCACGTTTCCCCAAACTCTCCCGAGCTGCAGCGCGAATGAGCATGTAGAGCGCATTCACTTCTTCATCCGTTATCTCCGGGTAGGTCGGCATGCCGTACTCACCGGCACCACCCCCTTTGAGAAACTCACCTAATGACGCCGGCGACATGGCAATGGCTGATCGCCTCAGGTCTGGCGCCTGGCCGCCAACCGTTTTCGCATTCCTGCCGTGGCACAGAACACAAAGCTTTTCGTCGTAGAGACTAATACCGGCATCAACTGCGACCTCATCGATCACAAGTGCTTCGTCATCAAGAATTGCTGGCGCGACTGCATTCGACGTATCCAACTCAACCTTTCCATCGAGTGCGAAAGTGAGAAGGCGTCGTGGCAGACGATAGTCCCAGTAGGTTTCGTTGAACGATGCGGTAGACATTACAATGCCTCCGTATCCCACCAGTACAGAGATATATTGCCGGCCATCTACCATATAGGTGATGGGGGAGGCGACTATCCCCTGCCCCACATCGAAACTCCACAGCTTCTTACCAAGCCTGGCATCGTAAGCTTCTATGTGACCACTTTCAGTGCCTTGAAACACCAGGCCACCGGCGGTCGAGATTATGCCACCATGCCACATTGACTCGCGTTGAACCGACCATGCGGCCTGTTGCTGAACCGGATCCCAGGCGATGAGTGTGCCCGTGCCATCGTCCTCGTCGGCTTTAACGTACGCAGTGCTGACTCCACCGACATCGCTGTCCGAGGCAAAGAAGTGTGTGGCCAGTTGCATGTAGGGAATATAGACGAGCCCCGTTTGCGGATTGTAGGACATGGACTGCCAGCTATGGGCGCCTATAATACTGGGCCACATTAACGTGCTACCGGTCTCATAACGGATGTTCGGGGCTTCCACGGGGCGACCAGTTTCAAGATCGATGCGCTCGGCCCATGTCACCTTGCCCAGCTTTTCTGCAGATATCACCTTCCCGGTAAGACGATCAATCACATAGAAGAAACCGTTAGTTGGGGCCTGCATTAACACCTTGCGCTCCTCTCCATCCAGGGTGAGGTCCGTCAAAACGATATCGGCGGTGGCTTTATAATCCCAGGCTTCCCGCGGGTTCATCTGGTAGTGCCACAGGTAATCACCCGTGTCCGGGTCGAGGGCGACAATCGATACTAGGAACAGATTGTCCCCACCACCGGGGCTTCTAACTTCAGGGTTGTAGGGACTGGAATTACCGGTGCCGATGTACAACTGATCCAGTTCCTCATCGTACGTCATGCCGTGCCAGACGGTACCACCGGTGCCTGTCTTCCAGTACTCGCCGGACCAGGTTTCCGCCGCCATCTCCATCACCGGGTCGCCCGCGTTTTCCTCGGGGCTACCCGGCGCGGTATAGAAACGCCAAGCTTGCTTGCCCGTTTCGATATCGTAGGCCGTGACATACCCCCTGTTGCCCCAGTCGCCGCCTCCATGACCAATAATGACCTTGTTCTTGAATACACGCGGCACACCGGAAATGAATCGGGTACCCCCCTCGGGAAATGTTCGAACACTCCACAACAGTTCACCTGATTTTGCATCCAGAGCCTGCAACCGGCCATCATTGGTGCCAAGTAGAATCTTGTTGTTACTGTAAGCAACGCCGCGGTTCGCCCTGAAGACAAAGCGCAGCAGGCTCGGGTCGATGTTTTCGGCAACCTTCGGATCGTGTTTCCAGAGAGGCTTGCCACTTACGGCATCAATGGCGTAAACAATCGAGCCACTGCCGGGAAAGTAGATAACACCATCAACTGCCAATGGCGTCGCCTCGAGGGCGCCTCGCTCATCGGTTAGATCCAGGCTCCAGGCGAGGCCAAGGCGGTCGATGTTGGCGGTACTGATCTGCTTGAGGGGGCTGAAGTGGCTGTCCGTATCATCATGACCTTTCATCGGCCAATCGACATTCTGTACCAGCGGCACATCTGCCGTGACCGATAGAGTATACGTCCCTTGCTGCTCTATTGGCGCTTCACGCGAACAGGAAGCGATAACACTGAGGCATAGCAGCCACGCAAAAAGCCTTGCACAGAATCTTTTCATATTAGAGTTCCCAAGGTAGTCGAATTTTGCTGTTCAGGCGGACCCAGCGGCACAAACATATTTTATTTTACATCTGTGTATAGTAGAATTCAAATTTCGCTTGAAGCCGCGGGCAAGGTTTGTTCCATTTAGCATGGAGACTGAGATGCATTTTGATGCTGAAAACCTGTTACTGCTTGCCGCCAAAGAAAGTGGTCTTGAAGACTTTGGTGGTGGCGCATTCGATCATGATTACCGTAAATTTGTTGCCTCGCTAAATGCCAGTGAACTGTTGCGGGAGGATCGTGAACAGGCGATTAAACAATACATTATTCGCATGCTAGTCAATCGCGCGCGTATGCAAAAGGATCTGGTTGATCATCCTGAAATTGAAAGGATCGAGTTGCTCCCTCCGGTGGCTATCGTTGGTCTGCCGCGCACGGGCTCCAGCAAGCTCCAGCGAATTTTAAGTGCCAGCAGTGGTCTTCAGAGCTTACCTTTTTGGCACGCACATATGTTCGGGCGCATACCTGGCGAGCCTGACGGTGGCGTACAGCAGCGCCTGCAAAAGGCAAAACAATTTGAGCAGTGGATTAGCGAGGTGGTTCCCGAGTTCAATGAGCGCCATCCGATTCATGCTGAAGAGGCAGAAGAAGAAACATTTCTCTACGAGGCCTGTTTCAGGAGTGTCTACTTTCCGGCCATGCTGCACGCACCAGAGTACGAACAGTGGTTGGGCGAGATCGACTTCAACGTCAGCTTTGATTATTTACTCACCCAGCTCAAGTACCTGCAATGGCAGTTCTATGCGGATAAACCGAAACCGTGGCTGCTGAAGTCGCCCACGCAACTCGGTTATGAAGATGAATTGACACGTATTTTCCCTGGTGGGCTAAAGATGATTTGTCCGCATCGTCATCCGAAGAAAGTCGTTGCCTCCAGTGCCGCGACCCTGGAAGTGTTTCGAAAACTGTTCAATAAAACACCTGATAAGCTAAAACTGGGGCAAGCCTCATTGCAAGGGTTTTCCCATGCGATGAATAGCCACATGGCCTGGCGTGAGCGTAACCCCCACATCGATATTCTTGATATCGGATTTGAAGATATTACTGCTGATTCGGTAGGTACAGCAGAAAAGGTGTACGATTTCCTCAACATTCCGTTAAGTGAGCAGGCGAGACAGAGTATTGAACAATGGGATATAGATAACCCCCGAGAAAAACACGGCAAGGCATCCTACACACTTGAAAATTACGGCCTTGACGAGCAGAGCATTGATACGTTGTTTGCCGATTATACTGAGCATTTTGCCGAGTACCTATAATCTTGTCTGCAGTAGAAATATACAATAACAGCCATTAGATAAAGGAAACTGTTATGAGCTCGCCCCGTATTGCTATCTATGGTCTTGGTTTTGTCGGCCAGCAACTGGCTAAATTAACCCTGGATAAGGGATTCAAACTGGTCGCTGCCTTTAATCGCAGTGGTGAAAAAGTTGGGCAGGATGTCGGTGCGCTGCTCGGTTTGGATCGGGATATTGGCGTGCTTGTCGAGGATTGTGAAATAGCAGATTACACTAACCTGCAGGCGGACATGATTTTTATAGCCACCTGCGACCGGTTACATGAAAATATGAGCGCCTATGAGCGCTTGTTAAATGCAGGTGTGAACGTGCTTTGTCATGGCACAGAGTCGTACCATCCGCGCTGGGCAAATGCCGAACTTGCCGAGCTTATTGATGCCCTAGCCAAGGCCAATGGTGTGACATTTTGTGGTAGTGGCATCTGGGATATGACCCGTATGTGGTCTGGTATTATTGCCGCTGGTCCTTGTGTTGAGATTACTGCAATGCACCATAGCAGCCAGACTGATCTTGGCCGCCAGGGCCTACATCACATGCCACGTATGGGGGTTGGCATGACAGTTGATGAATTCCAGCAAACAATCGGTGCGGGACGCGGCAGCACCCGGGGCCATCTGCTTATCCCTTTGGTGGTTGTACTGGAAAAACTGGGTTACACCGTTACCGATACCTCTGAGCGCATGGAGCCGATAGTTTGGGATAAACCGTATTATTGTGAGCCTTTGGGTCAAGAGCTGGCAGCAGGTACCTGTGTAGGTACACGTGTCTGCCTTGAGGTGCATACTTCACAGGGCGTGACCGCCTACGGTAATGTAGAGTACCGCGTGTTCAACCCCGGTGAGGAAGAAACAATGCGCTGGAAAATTGAAGGTAGACCGGGGTTTGATATCTGTGTGACACGCCAGGAATCAGGACTGGCCTCAGCCAGCAGCCTGTTTAATCGTTGCCAGGATGTGTTACAAGCGCCCCCTGGTATTCAACCGTTGTGGACCTTTGGGCCTATGCATCCGGATGTCTAAGCTCGCGCCAGATTATTTTGTGTCTACACAACCTCAAATTGGCGACTCATATAGTTAGCCTCCTATGGCGGTAGTTGACCCGTTAAGGACCTCCTCTCGGTCCGTCATTCCCGCGCAGGCGGGAACCCAGTTGCGGCGAAAAACATTCTACGAATTAATCTGACTCCAAAGATCGATCCATTCAAGATTGTCTTTCTCAATCAACCGAAGTTTCCATTTTCGGTTCCATTTCTTTATCTGCTTTTCTCGTAGAATAGCCTGCGCCATTTCTTGGTGTAGTTCGAAACAAACTAACTGGTGTAAATGGTAGCGCTGGGTGAAACCCTTAGCTTGGTTATGGCGGTGCTGCCAGATACGATTGATAAGGTTGCTGGTCACACCTGTGTAAAGCGTGCCATTCCTTTTGCTTGCCAGAATATAGACTACCGCTTGTTTAGCCATCCGTGGCCTCCGAGTTTAGATTTTTAAATAATAGCATCACAACTGGGTTCCCGCCTGCGCGGGAATGACGCCAGTCACGCCAGTCGGCTACTGGCACAAAACGGAAGTCGCAACTTCTCAGGATTCCCGGTTTTCAATGTCTGCTTTCTGGTGCAGAGCTGCCCTCCCTCACCAAGTTCGGTCCTCGCTTGGTGTTCGGTCCACCCCGCCCCATAGAACACATAGCCGCATGACCCCACGCAACCGACACCCGACGACATTAGGTTCGGCCTAGGTTCAGTTTCGGTTTTCCTGTGACTACTCCACTGAAAAACCCTTAGTGTTCTTCAGCTTTCGACAGCCAATTTCGACGGTTCGCTGGTCTCATAATCGGCAGGTCGAAGGTTCAAGTCCTTCCGGGCCCACTATCTATCCGTATATTTTAACGACTAATAAATTACACACTATCAGAGCGTATCAACCTCACCGCCATCAACAACAACGGTCTGGCCGGTAATAAAACTGGCGCGCGTCGAACACAAAAACGTGCAAGCCGCTGCCATTTCTTCGGGCTCGCCAATACGCCCCACGGGTATATCAGCCGAGATGCCGGCTAACAACGCCTCATAGCTTTGCCCGGTTTTGCTGGCAAATTCGCTCATATAGCTTTCAAATTTCCCGGTTCTAATTGCGCCTGTGGCCAGGTTATTGACCGTAATGTTATGGGGTGCCAGCTCATCGGCTAATGTGCGGTTAAAAGCCGTCTGTCCAGCGCGGGTAACATTGTGGGTGATGAGTGGGAATTTTCGATGCGGTTGCTTCATGGCAATTGAGCCAATGTTAACAATTCGACCCCAGCTCTGCTCTCGCATATGCCCCTGAACTTTGCGAGAAATATTCACTAGGCTCATAACAAACTGTTCGTAGACTTCGCGAAAATCGTCTGCCTCTGTTTAATCCCAGCGCCCTAGCTCTCCCGCGTGAACATTGGTTACCACAATACCTGGGTCACCAAAGGTATCACGCGCAAAGCTAACGGCCTTGCGCGCACCTTCAACGGTGGTCATATCTGCCGACACTCCTGCTGCTACCAGATTCTCGCCTTTCAACTCTACGACAGCCCGGTCGATACCCTGCTGGCGCAGAGCGACTACGATAACTTTGGCGCTGTTTTCTGCCAGCCCCTGTGCGCAAGCGCGACCAATACCCTGGCTGTTAACCATAGAGCGGGCCGGTTCAGCTATCCCAGCCGTGGCTGACCTAGCAGTGAATTACCACCACTGCAGTGGATGAGTTGCCCGGTATCAAAATACTCATCGCTCAACAGCATGCACACCATAGCTGCAATGTCATTCGGATGTGAAATGCGCCCCAGCGGCGTTAATGGAATATAGGGCTCGACAAAATCATCAAACTCATAGCCGTATTCCTGCACGCCTTTGCGCAACATATTAGTATCGTTAATGGATGGGATAATGGCATTAATACGCAGGCGTTTATGGGCGTACTCCACCGCAGCAGCCTGCACAAAACGGTCAGCGGCGCGCTTGGTGCTGGCGTAAGCGGCAATTCCTGGCATGGCATCGTATGCCGACAGTGTTGATGTGGTAACAATGGCACCGCCCTGCTCCATACGCTCGGCCAACGACTGAATAAACCAGACCGTGCCGAAAAAATTGATTTGTGTCATTTTCATCAGGTGCGCTTCGGTGACTTCAGACACGGCAGTGCGATCGGCCTGGCCCACATGATTCACCCCCAAATGCAGCGCACCAAAACGCTCAATTGTGAAGTCGACCAGAGAATGCACCTCAGCCTGACAGGTAATATCTGCAGCAAAGGCTTGGCAGCCTATCTCATCGGCGATAGCTTGCAGGCTGTCGCGACTGCGCCCGGAAATTACGACATGGCACCCTTCCTTCACCAGTCGCCGAGCTGTTGCTTCACCCATACCACCTGCTGAGGAAGCCCCCATCACAATTGCCACCTTACCCTTATAATTTGTCACTACCCCTCCAATTTACCTAGTGATTCGTGAGTCAAGGTCTACAACAGATTACGCGTTCGCGCTGTTGGGGATGTTGTAGGCTTGCAGGTACTCGCCAAATTCTTCGTCAAGACTGGCCTTGTCCAGGCCGAATTGCTCCAGCGAATACTTGTGCGTGCCGTGTTTTCCCTGTTGATTCTCAGCCATAAACCGTTGCATGGCTTGTTCGGTTACATCATAGAAAGGCATACCGAAATGTCTATAGATTTCCCGAACGACAGCGACTGGATCGCTGTTCATTTCGCGATAATGCACATCAAAGAACTGCTTCTCTCTGTGCGGGTTCTCGCTGCGATATTGCATCGCCCGCCTGATACCCGCACTCCATAAGTCAAGTTGTTCACGACCAACTCTTCGAGGCTCGGCCACACTGCCAGCATTGCGGCGTACAAAGCAGTAGAAACTGGCGGTGGATGGCACAACGTCCGCCGGGTCGCGGTGGGTAAATACAATCCTTGCGTCAGGATAGGTGGCCAGCAGCCTGTCCAGCCAGAAAATATGAGTGGGGCTTTTCAGAACCCACTGCTTATCATCTGTGAAAGCGCCCAGGTGCTGCAACATCTGCCGGTGAAAATCATAGCCCGGTGAGGTATCTGTCTGCAGCAACCACTCCATGTAACGTGGCGTATAGAAGTTCGCGTTAAGGCGAAAGGTCTGAAATGCGTATTGCAGCAGCACATCACATTCATCGGGCAACTGTGCGTCCATGATATGGTAGGTGCGCATTGCCGGGCCGATGACGTCGACAACGGCCTTGCGCCTGGCGATGCGCGGGTCACTGTTATAGGAGGCCTGTCGCGGCGGGGGGGACGGCTCATCTATTTCCCAGTCCAGTGGGCTGCGCGCGTTGGACGCCTGCGCCAGTAGCGCGTGCAAGATAGTGGTACCGGTTCTCGGCAATCCAACCACGATCAGCGGGCTGCGAATTTCTTCCCGGGAGATTTCCGGATGCCGCGTGCGATCATCAATGACTTTAAGCCGTTTAACGAGGATACTGGTGGCCATGTCGTCGAAGGCCTCCAAACCAGCCTTCCCTGTCTGCGATTCTTTGACGACCGAGTCGCGAAGCACCGTCAATCCTTCAATAAACTCAAGGCCACCCCAATCACTGAGCCCGGTGGCCGCTTCAGTATTACCCAATAACTCCATAATACTCATTTGCACATTTCCAGCTACTGAATGTTCCAATTGACAACTTGCCAATGGCCGGCGGCGTTCTTCTCCAGCTCGCCTTCAATCCGGACGACGGCGATATGGTGGAAGGTGGGTGACAGGCCGGGATGCCTGACCCCGATGAACTGGTTGGCGACAATGCTGGCGGACGCGGGTTTCTGTTCGGTGATGCCAATATCCTGGACACTATGGAACACGCTGGCCCCGTCCTGATCCAGGCCCTGCTTCTCCACATAGATGAGGTAAGCACGGGGGGTCTCCGTAAACCAACTTTTGACTTCTTCTCTCCCCCGCATGACGCTGATCGTGTCGCGCCCCACGGCGGGCTGGGGAGCAAGTGTCCACACCACATGGGGAGCAAATACGGTTTCCAGCCAGGCGGTTCGATAGCCGCCGTCGAAGAGATGACCATAAAGCGACAACAGATTGAGGATGTCCAAGCGGTCGCGGAGGCTATACTTATCGCTGATAACAGGCATTGGAGCGGAGCTGTACCGCTGCTCATGGGACTCGGCGCTGCCCCAAGCAGGGTTTTCAAAATCTTTCATCGACATTACTCCTCCACTTCAAAGCCATCTCTAGAACAGGGGGTAGGTGCCAGAGCCCTCTTTCCGGGCAGTTTGCTACCGCTCATGGGACGCAGGTGACTGCGTGCTAGCGGTCACATAACGGATTTTCGGGGCTTCCGCGGGGCGACCAGATTCAAGGTGGATACGCTCGACCCAAGTCACCCTGTCCAGCCTGGTATACAGCAAGCAAATTTTTCCCGCAACAGATGGTGATACTGATTGTGGTAGATCTTTCCGTCGGTGCGTGTGCCCAAGGATTCTGCCTCGACAGCAACGCGCTCACCTTCTACAGTCATGGCCTTGATGGTTACCCGAAGGCCCTGTGGAAAGCGTTCTTTGACCACAGCGTGTATTGTCCTCAGACTCGAAAGGTTGTGCTCCCCGCCCAATGGCCAGTGCCCCTCACCAAGAATCCAGGTTGTAGCGTCAGACGACAGGCGGGCGGCGGCTTCGGCAAAGCGTCCCTCGGAGATGTCTGCGCAATAAGCCCGGACAACCTCCTCCGGGCTTGCTAGTGATTTTGAATCTGGCATGGTACGAGCACCTAAGTTAGTACGATGACATCCCACTGGCGATCAGTGGGATTCGCCGAAGAGCAGCCTCTCTTTACGAATCGTCTTCGCTTATCTTTTTGTAGTCTGTATTGATGATGATAAGTTCCCGATACTTCTCTGGCATATGCCAGTAACCTTTATAACCCTGGGGTACCACTAAAGAATCACCCTGCTTGAACTCGACAGGCTCCCCGCCATCCGGGGTGAGTATGAGACGCCCTTCCAGAATTTGAACGAATTCGTCATAAACGGCGCCATCAATGTAGACCTTGCCTGGCCCAGCCTCGTATACAGCAACCAAAATTTTCCCGAGATGAAAATCATGCTTATAGGCTTCCGAGGTATAGTCATCCTCTCGCGTAATTCCTTCGCCGTCGAACTCTGATTGGTCAACCTTGGTCAGTCCCCTGCCTTCCAGATAGCTCTGCTCTATGGCAATGGGTGTAATTTTAGGCGGTGCTGATGAAGATTCTTGGCTCATTACATTTTCTCCTGAAAATAAAAGTAACGACGATAGAATCAGAACTATTGGTGCGTATGGCATAGGCTCCCCCTAAAAATGGGTAAGTAAAAATTAAAAATCCGGGCCCGACTCGCACAGCAGATTCCGGCAACGAGGTCTCGCTCCCCGAATGCCATAGCAGATCTAAAGCACCCAGATCCAAAAGATTAATATTTTTATACAGTCATGTCTAGTTTTAATTACAACCCCTCCGACTGAAAACTTTCCCGCCTGCACCAGACTATCAAGCCGGGCTAAAATCCTGTTTACCGAAAATATTGAAACTCTGGGTGGTAATTTTCCACTCGCCGTCCACCATGTTCAGGTCCCAGTCATAGTCAACGGTGAATGTGTTGCGGTCTGAGATTCGAATCCCTCCCGGCGTGCCGCTCTTTTCAAGTGGTTGGGCGATTCGGTATTGGTGACTCTCGAGTGCCTGACCTGAAAGTCGTGTGGCGGGTTCGCACGAAACCCGAGAGGGATCGACCACTTCGGATGAGCTCGACTCGTCTGGAGCGGCTGCACGGCGCGGTTCTGACCCGCTATTTCTCTTCCGTTTTGGACGCGTTCTCGTAGGACTCCCTTTCCACGACGATCAGCTCGCGGTAGTTTCCGAGCATCTGCCAGGTGCCAGTGAAGCCCTTCGGTACCATCAGCGAATCTCCCGCAACGAACTCCTGCACCTGGCCATCCGCGTCCGTCAGAATCAGCTTGCCACTCATCACCATCACGTATTCATCGACGGGGAACGGCTCGGCGATTGCTAACGTGGCCGGATCATCTTCGAAGATTTCTACGATCAGCTCTTCGCCCGAATAGAGAGATTCTCCGCGCGGTCGGTGACTTCCTTCGAGAATGTCCTCGGGAGCGATGAAGGGCTCTCCGGCCGAGAGATCTACACCGGCGAGTTTGTCGGGATTCATTCTCACCGGGGAGGGCGCCGTTTGGACCTTGACCTCTTCCTTCGCGCTTCCTCCAGCTTCAGCCGCTTTGAACGCGTTCTCGTAGGACTCCCTTTCTACGACGATCAGTTCGCGGTAGTTCCCGAGCATCTGCCAGGTGCCAGTGAAGCCCTTCGGTACCATCAGCGAATCTCCCGCAACAAACTCCTGCACCTGACCATCCGCGTCCGTCAGAATCAGCTTGCCGCTCAGCACCATCACGTACTCATCGACGGGGAACGGCTCGGCGATTGCGTGCGTGGCCGGATCATCTTCGAAGACTTCCACGACCAGCTCTTTGCCCCAATAGAGAGAGTCTCCGCGCGGTCGGTGACTTCCTTCGAGAAGGTCCTCGGGAGCGATAAAGGGCTCTCCCGCGGTGAGATCTACACCGGCGAGTTTGTCGGGATTCATTCTCACCGGAGAGGGTGTAGTTTGTGCCTTGACCTCTTCCATCTCGTTTCCTCCAGCTTCTTCGGGAGCTGCTTGGGTTTGCATACTCGCCCCTGCGAATACCAGCATGAGCGTTGGTAGTATTTTTTTCATGATTTTCTCTTCTGCAACTGATTAATTTTGGATAATCGTGCTTAATTCCGGTGTTATATTTTAGTAAACCAGAATTAATCTATACATTAGTGAAAAGAACACTGCTTTTTCTACAGTTCTGTCTATATTAATTACTCCCAATCCGGGCATGAATGTACATTCAATACTGCACCCCACCAGTTATTGCCGGGATGCGATAAGGGGGAGCATCTTCAGGAATTGTCGCCGCTTTCCTCGAGATACGCGGTATCAATAATGATCAACTCCCGGTATTTATCGGGCATATGCCATCCGCCCTTGTACCCTTTTGGCACCACCAGGGAATCACCCGCCTTGAACTCGAACTCTCCGCCACTGTCGGGCGTCAGGATCAGCCGCCCTTCCAGGATCTGGATGAATTCGTCGTAGACTGAGCCATCTATGTGTACCTTACCCGGCTCCGCCTCATAGACCGACACCATGATCTTGCCGGTATGGAAATTATGGCTGGCAAATCCGGCAGATCCATCTTCGCCCTGCGAAATCTCCTCGCCTTCAAATTCCTCCATATCGCCCTTGGTTAGCCCTTTGCCATCTATAAAACCCTGCTCGATGGCAATCGGTAAAATTCCTTGTGGTTCTGATGAAGATTCTTCGCTCATAACGTCTTGTCCTAAAAGTAGTAAATTGCATGCAGGAACAGGCACTGTTGATGAATAACGTACAACCTGCTCCTGAAAACCGGATGGTGAAAAAGGCCGGAACCGACTCGCACGCCCGGTTCCGGCTCCCTAGCGAGTCCTCGGTGACAGCGCCTATCTCCGTCTCCCGTTATTCCGGGCCGACCGCTCGTGGATGCGCATTGGCATCCTCATATGCGCGCCAGGCGGTGTTGACCAGATAGGCGTAGAGCGCCTCCGTACTGGCATCGTCCAGCTCCACCTCTGGCATACGCGGAGCGAATGCACCACCTAGCACGGCCTTCAAGTAATCGATATTCGCAGGCAGGCGCATTCGCAGGTCGGCTGCCGCGCCCCCGACGGATTGGCCGCCATATCCGTGGCATGCCACGCATCCCGCGAGCGAATAAATAGCTTCCCCCATCGCCGCCACCTCCGGTGGATATCGGTCGACCGGCGGTTTCGGAAAGATCAGCTGGGCCGCCCATGCGGGCGCCGGTGCGTCTCCTCCCAACACAAAGGCCAATAACCGTGGCCGGCTGCGCGACTCCTTCGTTGAGCTGTAGTCAGTCAATCCGGACGAGGCGGCCGATGTAGAGGGCGCACCTGCCGGCACGACGATGTACTGGCGACCGTCGGCCACTACTGTCGACGGCGCAGCTCGGATCGCGCCACCGGCTGCGAACGACCCCAGCTGCTCTCCCGAGGCGGCGTCGTACGCGTTCAGGTAGCCCTCGGCCGTCCCCTGGAAGACGAGTCCGCCCGCTGTGTGCAACGCGCCACCGTTCACTGGCAAAGCATGGCGCTGCCTCCACACCTCGCTCTGGGTGAGCGGATTCCACGCAACGAGCTCTGCGAACGCCTGCCATTCGGGATCGCCCTGGCTGCCGTGCGAGTAGTCGTAGCTGTACTCCCCACTGGCCGTGCGCTCATACCGTTCGGGCATCGTCATCGCGGGGATGAAGAGCACGTTGTTCTGAGGGTCGAATGCCAATGCGGTCCAATCGTGCGCACCTGAGCTGCTCGGAAGGACGATCGTGGGCTCGCCGTCGGCCGCTTCCCAATAGCGTGCAGCAGGGTCGAAGATCGGTCGCCCGGTCTCGTCGTCGAGGCCTTTCGCCCAGTTGACCGGCACGTAGTTGTGCCCCGAGATGAACTCGCCGGTCTTCGCGTCCAGGAGATAGACGAAGCCGTTCTTCGGCACGCTGAGGACGACACGCCTGTCCTGATCGTCGATCGGCAAGGTGGCCGTCATGAGCCCGACCGCGGGCTCGTAATTCCATGCGTCGCCTGGCACCTGACTAAAATGCCACCGGTACTCACCGGTCTCGGCATCCAGGGCGACGATGGCATTCGTGAAGAGCTCGTCGCCCGCATTCTTGCCACGTTTGGTCGGATCCGAAGGTGCCGGCGCGCCGGTTCCGATAATGAGTTGGTCCAATTCGGGGTCGTAGACCATGGCATCCCAGACGCTGCCGCAGCCCTTGGTCTTCTCATACCACCCATCGCCCCAGGTCTTCGCCGCCATATCATAGAGCTCACTGTCCTGAGGTTTGCTCGGGTCGCCCGGAACCGTATAGAAGCGCCACAGGTGTTTCCCAGTATTCGCATCAACGGCATCCACATGACCGCGATTGAGGCCCATATCAGCGCAGGAGTTGCCGATGAAGACCTTGCCTCCCCCAACGCGAGGCGCACCGCTGATCATGTAGTTCTGTTTACCATCGCAGGTTTCAGCCTCCCATCGCACAACCCCGGTCGCTTGATCGATTGCGACGAGCCGACAGTCAGATGTTCCGACGATGACGAGATCTTCGTAGAGCGCGACCCCACGATTAATACTCCTCAACCAGGTTTCTAGAAAGGAGCCAGGAGGCCTGTCGGCCAGAGGCTTGTATGTCCAGAGCAGCTTCCCCGTCCTCAGATCGTTCGCGAAGACCTGGCTCTGCGATCCGCCCTGGAAGATTCGTCCATTCCTGATGAGAGGATTACCAACGAGCCCATCCCGGGTAGGGAGATCAATCGCCCAGGCGAGGCCCAGATCCGACACAGTCTCGGTGTTGATCTGACTCAGGCTGGAGTGGTGCTGCATGTCGGGAGAATTGCCGAGCAACGCCCAGTCAGTGGACTCCGCATCGCTCGCCATGGGCGAGGGCGCTTGCCCTTCGCCCGCGTCCATGACATATACTATGCCCACGATTGCAAGAAGTGCGAGCAGCACGCTAAGCGCCGCGATGCAACGAAACGACATTGAATTGACATGAAAAATTGAGTGCATCGAGGTCTCCCGGAGTATCCGCCGCAGCGGCAAAACTAGACTATTTATCTAGCCACACGATCTAGGGTAGAGGCTAAATATGGTGAAAACAGCAAGCTATAAATCTTCCGCTTTCATCATGGCTTTGGTTTCAACAACAACCATTTCACGAAAATGCTTCGTCATATCCCAGGTGCCTAAAAAGCTCTTCTCTATGGCAATGGGTGTAATTTTAGGCAATGCTGATGAAGTATCCTAGCTCATTACATTTTCTCCTGAAAATAAAAGTAACGACGATAGAATCAGACCTATTGGTGCGTATGGTATAGGCTTCCGCTAAAAATGGGTAAGCAAAATAAAAAATCCGGAACCAGCACCGAGTGCTAGTTCCGGAAGAGAATGATGACTTCTTAGAAATCATACTGAAGCTGTACCGACCAGCTGGCGGGCCGTGCAGGCATATCCATGTAATTTCCCCCATCATCACCTGTCGCAATAGTGATGTAGGTCTCATCAGTCACATTCTCACCCAGGAGGGCAACTTCCCATCCTTGATTAAGATGCGCTAACGCAATGCGGAGGTTTAAATGGCCGTAGGAATCTTGGCAGTACACCGCACAATCTTTATCAGAGACTTGCATTGACCGAGATATGGGATCGTCGCGCCAGCTATACGCGGCTGAAACACTTCCCAACAGGGCATCAGTGATGTTTGCTTCCTGACGGATATTAACTGAATAACTGTACTTTGGAGAATAGCTTCTAACGAGACCTTCAAGAGAGACAAGTTCCCCGTCCAGATCATAACTTACTTGATCGGAATCTGTAACTTCCGCATCGAGCCAGCTCGCGGCAACCTGAAGGCTAAAGCCGGGCAGTTGAGATGGTGCCCAGGCCAAATCCAATTCTACCCCATAATGCTCTGCATCACCCACAGTACTGACGGTTGTAAGAACATCACTAACACCGGAATTGCTCTCTACCGTAACAGTTCCTTGAGCGTCCTGATAGTCGTAGTAGAACGCAGAGGCATTAACTTGCAGCTCTTCGCTTGGATTAGACTTCAACCCTATCTCGTATGCATCGTTAACTTCTTCCACATAGGGGTTTAGAGTATTATAGTCGTTAGTAAACGCGGCAAAATAGCCACCCGATTTAAAGCCGCGGGAAAACTTAGCATACAGGAGCGCATTGTCGGCTACTCTCCAATCTAGACCAATATGACCTGACCAGTTCTCTTTAAGAGATGTTTGGAAACCTTCGACGAATCCAGTTACCGTCATATCAGTATCGCCAACGTATAACCGCTGCGTGAGGTGGTCAATCCCCTTGTCTTCATCAGTATAGCGAAGCGACCCGTTAACGTTCAGGCTGTCAGAAATATCGAAGCCAAACTGACCATAAAGGGCCCAGGTTTCTGTTTTCTGCTTATATTTGGCCTGTCCCGCAATAGTATCCGTGAACCCTATATCAACAAAGCCCTGGAGGCTAAAGCTTTGATATGATTTGTTGGTATCTTCCGCCGCCATTGCACCGACAATCCAGGTTAACGGTCCCTCGCCCGTGGAGATCAACCGTAATTCTTGAGACCATTGCTCAAAATTGGTCTCCCCATCCGGAAATTCGTCAGTACTTTGTACAAATGCTAAAGGTGTACCATCATAATCAAAGAACTGTACAAAATCATAGTCAAGATAAGAAGAGAGCCATTTCAGATTCGCGAAACCCAGATCCCAATCCACCTGAAGGTTATAGCCAGTCCATTCATTGTCCAACTTGTTAATAGGATTGGATAAAACGGTTGAGCCATCCTTCTTTTGATCCGATGGTAGCAGCGGACTTCCTATCAGATTGTGCATCCCTAAACAGCTTGAATCATCCCGCCGTCCCGCTAAGATTGCGGCGCAAGGACCAAACGAACCATCGGCATCGTAGAAACCAGTAGCACGCCCCAGCGTTGTTTCAGATTTATCCTCGCCAGCATCAACCTTAAACAAAATTTCCAGATCTTCTGTTGGTGTATACAATAATTGCCCCCTAAATACCTGAGAATCACGATCGCCGTGTTCATCATCTCCTGGCGTGGCCAACGAATCCTGCCAGCCCCCTCCCTGGTCTGTAGTCACTGCAACACGAAACGCTAATTTATCTTCTATAATAGGCCCACCGATTGCACCCTCTATACCATATCTGCCCCAGCTGCCATATGACGCCTGGGTATAGCCATCAAATTCAGTTAAATTGGGTCGAGTAGACAATACCCGTACAGCACCACCGGTAGCATTTCGTCCATAAAGGCCGCCTTGAGGACCTTTCAGAACCTCGACGCGGTCAATATCAAACAACCCAATACCGCCTAGGGCATTAGAGGTCATATAGACTTCATCGTAATAGACGGCAGCAACTGGCGTATTGTTAGCATTAAAGTCCTCTAAACCAGCACCCCGAATGACCCAGGTAGGCGCACCAGCTCCACGTGCGTCAAACAATTCGACGCCGGGAACAACACTTGCGACGTCTTCGAGCGAAGTTAACCCCTGTTCCTTAAGTGATTCAGCGTTAAAGACGCTAATCGCGATAGGAACATCCTGGACACTCTGCTCTCGCTTCTCGGCTGTAACAACAATTTCATCAATTTGAGCATGGGCCGTTAAGGGTGTGAGCACCCCCGCTATGGCCATGGCAATCAGGTTTTTTTGTATAGTTTTCAATTCATTACTCCCCTTAGTAAGTTCAAGCAACCTAGTTTGTAGCTTTTCACACTTTTTGAGAATATAATTATTTTACACCTCTGTCTACATAAATTTATAGATTATTTACACCTATGTTAACTTAAAATCGGCAGGCCATACTGAGAATCAGGTTAAAAGCGTTAATGACGGTTATGGCATGGCCGGTTAGGACGGTAGTATCCAAGCCGTTATTCGGCTGCGAACTGGTACCGTATGACACGGCTAGCTGAGTCTTAGTTAGATGACTGGGGAATGGTGTTGATAGTGACAAATTCACGATACTTCTCTGGCATATACCAGTAGCCAGTGTACCCCTCCGGCAGGATCAGTGAATCGCCCTTCTTGTATTCGACCTCTTTCCCATTGTCAGGGGTTAGAATCAGGTGCCCCTCCAGAACGTGGATATATTCATCATAGGGTAGGCCATCAACACGCAGTTTTCCTGGGTCGACATCAAATACATATGCCGAGAAAGCGCCGCGATTGGCGTTCAGTCAGGCTATTCTATCTGCGTGCTCTGAGTTGTACGCCTCCGGAGCATCCAGTGGCAGCGCCATTGCGATCACCCCGGTGACAAGCGCGATAACCCTGCACCAGAAGCCAAGCCGGTTTACCTAGTAGTCGAGCGAGACCTGCTCATTCAATTTATTTCTCCGTATCTGTTTTCTACAAACTACGGTATCGTTTCTCGCACCAGCATTCCATCATGGTCCTAAAGTTCACGGATTTTCCGCCCAGTTAGTGTCCAACACCTTTAGCAGCACCCTCATTGGCATTGAATTTAGATTGTCAGACATGTAAAGTAAAAGACATCGGTCGTGTGTACAACATGAATCCACCAGAACCCTCTATTTCCCATACCCCAACACGGGAAACAAATAAGGAAACACGAGTATGGCCCCCTCTCCCATTGTTGCAATTGGCGCCAGTCACGCATCTGTACAACTGGCAACGTCCTTACGCCAGGCGGGCTATTCCGGCGACATAGTGATCGTAGGCGCAGAGCCCCACTTACCCTATAATCGTCCTCCTCTATCAAAAACCCTGCTAACCCAACAAATCAGCTTCGACAAAACCCTACTGAGACAGCAGAGTTTCTACGGCAAGCACAATATTCAACTGAAGCTTGGCGCGCGGGTAAAAAGTATCTCGCGCGAATGCAGTCAGGTCACCCTCGACAGTGGCGAAACTATTTCCTATAGCAAACTTGTAATCGCTACCGGCGCGGACCCGATAGTATTGAATCTTCCCGGAGAACAGCTCGAGGGTATCGGCTACTTGCGCAACTACGACGACACCCAATCACTGATGCCCTATATTAAAGAAGGAAAATCCGCAGTCGTGGTGGGCGGAGGCTACATCGGACTCGAAACGGCTGCTGCTTTGCGCAAAGCAGGAATGGTCGTCACCGTTCTGGAAGGGATGGAGCGGGTTTTACAACGTGTCACTTCACCGGAAATTTCTGCTTTTTACACCAAAGCTCATGTGACGCGTGGCGTTAATATCGTTACCAATGCCCAAGCCATTGAGTTTGTCGGCCGACATAGGGTCGAAGCCGTAAAATGCAGTAATGGCGAATCCTATCCCGCCGACATGGTTGTCATTGGCGTTGGCGTCCGCCCAAACACCGCACTGGCCACTGATGCCGGTTTAAACGTAGATAACGGGATAAATATCGATGAATTCGGTCGGACCAACGACCCCGACATATTCGCCATTGGTGACTGCACTAACTTCCCTTGCCACTTCACCAACACCCGCATTCGCCTGGAGTCAGTGCCCAACGCAGTAGAGCAAGCCAAATCGGCGGCAGCTTATATATGTGGAAAAGAATTACCGTACCAGGCACTGCCCTGGTTCTGGTCGGATCAATACGATCTCAAACTGCAGATTGCGGGCATCAATACCGGTTTCGACGATATTGTCATTCTCGGCAACATGGAAGATGAACAAGTCTCTGCCTGGTACTTCGCCGGCGATCGCCTTTTGGCGGTGGATGCAATCAATTCGACAAAAGATTTTATCAAAGCCAAACAACTATTGAGCGAAGGCCAAAGTATTTCGAAGCAAGCACTCAAACAACAATGAAGTCGAGCCATTCGCTCAACCTAGTCAATACGATAGGCTAAATAAGACAACCACAAAAGTCATAGGTAACCAACAGCGATTAAAATACGCATAATCGATCCTGACGGAAACGAACACGAAACTCAAACCGACGTTGGCGGCAATCTAATGACGGTGGCCACCGACAATCTAATTCCCGGTATTGACGCCGAGTGTGGTGGTGCATGCTCATGCGCCACCTGCCACGTTTATATTAACGACCCCAAGCAATTGCAGCTGCTGGGCGAAAAAAGTGACGTCGAACACATGTTGCTCGACTATCTGGACACCAAACGGGAAAATAGTAGACTGGCCTGTCAGGTAAACCTGACAGACAAGCAAGATGGTCTCGTGGTTCATGTCGCTCCGCAAACGTAAATAAGAATAGTGTTGAGAGAAGAACTCATAAGCGTTTGAATCCTTAACTAACGGCTACCACAAAATCATAATTGAGGTATCATCAGGGCCAGGGCAGTTGGGTTCCAGCGAGAGGCTCAGTAACAGGTTTAAAAGGGGATAATACTCAATGCAACGAGCTTTGATCATAACCGGCGCGAGCAGAGGCATTGGCTACGCAACCGCTCGTCATTTTCTCCAGCAAGGCTATAAAGTCATCAATCTTTCACGAACGGCACCGTCGCAGGAAGGCATTTTCCAGATTGTCACCGACCTATCTGATCCCAACTGGCTGTCAGCTTGTAGCGAGCAAATCTTGTCATTTACGGATGGTTGCGAACAGATCGCTGTGATCCACTGTGCAGCCCTCCTCCTTAAAGACAGCCTGAATACCGTTTCTGTGAAATCCCTACAGGACGTGATGCAACTTAGCGTTATCGCGCCAGTACAACTCAATCAGCTGTTGTTGCCCCGCATGCAGGCGGGGTCATCCATTATTTATGTGGGGTCTACGCTGAGTGAAAAGGCCGTACCCAACGCCTTTTCTTATGTAGTATCCAAGCATGCTGTGGTCGGGGCAATGCGCTCTACCTGCCAGGATTTGGCGGGTACGGGCGTGCACACGGCCTGTGTATGTCCGGGGTTTACCGATACGGAAATGCTCCGCGCCCATGTGGGGAAAAGCGAGGAG